>Ga0210003_1001557_pt1 | contig 20086 bp, 22 predicted proteins | sample LantaG_FD_182804 | JGI IMG/M metagenome (GOLD analysis project Ga0210003, IMG submission 182804) | Deep subsurface microbial communities from Baltic Sea to uncover new lineages of life (NeLLi) - Landsort_02402 metaG (SPAdes) (version 2) | ecosystem: Environmental > Aquatic > Marine > Oceanic >... | reverse complement strand
TCCTTCATTACCCGTCTTGATTTGTAATATCAACACATCCAAATCCGCAGCTAAAATCGCAGCTCTTTTTCCTTTACTTACTCTTCCATCGATAAAGTCAGTTCGTAGCCCATTCGCTGTTAGTTGAGAAACTAGGTAATCGATTTCTCCTTTAAAATTCGTGAATAGGATTTTTCGACTACCGTTACTCTTTCGGCTTACGATAACATCTACTACATTGTCCATCTTACTGTTATAACTCACACCAGATGTGCTACTATTACTCACATAACCAAGTCCTTCTAATTTATCCATATGCTTCTTAACTAATCCAGGGTAGACACAAACCATACGAGCATAGGTCATCATAGCTAACCGCATTCCTCTTTCAATTGGCTTTTGTCTTCTTAGCAAGCTGAATGACAACTTATCGTGAATTTCTTCAGACAGATTCTTTTCGCAAGGACTTTTCCACTGCGTGTTTATTCGTTGTATAATCAACTCTGGTAATTTCAGGCCTACCTCTTTTTTTGTTCTTTTTAAAACTATCTTGCTGATAATATCTTTCAGATTCTCAGTTTTCATGAAGACCTTATTCGATATCTTAAGCACCTCAAATAGCGAATACAGATCATTGATATGATTCTGGATTGGAGTTCCACTAATCAACCAAGTAATTTCTGTTTTCAGATTGCTTATTGCCTCAGTTACTTTCGCCTTGCGATTTCTTAAGTGATGTGCTTCATCGCAAATCACTCTCGACCAATGCACATCGCTCAGAACATTATATTTCTGAGCATCGCTAAGAACTGTTCCGTAAGTTGTCAATATCACTGGAATTCCAGCTAACATTTCTTTTGTTAAAATTTTTTTTATTTGACCATGATAAACCAATACGCTATGACCAGTAGTTTTCAAAATTTGTTCACGCCATTGCTCTACAAGAAATACTGGAAGAACAATCAATGAAGGCATTTTGAAATTCTTCATCATAGTGCCTATCATCATAATCGTTTTTCCTAGCCCCATATCATCGGCTATAATACCTCCCCTACAATAGTCATTACTATTTTCTCTCTCTATACACCATTCCACCCCCTTACCTTGATACTCCTTATAGTCAAGCTTGCTATGTTTTACGAAATCTTTGAATTCCATTTTAAATTTCTTTTGATATCAATACCTTTGTTTGGCAAAATACACTTCAACTTTTTTACGAGTCACAAAGTTCCGTTACACTTTACTTCCGTTACAACTAAGTCAATTTTATTGACCGTTACACTTTAATTATGAAGTTATAAGTTAAGCTAAATTTACTTCAATTTTTTTCTTTTTTTTCCACAGTATGTATTATTTTGTTTTTTAATTCATTAGAAAACGATCCATATGGATGTGGGTTATGAATAAAATTTTGCATTAATTGTGTTAATGATAATACACCAAATACAAATAAGAAAAATTTCGTATGTCCGTCAACACAAATAGGACCTCTATTTATTCCTGAAAATAATATAATTAGTAATATACCCATACAAAATGTAAACAGACTATGTAGTTTTTCTTCATAGTCTTTGTATTTCTTTTCTTTTTTCTTATTACCTTTTCTAGATTCCGTTACTTTCATAAATAAATAGAATACAAACAAAATCTTAACGATTAAAATAAAGTAAAGAAATGCTTCAAATAACATTGAATTTTGAAAACCTTTATTCATTTATATTATTTAAATAGATTAAAAAACTTATTTTAATATTATTAATATCATTTAAAGCCATATCTAGAGTATATATTGTGTAGCGATGAGGGGGTAGTCATCGTTACAATTTTATGTGTTTACAGCAATAACTATATTTAAATTGAATAAAGCACATAGCATTGTTTCCGGAGTATTTAAAATAAAGGTAAGTATTTTTTATTCCCCCCTCTTTAATTGTTTATTAATCAACTTATTATTTAACTAACTAACTTTTCTCTTTTGAGCCTTTACAGGCTCTTGTTCTCGTAGCTCAGTTGGTTAGAGCATCGGTCTTATGAGCCGAAGGTCTGCGGTTCGAGCCCGCACCTGAACAGATGGATTTCAAGATTGTTCCATTAAACAATCTTTTTATGCTCAGATGGCCGAGTGGTCTAAGGCGGTGGACTTAAGACCCACTATCGTAAGATGCGAGGGTTCGAATCCCTCTCTGAGCAATAACTGGCTTTGTATAGTTGTGCCGGACCAAAACAACATTCATATCTACATACAGCAATTATAACCTTTCAATTTAACGAAAACAAAATGTAGATAGTATACGGCTTTGTATGAGTGTGCCACCAAAACAACATTTATTTCCTACTTACAGCAAAAAATATTTAAATTATAATAAGAATAATTAATTTTATTCATAAAATGACTACATACAGCAATTCAAATTCAAACCTAATTATTTTAAATTAAACGAATCGTAGTCAGCATCAGTAGGAAGCATTTCGCTCTTATAGTGTAGTGGTTATCACTCAGGACTTTGAATCCTGAAACCTGGGTTCGAATCCCGGTAAGAGCTGAACAAACTACCCGGTTAGCTCAGTTGGTAGAGCGCCAGCCTTTTAAGCTGGTGGTCGTGGGTTCAAGCCCCACATCGGGTGTTTAAAGGGAGAGGGGCCGCCCGTAAAGATCCCCAAAGAGGAAATGGAGAGACAGTACCCCAAATAAAACGGTGTCTCACAGTCTTAAGCGAGCAATGAAGGGGAGGTAAATACAACTTAACTTTGTATTTAATGGGGGCTTAAGACCGATCTTTTATCAAGTTAAGGATTAAAGATCGTCAATGTAGGTAGTGGAGGTAATGGTGGAGGTAATGTAGGTAGGTAGGTAATGTAGGTATGTAGGTATGTAGGTATGTAGGTAGGTAGGTAGGTATGTAGGATCGTGGGGGATGGAGGAACATATTCCCAAGCCCGGTTAAGTGCTAGATGGGTGCCGATTATTTAACAAAATTAAACCTCTGAGCAATGTGACAAGTTTTGAGTTAAATGACGGAAGTGTAGTGTTTCACAGTATTAAGCGAGGCGATGGGGCTTAATACATAATAAATTTTATAATAAATCAGGGTGGCGCAGAGGCAGCGCGTCGGGCTCATAATCCGAAGGTCGGAGGATCGAAACCTTTCTCTGATAAATGACCTGAATATGTCATTAAACTATTCAAAGCTCTCATAGCTCAGCTGGTTAGAGCATACGACTGTTAATCGTGAGGTCAAAGGTTCGATCCCTTTTGAGGGCGGCTAGAAATTTTTATAATAGAAACATTTTAAATACTTATATATTTTATATGACTAGTCCTAATATATTTATTATGTCCATTATTTCAACTATTATATTTGGATTAATAGATGCTTCTTTTTTTTTAATAGGCGAAGAAACTTTTCAAAAAATACTAATAGATAAATACAATTTTGATCTACCAATGGCTGAATTAGCTACTGGTGGTTTTGCTTCTAGTTTAGCTATATTTGTCGCTAGTTTTATTTCTTACCATATTCATAGTAAATATACTATTATAGATAGTCCTATTATTGATGCTATAGGGATAATTTTAGGAACCTTAATTATCCTATTAATATACATCTTTTTCTTAAAAAATAAAAAATAAAAAATATGGTTTATATGTAAGCCCGACTGGCTCAATTGGATAGAGCATCAGACTTCTAATCTGGGGGTTGCAGGTTCGAGTCCTGCGTCGGGTGCGTTACAATAGTGCGTTACAAATTAATTATAATGCTAATTGCTTTATAATTAATCTAACATATTTAAAGTCATACCTATTATTATATCAATAACATACGATGGCTGTAAATAAAACAAAGGAATATTCCAATTTTATTAAAGAAAAACTCGCTGATAAAGGATGGCAATTTATCGAATCCAAAGAAAACAATATTGTTCTCAATAAGAAATATTCCGAACTTGAAGAAATTAACATTATGATTAATGATAATAGTAACGGCTCATCAGTATTTCATTTAACATTACCTCTTAAAAATTCCATATTTAGTTTTTATAAGAAGATTACTGACGAGGAAACATTTTCTACATATCTTAAACAATATATTGACTATATTAGTTTGTAATCTTTTTTTTATATATATCTATCAATTATAATGATAGATTCCCACCCTGTATCTGTAGACTCAAATGCTACTACCGAACAGAGTAACCCTAATGATAGTGCCAACACTATTGCTCCTGAACAAGTCGCTCTTATTGATTTAGCAAGAGATACTCTTTTATTAGAAATTAAAGACCAACTTTTACAAGAATTTAAGGATCAAACTCTTGACAAACCTCTTCTTATGAAATTAATCATTAGAGGTATGGAAATTGTAGAAACTACTGATTTCAAAGGTAGTGACCAAAAAGATTTAGTCATTGATATTCTCATTAAATTATTAGAAACTGATGGCCTTAATGCTCCTCATAAAACTGAACTTGTTACATTTTTAAAACATGATGCCGCTAATGTCATTGATGTTATTGTAGATGCTTCTAGAGGAAAAATCAATATTAATAAAATGGAACCAATAGTTACTCGATTAGTAACCTGTTTGTTTTCTTGTTTGAAGAAAAATCAATAAAATAAAGTATAAAAATATATTATGACTTCAAACTCTAAATTACAACTTGATAAGATTTTAAATTTTTGTGAAACTAAATTAAAATTAATATCCAATGACTCTAAGTTTAATGGTTTTATTGTATTTTTAATTCATTTACTTATTCAATTGGTCAGTTTCTATTTTTTAATTTTACATCCATTCGGATTTATGTTCTATCTCATAATTGTTGTTTGGACACTTATATTAATATCTAATTTTTACTTTCATGGATGTATATTAACCAAACTTGAGAGAAAATTATGGAATACCAAAGAATGGTATGGGCCATTTTTTCTGTATTGTGAATATTTCAACCTCTCTACAAACTTTCTAGACAACTTATTCATTTGTAAAATTATACTCATTGCTACATTAGTTTTTTTAAGAATATTATTCAAATATTAATAATAAATTCAATTATCTTTATTATTAATTTTAAGCATTTAAGCTTTTAAGCTTTTAAACTTTTTAGCATTTAAGTGCGCTTGGCAGCACGGGCAGCACCAGCGGCGGCACCAGCGGAAGCAGCAGCAGCACGACCCATAGCGGCGGCACGACCAGCGGCCTTGGCGGCACCCATAGCAGCACCAGCAGCCTTGGCAGCGGAAGCGCCCTTGGCAGCCTTGGCAGCTCTGGAAGCAGCCTTGGAAGCAGCCTTGGCAGCACTAGCAGCAGCCTTGGCAGCTCTAGCAGCACCCTTGGCAGCAGCCTTTTTCATTGATTTAGCGCGGGCAGCAGAGCGACCGGCAGAGCGAGCAGCAGAGCGCCTAGCAGAGCGACCACCAGAGTGTGAAGCTGATCGTGAAGCTGATCGTGAAGCTGAGCGACCACCAGCACGGCCTCTTGAACGTCCTCTGGACGCAGATCTTGATCTTTTACGAGTCATGTTAACCATTATATATATAATATATACAAAAAAATATAAACTCACTTATTTCCTAAATATTTATATTTACCATATTGTGTCAGTATTATGCCAATACATTCCATCCCCTTTTTTTACTTGATAAATCTCTCTAAATAATTTTAATCGCGCTAAAGGACAATTACATCTATATTTTTCTAAAGGATGTGGATTTGTCTTTAATTGCGCAGGAAGCGCTGCATCAAAAATCTTTTGTCTTGATTGAATCGCACTATATACATAAAATGCCTCTAATGATAAATTCTTTATTAAAGGTGTATTTTTGTGTAATAATTGAAAGTAAAACAGATATTCTTCCGCTAACGCAAGTCCTGATATATCTGCTAAATCCTCACCTACACCTATTTCCGCATCAAATTTTATATTATCCTTTTTCGCAGCATACTCGTACTGTTTTACTACATCCTTAATCTTATTATTGAATATCTTCCTATCATGATCTGTCCACCAATTATTCATATTACCATCCGCATCGAATTTACTTCCCATATCGTCTAAACTATGACTCAGTTCGTGACCTAAAGTGTATCCCATATAAGCTAAATTATATTCTATCCCTCTTTGATCCATATCGATAAATGGTTTTTGGATATATGCTAGTGGAACATAAATTGAATTACTTGTCGGTCTATAGTAAGCATTTACCATATAAGCTTGAGTCCCTACTAATTTGAAAGCATTCCAATCTATTTCTGGAATATCAACTTTTTTCTCAGTTCCATCTAATTTTATAAACTCTTTTAATCTCCATTCTGCTAGTGTTTGCATATTATACCACGGATCATCCTCTACATAATCTAATATCACATCATTTCTTATGTGTTTTGGTGAACCTATTTGAACTTCTAGTTTCTTTAATTTCTCTAATGCTGATTTTTTTGTACTAGGAGATAACCAAGTATTTCTTTCTATCTTTTTTATAAATATGTATTTTAAATCCTCCACCATATTTTTTACATACAATTCTAATGTCGGATTATTTTTATGTTTCACATATTCTTCAGTTAAAAAAGTATTGAAAGCAAATGATAGCGGAAAAATTGAATAGGTTTTCTTTGGAAATTGAACTGGTTGTCCTTTGACAAATTTTCCATAAAAATCAAAATATAATTTTGACCAATCATAATCTAATCTTATCATCTGTTTAAATTGTATGAATAACCAATATGCTTTCCATTTTTTACTTGACCAATTCTTCTTTAACAAATCGGTTGTACATTTTAATGCGTTTAAACTTGAAACTATTATTTTATTTGGAACATCTTTTCCTGTTATTTTAAATTCCTTCATAAAATAACTCCAATTAAAGCCATAATCTTCTTCTATTTCTTTTTTGGTCAAAACATTATAATAATCAGGATCTTCCTTTTTTATTTGGTTACAACCCATCGCATTTAACAAATCTAACTCTGTATCCCAAACATCTTGAGCATTTAACTCTTTATTATCTGGCAAAACTAATTTGAATACCTTGTTAATAAAATCAAAGTATTTCTCTCTGAAAACTGTTTTGAACTTTTTTTCTTTTGGTGTATCTTTTGGATCATCTATATACACAAAATAATCATAAATCCCTAGTTGTGGAGGACTTAAATGACTTACATATTTTTTTACATTCTTTTCATCCGGCATTACACTCCATACTATTGGTGCTTGCCATGATACTATCTCACTTGAATTTGAATACGCTAATAATCCATACATATTTCCATCATCTATGTATTGTGTTATATCATCGTATGTTCTTTTACAATGTTCTAACCCTTTCTTCTTATTAGCCTTTTCAATACAATGTCTTATCGCATTGATAGCCTTCCCTTTTCTTGTTGATTTGTTTTTTTTTATATATTCATCAGTATATGATAATACTTCATCGTAAACCTTATCCTGAACTATTCTAAAGTCATCTACTTCAACATAATATTTTGGTAGTTTCTCTAATGTTTCTGTTTGTTTTTCAATCCATGCGTAATTTACATAATCGTAATAATTCTCATTTGGTCTAAATTTCTTTCCAGACTTTAATTCTTTAAATTCTTTCGCCACTAACTTGGTATAAGCATCCATATTTGTCAAATCGTTAGGTAAATCCTTTATCTTTTTTATATTACTTTCTCTAAATAGTCTTTGGAGTATCGGATTATTGTTTTTATTTTCTTCCTTTTCTTCCTTTTCTAACTTATTGTTTTTAAATTTCAAAACTTTGTTTAATTGTAACTCCTTTATTTTTCTTGAGCTATTTTTTTTCCCTTTCTTATGAGATATTGTTTTACCCATTTATATATTAATTCGATTTTTATTACATTACTACAAAAAAAAACTTTACTTAATTAATTAATTAAAACAAATCCTATCTACATAATCTAACCTATTCTACCATCCTCCCCTACCAACGTTCGTTCGTTCCTCCTCCTCCTCCTCCTCCTCCTCCTCCTCCTCCTCACTATCGCTATAGTCTGCCCAACTCTTCCATACTCTGTTCGAAAAGTCCCTTTTCAAATAACTGTTTCCCGCTTCGGCAACTGGTTTCTCCTCTACCACCAAGATTACTTTCTTTGGTTCCTCCTTCTTTGGCATCGCAGCAATTGCCGCCCAACCAGTCAATAATACCTTTGGAGCAGTAGTGACAATGGATGGAACACCTGTTCCTTCATATTCATCATCACTGTCAAAATTCAATGCCGCAAATGGATTCAATATCTTCTTCTCATCCATCTTCTCCTTTTTAACTGGAGTCTTAGTTGGCATCTCTTTGCTTCCTTTCATCATTTTTTCTTTATCCTGTAAAACTTTACAAAACTTCAATGTGTGTCCACTCTTTTTACAATAACGGCATTCGGTTGCCTTCAATGTCGGACATACAATTACTCCATTTACTGGAGCACTCTTCACAAAATGTGAAGTATAAATAGATTCATCCTTACCTGAATCAAAACAAACCTTACAGAACTTACCTGTCTTCTTGTTCATCTTGATTGAACTGTTGGAACTGTTGGAACTGTTGAAACTGTTAGAGCGATCTGACATATTGAATAGTTTTACTATACTTAATGGTTTAATAATACTTTTAAAGTATTTAATGAAATTTACTTCAATTTTTTTTTAAGACAACTTTTTACTAAATGAAAAAAATATTTATTTAATTATTTAGATACTACTAACTACAATTTATTCTACTCTACCACGCGGCTTCAGTCTCATCATCTGACTCCTCCTCATCTACCTCCCATTCACTACCATTCTCTTGAAAGGTTATGATGCTTTTGATCAATCCCAAACTGAATACACGCAACATACTTTTTAAACTCGATCCTGGATTATCGAATAATCTTATCGCATCTAAATGGTCACTTACCGGGAACATGTCCAATTCTTCACTCGCAATCTCTGCTCCTTGCATTAGTGTCAATGCCTTCGTCTTTATCGGTTTCTCTTCCTCAATATTTGCTCGACATATCGGACAAGTATTATTATCCTTCAGAGCTCTTACCAAACATGTCAGACAAAACGCATGTTGACAATTTGTTTTCGCAAAATTCTTACCTGGGTTTAGAGTGTCCATACAAATACAACAAGTATCCGTTTGGTCGTGCTCTTTTTTTAGTTCCCTTTTCTCAGCACCTCCACCTCCGGCTGCCTTCACCTCAATCTGCTTTGTTACTTTCGATGACATTTTTAACTTTTAAACTTTTCAAGTTTCTTAAATTTAAGAATGAATCTACTTATTTTACAAAAAGTACTTCAATTTTTTTCTTTGTTTTATTAAAAACTAAAATTGAAGTTTTGATTTTACTTTTTAATCTTAACACTTTATATAAAATGCCAACGACACCGAAAGTAAAAAGAGCACATACTGGTGTTCAAGCACACGGTCATGAATGGGAAGATGATTTAATTGCTGTATTTGTTAGCCCTTCCGATATGGATTCTATGAATAATCTATCATACACATCAGTTCATGATATTCCAAAAGAATTTAATCAACTTACTGGACGCAATGTTAGTGTTAAAGCTGCCAAGACTAATAAAGTCGACTTTGGAGATGCTCTTAGAACTGTTGATAATATGAGCAAACATTCACCATTAGAGGCCATTGTTATTCAGTATACTCAAGAAGGTGATCAAAAAATACCGTCTCGTGTTATTCGTTTAAATCTTACTGATTCTAAATCTGCCCTCTTTGGAACTGATGATATGGATGAGATGAAGACGGATATTCAAGAACTTGACAGAATGGTCAAAACTGGTGATCCTCGGTATAAACAAAAAGCTAAGGATATTAGATCCAAATATCCTCGGTCCCACATGAAAGTTGCTCCCAAAATTGGCAATATTGAAAAAAAACGAGCAGGTAGATTACAAATTAGTTTGTCAAATATTAATAAATTAATCGAAGAACATCCACATATTGTTATTGAAGATGAACATTGCGATCCTATCAAAGGATGTCTTCGCACCTTACAATCGTCTATTAGAACTATCGGTAACAAGCCGGTTATCGAATCCGGTAAAGAATTTTAATGTCTTACTAAAAATCCTAATGTAGTTTGGTAAAAACTTATTGTTCCTTCTACCATTCCTATTATTTTTGAAATGTTATGATACATTATATAATTTATTCATTTTTTATTTATTTCACCTCATATATTATAATGCCTCGTTCATATTCTAGAAAACGCTCTCGAAAAGGAGGTGATAGTGCTCAAATTATCGACCTCCAAACCAAAGTTGAGAAAATTGAAAAGCAATTATCTGATATTAAATCCGAATTAAATAGTTTAGAAAAACAAGATATTGAAACTTCTATGGAAAAATCTGATGATGATGTTGATGATGATGATGAAGAAGTTGAAGAAACTAAAGAAACTATTGAAGAGGTTCCTTCGGATGATGAAGGAGAAAAAGAAGAAGTTGAAGAAAAAGAAGAAGTTGAAGAAAAAGAAATAGAAATTCCCCTTACTCAACAAAAAATTGATGTTACTGGATTTCAAGGTTCGGTTGGAGATGCTATGCAAAGTATCAAAGGTAAGATGAGACAACTTCAAAAACCTAGCAATAAAGGCAGATATGATGAAAAAGCCAATAAATTTAAACAATCTCTTGCTGAAATGAAAGCTGCCAAATCTATTTCTGATATTGAAGAAATTATTAATAAAACTCCCAGTCTAAACTTTAAAAACAATAAACTTATGGGCGGCAAAAAAACAAAGAAGAGACATCATAGAAAGGGTAAAAAATCTAGAAGACATTAAATCTTATTATTTTATTAAAATCTTATAAATAAAATAATACTTTTTTCAAAACATAAATATATAAATGAATCATCATACTAATCCTGTGGATATTTTTCAAACAAAGGCCTTTAGACAAGGTATCAGTTTTGGCGTTGTTAGTAGTGCTATGACTGTCTTAGGTATTAGTCTCGGTGTATGGTCTTCTGGTGAACATTTACGAGCTATCGTTTCTTCTGTTGTAGGATTGAGTATTAGTAATTCTTTAGCTGACGCGTTTTCTATGTATATGTCTGATACAGCAACTGGACAATCCAAAAATGCTATGACCTCCGCAATTGTAACCGCAATTATTGAATCTATTCTTCCATTTCTTTTTCTCATTCCATTCCTCACTATGAAACTTAAAAATGCTGTTATTGTTAATGCTATTATCGGCATTATTCTTGTTGCCATTACAGGTGTATATGTATCCAAACTCAACAAGGTTTCAGATAAAAAAATGGTTGAAAATGTTTCTCTATATGTAGCCATTACATGTCTTATCATGGGACTTACATATACTGCTGGTATGATTATCAACAAGATTATTAAGGATAGAGGAGTTTAATTTTCTTCATTATCAACCATATTTCTGGAAAATGTCAAATTATTAATATTTACTATTTGCTCACCGTCATCGAATGGATGACTCATTTGGACTAAATAGTTTGTTATATCTATATCCATCATAGATTCGTCCATCTCTAGTTCAAACGAGGTATCCAATCGTTCAACTCTTATTCTATTTACTCCATTTACTCCATTATCTATATACTCAACCTCATCTATTATTTTTGCTCGACACATCGGACAACTATTTTTTCTCAATACGGATTTTACAAAACAATCTGTACAAAATTTGTGTCCACATGGAGTCGATGAACTAATTCCTTCTATCTTCTCCATACATACTGGACACTCTTCAATCATCATATTTATTTTCAGGGCTGCTATCTCTCGTTGAAGTTTTTTTAGTTCTTCTTCTCTTTCTCTTTTTTTTTGTAGCCAATTCTTTTTCATAATTAAGGCCAAATGTATCTTACCTAAAGATGTTTTTACACCTATTTGTGTTGCGATTTTTTTTAATATTTTTATAGACATGTTGTTAAAGTCTGGTTCTACATCACTTGAGAGAAGTGATACTAAATCACAATCTATTGGACATCCGATTATATTATGATCTTTACTATCACAATATGAACACAATGTCATGGTTCTTGGTTCTGCTTTTGGTATTACTAATTTTGGTACTCCTGGAGGTTTATTTAAACTCGAAAGGTTTTTAAAATTCAATCTATACATACACTATGTTCAAATAAAAAACTTCAATTTTTATTTGAGCTATTTTTCTTAAATATCAGAGTCCATCATATATCTTACTATTATTGTAAAAATAAACGCGCTTAGTAACATCCCTTTATAAGTTGGACATCCATTTACATTTGATATGTTTCCTATTATCTTTCCAAATATTGCTTCCATTAACTTATAACTATATGGATTCATAATTACTAGTAATACTACAGTTGTTATTAAGGTGTATCTCCATTTATCTGAAGATGATGGTTTGTGAGGACAAATAGAATCTTTACAACGAGGACAATTCATTATATACTCTTAAAATAATATTTTTTTATTATATAATGAATTCTTTAATAAAATATTTAACCGCAATAGCTATCGGTTGTGTTGTTGGATTTATTGGTGGATTTCAAGGCATAGCTGGTGGGTTTTACATATCTATGTTGTTAATATTTTCAGGCATTGCTGGTGACCAAAGGCAGGCCGCTGGAACAACATTATTAGCTATTTTATTTCCTATTTCGGCAGGAGCTGTTTATGAATATTGGAAATCAGGAGATATTGATATACCAATAGCTTTAGTTATTACTTTCTTTTACATTATATTTTCATGGATTGGGGCCAAGGTAAATCCACACTTTAGTGAAAGTTTTATTTTTTTAAGTTTGGCTGTATTATTGATGCTTACATCCTTTTATTTTTTCTATAAATATCACAGTTTATTAACAAAACCCACTTCAAAATAATTCTTTATTTATATTAGATGTCTGCTCCAATTATTCCTATTTCTTATAATGATTATTTATCTGATGATGATTCGGATTCGGATGAACCTGTTATTAGCTATAATGACACTGTCAGGCCATCAGAACTGATTAGATCTACAAAACATTGTAATTCAAGTGATACTGATTCTAGTGATGATAATCTGATACTAGCTTCTATTGAGGAACAGAGAGAAAGAGAGAAAAAAACTCCGTCTTCTATTCGCAAGTCATTAACTTCATTTTCTAAGAGAATTCGTATTCTACCTGAACCTGTTAGAAATACATATACTAATACAAATAATGAAATCGATCAAGAAACTACCTGTTCCAAAATTAAACCTGTTATTGGTCTTACAGCTACAATTATGATTGCTGTTGGATGTATACTAGCTGCTTAAATTATAACTCCTTGAGAGAAATTATAATTTAATTATTTCCCATTCTTTTGGGTTATCACTACATATATCAACTACATTTAAGGTTCCTTGTATTATTCTATTCTCACCACAACTAACTGGTAAAATGTTTTTAGAATCTTTTGTATAAACCATTGAAGTATGAGGTTGATGAGAGAAATTACAAGAATAATTATTTGTTACTTTTTTTATTTCGCTCCAATTTAAAACAGTTCCTGTATATCCCCACGAATTAATATCATTAGTATCATCCTCATATAAATTTGATTTAAATACTACTGGTTCAGTACAATTTGTATAAATCATATTATTTGGCCCAAATTTTGTTTTCAATTCATTGTATAGTGTGATAGCATCGTTTTTTTCCATAAAACAAGTTACAGTAAAATGACCCTGGTGATGTAGGGGATATATATATTCTGAATATGTATACCACACTCCATATTTGTAGCCCATTATATATATAACCTAAATATAATATATTTTTGACTATGATGATGTAGAGTAACACCTATGTAAGGGGGTGATGTAGGGAGATACTGTGGCACCAACGGTACTATTCAACCCACCCTAGAATCCCTCCCTCTCTGTGGGTAAATCTCTCTCTTTATACCCTGTGCCCTTATACCCCCCGCTAACGGGAAATCGGTGACATAACGGGAAATGGGTTACATAACGGGAAATGGGTATAATGATGTGTTTCAGTCCAACCTTCAACTTCAACTTCAACTTCAACTTGGAAAACTTTGGTCCGAAAAAAAATTGAAGTTTGTTTTTCCGAATCTGTTACCCCCATATTAACAGCAACAATCTCACGAAGATAACTGTCTTGAACTTTCAAAAACTTTCAAACACACAAACTACAATATGGATTCCGAATGCCTCATATGCGCCGAGGCCTTTAACCATACAAAGCACACAAAGGTAAGTTGTCCGTCATGTTCCTTTGCGGCGTGTAGGACTTGTTGTCAGCACTACATCTTGGACCAAGATGCGTCTGTATGTATGAACAAATGTAAGAACCCTGATGGCAGTTACATCTGTCAGAAGGAATGGTCGCGAAAATTCGTAACCGATCATTTCCCAAGAACTTGGGTCAATAATCAATGGAAACAAATGAACCAGAAAGTTGGCGTTGAGCGCGAAAAGGCTCTCCTCCCAGCCACTATGTCTGTAGTGGAACAGCGCAAAGAGGTTAAACTTATGGAGATTGAAATTATAGCTATCGACCGTCAGATACGCAACTTGAACCAACGCAAATGGAACTTGAGGCAACAGATTCAAGCAGGAGGCAGTGTGGTCACTGTCCAAGCAGCGGCTCGCGGTAGAGCTTGTCCCGATACCGAATGTCGTGGATACCTAAGCACTCAGTGGAAATGTGGACTCTGTGATAAGTGGACTTGTCCTGACTGTCACGAGATCAAAGGCGGTAGCCGTGACACTGAGCATACTTGCGATCCAGATACCAAAGCCACCGCTCAGCTTTTGGCTAGAGACACAAAATCATGTCCTAAATGCGCTATTCCTATCCACAAAATTGAAGGATGTGACCAGATGTGGTGTCCTGAATGCCATACTGCCTTTAGTTGGCGAAGAGGCACCATTGAGACCCGTATCCACAACCCTCACTATTACGAGTGGCTCCGCAACAACAATGGTGGAGCGGCGCCCAGAAACGCAGGCGATGTCGAGTGTGGCCGAGACCTTACGGATCACCGTGTATGGTGGATGTTCGAGGAGCTTCGTAAATCCTTGTATACGGAACATAAATCGCTCCCTGTTGAGATTGAGAACATTAAGACAAAAATTTTAACCGTTATTCGTAATACCATACATTTGAGCGATGTCCAAAGCACGCGTTTCCAGACCAATAATGTCGTAGACAACCTTCAACTACGCGTTGGTTACTTGGAGGGTGAAATGGATGAGAAACGGTTCGCATCACGCGTTCACACGGCAAACAAGGCCTTTCAGAAAAAAAGAGACATCTCAGATGTGATTCAACTTCAAGTTCAAGGTGTAACCGATATTGTCTATAGAATGATCGATGCCCTCAAGTATCCTGGCGGAAGGTCTGACCCTTGGCCCGACAGAGCCGCGCGCGAAAAATTCCTTTGGTTCCAAGGCGAACTCTCCACTATTTACTCCAATATATCTTCACTATATGACGAATTCGTGGCCCTTACTGTTTACAGTAACTCCATCCTGATTGAACACTCTTTAACATATAATAGTAAGCGTTACACAATCTATATGTCGCGTAACCACCCACGCACTGGCGATGTCATGTATTAGAATAGTCTTTGTATTTTAAAATTTAAATTAATTAACTAAACTCCTTTTTTCTTCAACATGACACAAATGATCATTTTTTTACTATTTTGAAAAAAAGTTGAATCTTTTTTGTAGATTTTTAACAAAAAATCGAGGAGAAAATAAAATTGAAGTAAATTTTTACAAACACTCTTATTCATCAACCAAAACATAAGTGTTTTTAAAACTTTCAAAACTTTCAAAACTTTCGAACATGTCAACTGTCAACATCCCCACACACATGAAGGCTATGGGTAACCTAGCCAAGGAGAATCAGGTAAGCGCAAAGGTCAGTAAGGAGAAGAAGGCTGCCAAGGCAAAGCGTGCCAAGATCATCAAGCAGCAACGCGCTAAGGATGCCAAGGAGGCCGCCAAGGTTGCCAAGGACCTCGTTAAGCTCGCCAACATCGCCCAAAAGGAGGTCGATAAGCAGGACAAGATCGATGCCAAGATTGAGGCCAAACAGGCCAAGATTGACGATAATGCTGCCGCCAAACAGGCCAAGATTGATGCCAAGGCTGCCGCTAAGGAGGCCAAGGCTCTTGAGAAGATGGCCGCCAAACAGGCCAAGATTGATGCCAAGGCTGCCGCTAAGGAGGCCAAGGCTCTTGAGAAGATGGCCGCCAAACAGGCCAAGATGGAGGCCAAGGAGGCCGCCAAGATTGAGGCCAAGGAGGCTGCCAAGGAGGCCAAGATGGAGGCCAAGGAGGCCGCCAAGGAGGCCAATGCTGCTGAAAAGGCTCTTGTCAAGGAGACCAATGCTGCTGAAAAGGCTCTTGTCAAGGAGGCCAAGGACGCTGAAAAGGCTCTCGCCAAGGAGGCCAAGGATGCCGAAAAGGCTCTTGCCAAGGAGGCCAAGGAGGCTGAGAAGATGGCCGCTAAGGAGGCCAAGGCTCTTGAGAAGACTAACGCCAAGAAAGAGGTCAAGGCCAAGGCTGTCACAGAAGCTCGTGAGCGCGAGGACCTCATCGAAACCATCGTCAATAGACTTAGTGTAGAAGTAGCTTAATTTAATAACTTGTATCTTGTATTACCTTTAACTAAATAACAAAAAATTAAAAGGGCCTTAGTGCCTTTTTTTATGTTACAACTAAAAATAAATAAAATTGAAGTGTATTTTTTTTCTATTAGAGTATTATTCAAATACTTATTCAGTCATTTTAAAAAATGCCTTGCGGATTTTGTCACCAACCTGGTCATAACCGAATAACATGTCCATCATTTCAATCTGTAAGAGACAGAGATGAACAGCAGCGAAATCTATTTCGATTTATGGAGACACAAAGAGAAGCGTTGATTGGACAGTTGGAAGAAGAGAGAAATATAATTAGAAATTCTCCCTTAAGAATTCATAATATTATGAATGACACTTCTGGATCAGTGATACCAGATACTCCTCCCCCGTTAAGGAGAACAGGAAGAACTGGAAGAAGAGGAGCTGTGTGGAACATAGAACCAATGAATCTATTTCCGAATGATCTTGCGGATGATAGTGACGAAGAATTTCGTAATTCTTCGTCAATATCATCAGACCATTATACCAATCCACCAAAAAAACAATTAGTTGATTGTGTTGCGAAACCTTGTGAAACTACATCCTGTGCTATTTGTATGGACGATTTAACTCAAGTAGATTTGATGGTAACCAGATGTGGCCATCAGTTTCATAGTGGATGTATGATTACTCATTTAAGAAATAAAGATGATTGTCCTCTTTGTAGAGGTATTTTAGTAGCGTAGAGATTATAAATTATAAATTAATTAATTTCCTTTTTCTCTCGTTCATCTTCAAACATACTCTATCACTAGCATTCAAACAATTGATACTGTTGTATCCTATAATTATATTTGAGATATGGTATAATTATAGAATCGAAGAGAGAAATTAAAAATTAATACAACCAGATCATTATAAACCACTAACCGGGAAATCGGTTACATAACCAGAAACCAGTGTCTATTTAAACTGGCCTTCAACTATGTAGTATAGTATAGTAGAGAGAAAATACAGATTTAATCAATCTAGTACAACTTTTCTTTTTCAAAGGAGTTCTCCTATATTCAGTTTTGGACATTTATTTCTTGTCCATTTCTTGAAATTCTCAAACTGACTCTGAAAAAAAAGTGAAAAAGTGATTTAGACCATAATGCTCTCATTCCATTTTTCAGATTTTTCAAAACCTTACTGAACTTTTTTAATACTTTTGCGAAAGGATTTAGGAGATTTTCTATATAGGATATATATAGGAATGTTTCCTACAAATAAATCTCCAAAAATCTCCTATAAATTTGTCTGCGAATCGTGTAACTATAAATGTAACAAGCAAAGTGAGATTAATAAACATAATTCCACTAGAAAGCATAAAAACCTACAAAATCCTACATTAGAGACTACATCAAAATCCCATATCTGTAAATGTGGAAATGTATATAAACACTCTTCCACTTTTTATACTCATAGAAAGAAGTGCGAATTTACTTCTTCGATTACTACATCGCCTACAACAAACACAATTATTAACGAGACTGACCCAGCAATTATGGAAAAGATGTTTACCATGTTTACTCAAATGATGACCCACAACCAAGACTTTATGCAGAATGTCATTGGCAAGGTACAGGGAATCAATACTAACAGCCACAACAGTAACAATAACAATACAAACCATTTCAACATACATATGTTCTTGAACGACCACTGTAAGAATGCCATGAATATTTCAGATTTCATCAAATCTTTACCCATTACTGCTCAACACTATGAAAATACAAAGGACAATGGCCTTACCGACACCCTAACCAATCTCATGGTCGATGGTTTAAACAGTATGGAGGTTGTTGAAAGACCCATTCATTGTACGGACAAGAAAAGAAAGGTCATGTATGTCAAGGATGATGATAAGTGGGATAAGGATGATGATAACAATCTCATATTAAAGAATCTCAAAGATCTCTCTGTCCTACATGGACAGAACCTGAAATTATGGCAAGAGAAGAACCCCAAATATGAAACAGTAGAAAAGCTACAGGTTGAATTAACAAATATCATTAGTGAACTGTATACAAATATATTAGAAGAGAGAAAACCCATTAATAAATTCATCAATACACTCACCAATTCCACTTATTTAAACGACGATATGAAAGAGCAATACAAAAAAAATGACACTCTATCACCGACTCTGTAGGGTGTTCTTTTTAATTTCTCCTTTCTTTTTTTAAATACTTTTACAAACACTGTAATAAAAGTATTTAAAATCCACTAACCGGGAAATCGGTGACATAACGGGAAACCGGTTACAATCGTGGGCTTACGCCCTTTTCCGACATGTTATTAAATCTATTTTGTTAAAACAATAAAAAAAACAGTTTAATTAATTAATTTAAGTTATAAAATCCGATCTACTACTACTCTACTATTACTATTACTATTACAATTACATTTAATCTTCATCATCATCATCGGGAATTTCATCAATCGACTTGGTTTCCTCATTCCAAAGTCCTACACAATCATGACTATTCATATCAAATAGCACATTGTCATCAGATTTTAAATAAGTTTTTCCATCAATTTCAAATTTTACCACATTGGTTTCCTCATCTTCATCGATTTCAGATGGCTTTAGTTCTTCAACAATTTTTTCAACAAATTGCTTGACAACTTCTTCCACAACTTCTTCAATCTTATTCTCTTGACTACCTTGACTCTCTTGAATCAAGCTAGCGATTAAATCTTCACCTACATTGGCGGTTACAACTTCCTTTTCCTTCTTAGGACGGCCGCGCTTCTTCTTTTCTCCTGATTCTGAACCTACATCTGAGTCAGTATCTTCCGCAGAAGTATCCTTCTTTGGTCTTCCTCTTTTCGTGCTTTTCAGTTCAAAGTGACATTCAGGGATTGTCCATCCTAATTTCTCTGCCTCTTTTATAGCTTCTTCTCTATTGATATTTAACTTTTTCATTACATTCGCATATGGTATTGTTTGTTTTCCTTTTGGATCTTTATATTCTAGAATATCGCATTTTACTCTATCATCGACTGTTCCGTATGGTGCTATACCACCATTCTTCTCAATTAAATTTAAGCATGGACCGCAATAAGCAGAATCGCAATTCTTCATACACTGTGTATGAAGTCCTGAATTCAATTTTAAAGCTCCACACTTCCCTTCTAATACTAATCCACACCAAGGTAGCACGCATGACGGCTTACACTCTTCCTTCTTCTCTACTAACCCTACACACTTCTTCTCTACTAACCCTACACACTTCTTCTCTTCCAACCCTATGCACTCCTCACGACCTTCTTTATTCAATGCCTTTAACATTGAATTATAATCTCCAAATCCCGCCTCACATAAACCTAAACATACCTCCGACTTTACTGCCAACAACAATGCATTATACATCTCAATACTCATTTTACTATAGAATCCCAATCACAATTCTACCAAAATACACTTCAATTTTTTCT
>Ga0210003_1001554_pt1 | contig 20093 bp, 21 predicted proteins | sample LantaG_FD_182804 | JGI IMG/M metagenome (GOLD analysis project Ga0210003, IMG submission 182804) | Deep subsurface microbial communities from Baltic Sea to uncover new lineages of life (NeLLi) - Landsort_02402 metaG (SPAdes) (version 2) | ecosystem: Environmental > Aquatic > Marine > Oceanic >... | reverse complement strand
CTGTTCAGGCGGTGCCTGCTGGATCATGTGACGCTCTGCGGCTAGCCTCTCTTCTGGTGAGAGATAGAGCCAGGGATTGAATTGAGATTGATCGCGCATAGGCCCGACCGGGAAACGCATGCCCATACTAGTCTTCGCCCCTTTTGTATAATTCTCGTATCTCGTTAATCATTTTAGCAGGCAGCTTACCCGCTTTGTTTTCCCTGACCTTGCCACCTTTTTTAACGAATTCTTTTATCTCATCGCTGAATTTAGAGACGGCGTACTCGTCCGGTAGGTTGTCAAATTTATCTATGACGATCGTCACATCGTGACCGTTATCTAAAAGCTTATTTGCAGCGCCAAACCTTCGTTTAAAATTTGGCTGATTATGTTCTAGTACGGTCTGCGCTCTTGACCCTGATGGTACTCCGACGTGCATATCTATCTTGTGCAGGCCAGGGGTAAGGAGATCCATATAATCGTCGGAAGCGATTAAATCGCTACGTGTTGATATGCGCAGAGGCTTGCCAGCGTTGTCTTCAAGGACTCTTTTAGAGTTGCCGTATTTATGCTCAATCGTCCATGTGAACGGATCGACGCCACCTTTGCCCACGCCTTTACCAAGGTGACCTTTTACGTCGACATTAGACGCCGGTATTGGTAGCTGAAAATGTCGACTCTTGTCGCCCCAAGCTGTTGACGAAAAACCGCCCATATAAGGCTCGTCGGCGATTTCAGTTTCCCACTTTTCGAGTTCTTTAAATTCACGCTCTCGCTTCTGACCCATAGCGCGACGCTTTAGTGCCTCTATAGGTGTCTCCGTACCAGGCTCAGGTAGGGCTGGCTTTATATCGGAATTCCAAGATCTCTTAAACTCACCCTGAGCAGGTGGCCTGCCTACTCGACCCTGTATCTTTCCCGTTTTTTTGAAAGCGTTGAAATCTACAACTTTAGGAGTTTTTTTCAACGAACCCACACCAGGGATCATCTCGAAAGGACTAGTCGGTACTAGCATGTCGACGGCACTATCCCAGGCTCTTTTGTAGAAAGGGACGCTCTGACCATAAAGCATATCTTGAACAAAACCAGCGCCAGACGGCGGTGCGAATTGCATAGATTCTTTCATCTCGACCATCTGCGGAACAGGCTCGGAGTACGGATCAATATCGGGCCTTGGACCCATTATCTGCTCATAAGGTCCAGGCATTAAACACCGCCTTTTAATGCTTCCATAAGTTTCTGGATCTGTGATTTTTGCTGCGTCAGCTTTTTACTCTGATAACTCGCCGCATCTTTCATAAAATCCAACTCTATCTTCTGGGCTTCCATCTGAGCCATAGCTTGCTCGGCACCTTGCATCTGACCGATGTTTTGCGTACGAGGAAACCTATCGTGATTTCCCTGTACCATCGTCGTTTTCGGCGGCGCTTGCTGCTGCTGCATTATCGCTTCGTACGGTCCCATTATTTACCCCGTCGTTTTTTGTTCCGGCCTTTTCCGTAATCCATATCGTCACCCTTACCTACCGATGGCGATCTGTCTTGACGAGCATACGACGAGTTACCAGTACGACCAGTGCCCTTACTCGCTGTCTCAGATACCTTGCCACCACCGTCGCCCTGGATACCGTTATTCGGTGCCCCGGTCCCGGTCGTGTTTTTCGTCGTCGATACTTTTTTCCCGTACCCAGACATCGACGACATCGAGTCGTACATATCTATTTTGTAGGGGTTTCGTGCGTCGGGAGAGCCAGGTACAACGTATTCCTCGCTTCCTTTTTTGTGGCCTTTGCCATAGCTACTCTCGTACATAATCTCTCCTTAGTTCATTCTAGGCGACATACCGCCGCCTCCTGATGGTGGTGGCTCTAATGGGGGCTGGGCTAACCACTCACGCGGCACGCCCGTACCCATTTGTGTCATAACGTCTTGCCATATGTTGCGTGTAGGTATCGGCGGGATAGAGGCCGGGAACGGATTACCGCGATGATCTAGGATCGTCGGGGCCGCTACTTTTTTACCAGCTTCTTTTAATGCCTGCCGCCTGGTCAACATATCAGCAGCTTTACCCATCGCCTTACCAGCGAGAGGGCCGCCCATCATCGCGCCACCAGCCGCCGCCGCCTTACCCATACCAGGAACGAAGCCCTTGCTACGCCTAGCGAGAGGGCCAATCGTACCGCCTAGCGCATGACCGCCAGCAGAAATCGCCGTTCGTGTAGGGTCGTAATCTCTTAGGGTAGCGTATTCGTGTGGGCCGCCATCCTTAGCGTCTGATGGAGCGCCTTTTATATATTGCTCAAGAGTATCCAAACCACCGGCGACCGCCGAGCCCATTGCCGTACCAGCAAGCACATTGCCACCCGTCGCGTACGTCGTCAGCCCCTGAACTACAGCAGGAGCTACAACCTCAAGCGCGGTATACGCAGCATCGGCAATATCGCGCGGAGTATCCGACCACTCGCCAAATTCAGGATCTAATACACGGTCGAAATTCTCGCCCTTTTTCTGCCCTACAATACGCCCGTTTCGCCACCTGATGTTTTGAAGGTCTGGGTTCTGCGCCCTAAGTTCCTCTAAAGCTTGGTAGGGGTCGTCGACGAAATTCTTGACGAACGTGCGACCGTTTGCGCCAAGAGGTTCTTCGGTCATAGGCGTGAGCCTATCCGATACCGCCTGCTTTTCGTTATAGCCTGCGTTGTTGTACCAGTGATCTACGAAGCGATCCCACTTATCAGCAGAGTAACGGTCGAAGATTTCGCCGTTATTCTCGTCGAGTTCTGGACGCGTAGTCATAAGCTCGAAGATTGAGGCTTTGTCGTCCATAGTGAACGTGTCCCAATCCTGCTGCCAGTAGTCGATCATGCCATTGTATAACTCGGCGTCATACGGCATCGACTGCATTTCTTCTAGCATCTCGGCTAATGTCGGTTCGGCTTCGCTCATTTTTGCTTTCTCTTAGATTTGAACAAACTCGATGCCTTTTGCTTCGCCCCTGAACTTGCTGGCGGCGGCTCACCGCCGCCCGTCGAACCAGTCGACTGAGGTTGCCCCCTCATGCGTTGCTTCTGACCTGAGTTTCTATAGTTCTCGATCAGGTTAGACTTCAAACCTTCAGCGCCCGATTGCGGGTGAAAAGTCTCGTCGAGGCTATTGTATTTGATAGTAAATTGATTGTTAACTCGGTCGTCGATGTAGTCGAGCTGTCTCATGATACCGTCTAGTTTTCCGTTCTTGACATAACCAGCCCAACTAGTCGCGTCGGTCGGTACTGATATAATAGACTCAATCATCTCTTTATCTGGACCGGATAGGGCACCGAGTTTCGCTACGGCCTCGTTCCATCTCGTAATGAAATCTCGATACGCAGCCCTCTGAACAGCTACGCCTGGCCCGCTAAACTGAGGGCCGCCGTATTCGTTCATAGATTGCCTAACCTTGGCTGCTAAGGTTTTTAGCTCGGCTAGGTTCGTCGCGTCCTTGTAGTCCTCAGATTTAGTGAACTTGATCCTATTATCTTGTAGCTCTTTTTCAGAAAACGCTGGGCCAACTGCTTTCGAGCCGGTCTGCTTGCTCGTGCTGCTGATGTTTTTTTGACCGTTCGTAAATCTATTGAGTAGCTGTGATTTGTAGAATTGATTTTCCTGCTTACCCAGATCCTGCTCGGCCTTCGTTATATCGGACTGCATATATCGCTTGAGCTTTTCTCTCTCTTCAGCAGAAACACCAGACCCAAACCTCTGAGACATTTTGTATTTGTCGTCGGTCATGAAATCGAACAATTTGTTCATCGGCCCCAGAGATCCGGCGATGCCGCCCTCTGGGCCTTTGCTAAACTGAGCTAGCTTGGCCTTCATTTCTTCGATCGTTTTGCTTTGAGCCTTGCGAGACTTTGAATTTTCCCATCGATTTTTCAAGTCGACGTGGACATTGGGCGCGATCACGTCGGCCTCTACGTATTTATTATAGTCCTCTTGACGCTCACTCTCAGATGCCGACTCCCATTTTTGCGGCTCTTGCGCAGCTAGCGATGGATCGATCTGAGCGTAAGGCGATTGTTGTTCTTGTGGCTGCGCCTTACCAGGAACACCCAGCGGCCTCGAATACAAAGTCGTATTATCTAAGAAACCCATCCTAGCCCCCGTATGGTCCTGTGAAACCTTGTAACCTCATCCATTCAGCCTGCGAAATTGGCTGCTGACCTATTGGCTGCTGTGCTACCGGCGCATCAATGGGACCAACGTAATTACCGCCCGGTGTCGCCTGGGTCTGTACACCAGGATCGAACTGCGCCGTCGCTGCCTTATCCTTATCGAACAATCCCATCTGCTGCGCCGCATTCGCCCCGGCCAACGCGCCCCCCGCCATCCCCAAGAACTGAGACGTATTCGATGGAGCTTGCTGGCCGTACTGTAGGGTCGTGCCCGGATTGATACCAGTCCATGGAGATACCCTCATAAGCTCGGCGTTATATTGATTCTGCGCCTTCGCCTGAGACTGGCTTATCTGAGCCTGTTTTTTTGCGTCTTGACCCTTAGCGTATTCCGCCGCAGCCCCTATCGCCATTGGAATCCACCAGTATGCCATCGCTCACTCCTTTAAAAAATCTTACGACCGCCGATACTCAAATACGCATCGTCATCAGAGCCAGATTCGCCTTTGTAGCTGAACCCAACACCGAATTCGCCGCCGACATTTAGATTACCTTTTCTCAACTCATTCGTATCATATTCCCAAATCGGAGGGCGGCTAGTAACGCTCTCAGGGCTTCGCTGAGAATTTGCCGCATGCCAAGCTGCGTTGTCTTTATTGATCTGGGTAGCGTTCCACTTGTCGATGTCTATATTGAAATTCGCCAGACCCATCTCGGCATCGCCCAACCTACCCGCAAGCGCTGCGTGTCTCGCCCCGGCCTGAGATCTAATCCCGGTTTCTCGTGCCCCAGCCGTCCTCGACTGGCTAACCTGACCCTCCAACATACCGCGTAAATTCTGGCTACCAAGTCTCTCGATCGAGCCCGAATTCAAACCGCCGCGCATAGCCATCTGGCCCTGCTGCTGCTCAAGATCTCTAGCCCCCGCTCGCATCAGATTATCCTGCTGACCTTTTTGGCGCAGAGCCTCTTGTTGCATCTGATAGTGCAGCCAAGGATTGTTCTGAGGTATGGCGCTAACCTGTGATCTCATTCGGTCCATGTAGGGGCCGATGTTATCAAGGTAGTTATTGTCGATGGTTTTAGCGCCTTCCCAGTTATTGTTTTTTACTGGGATACCATTGGGTCCGGTGCCGCCACTAATGTCGACAACGCCGGGGTCTGATAATGGATTTATGATCGTTCCAGCCATAACTACTCCCTTAAGAGTTTCGCATCGCAGCTTCTGATGCGTACTTCGCTGCCCTGTCTTTATTGATCTGGTCAGCGTTCCACATATCTCGTTCAGCATCGAACCTAGCTTTGTTCATCTCTAGCTGATTCATCTGGCCAGACAGCGCATTATATCTATCCTCGCCCTCAGACCTAATGCCCGATTCTCTCAGAGCCGCGCCCTCGCGTAGGTCTTGTTTACCCATGAGCTGACCCATTAGGTTTTGGCGTTCCATTCTCGCCTGAGAGCCGCCCAGCATACCGCCGCGCATCGACATATTTTGCTGCTGACTAGCAATATTAGATTGCCCTGTGTTTTGCAGTTGATTCATGTCTCTAGTTTGGCGCTCTTGTTCCTGTTGCATCTGGTAGCGCATCCATGGATTGTTTTGCGCACCGCCTTGCATCTGCTGACGCAGATCGTTCATATACTGGTTAGTGCCGTCCATGTACTTATCTTGAAGTAGTTTAGGACCCTTCCATCGCCAATCGTTTGGATTGGGATTCGCATTGTTACCGTAGGTATTTGGAACTTCCTGCGGCAGTGTCGCGTCGACCGGCGTCATATCTAAAGGATTGAAAACGGTAGAGTCGGCCATATCAGCTATGCTCCTCGTAACTAGAATAATCGGGCTCTATCAGGTTCTCGGCGTCTGGCACCATCTCCTGTAAAGCGCCCATCATTTGGCTCATTTCAAGACCAACCTCTGGGTACTCTCCCATTTCCAATTGGCCCATTCTGCGCTTTTCTTTGATGTCACATTTCATCTTAACGAATTCTACTATGTAATTAAACGCCTCAGGTATATCGAGGATGTTTGTAGGGTCGTTAATATCAGCATCGTTGAACCTATTGGCCTGCCTACAGTACCAGACGGTGACGTACTCGCCGCTCTCGTTGGGAACAGGGACGAAATTTATCTTCGGATCTGATACCACACGGTTAACAAGAAAATACTCATACAGATTAGACGAATTGTTGATGTTTGAGATCGCCATACGCTCGAACTTTTTCCAGTCCTGGATTCTCCCAATCTTGTAAACCTGAGAGCCGTTTTCGTAGATGATACGACGGATCTTGTGGGCGTACATATCGGCTGGTAGGGAATACTCGCGAGTGCCAGATACTAAAGTGATCGTATCGGACGTAAGAAAATAGTCTACATGGATACCGATTAGATTCTGCTCGGCACGGTCGATCGCAGCGTTACAATATCGCAACATTTCAGGATCGTCGATAAACGTCTCTTCGTCGAGATCGAGTTCGTCCTTAACCCTCTGGATGATCTGATTAGCCGTCCAGTATTGTTTTGTGATCGCCATTATTCATCCCTATACATAAGGGTAACTCGATAACCAAGCGCCCTAGCGTTTGCCGGATCTGATAATATCTTTACAGATGAACCATTGACGTTACCTGTATCCAAACCGAAATATAATCGGCTGACCTGATTTGTTGTAGAGAAGTACATAGGTGCCCAATAACCACCAGAATACTCGGTCATGCCTGACCAGCCCACTACTACGCCTGGCACATATAAGACTATAGAAGTACCAGGAGCTAAGATGCCGCTAAATGTTTGCATAGCAGGAGTTTTGACGTCGTCTCGGAAATCAAACCATCGACGCACCTGATCGAACATCTCGCGGATCTTGCTATCCTCGATCCCTGCTAGCTCAAAATCTACATTAGGCTCAGTCATTGCCTTGTACCACCGTCGCCGATTGAGTGTGGCCCTCTTGCGGCGCGTAATAGTCGACCGTGTAGCCGTTCATCTCAATTTTTTCCGTCGTAGGGATACCCGTTATCTGCCAAGGACGACCATTAGCAGTTCCGACAGACGTGTTAAACGTAAGCGTATCCCCGCCTGATGCCGTCGCGATCCGGTGCTTTGTCGTATATGGAGCAAAAGAAATCTCGTAACCAACCTCGATAGCCGCTGGCCAATTGCTAGCGTCAGATGTTACCCCAGAAGTTCCAGAGGTATTGGCGAGTGCGTAGTCGTCGGATCGGAACAAAACCTGAGCCTCGTTCGTAATCCTGATAGTTTTGTACGTGCCGCGTAGCTTGCCCTTTGGAAACCATCGCTTTAAGAAATAAAGACCACGAGTAAACCCGCGCTCTCGAATAAAATTATGATCTCGATAGTCGTTAGACTCATCAGTGTCGGATTGAACCTTGACCGTCAGGTCACTTCTGTTCGTAAAATGCAACAATAGACGAGTGAAAAACTTCCTAATGATCGACGACCCAAACGCCATCGAACAAGATACGTAATCCCACTCGATACCCAACGGGTCTAGGCCATTATTCTCATCAACGTCGTACGTGTTGTCGTCGTTTTGAGCTAGGACATAGCCCAGATTAGTAACTAGCTGAATGTTGCCATCGACCAAATCAGCATCGCGCACGGTGTAGGGTACTTCTCCTGTGGTTATGCAAAGGCCCTCCTCGTGTGGGTACTTAAGATCTAGCGTCATGACATCAGATGCGTACGACTCGCCAGCTTTCGGTATAAACCAATGTATGCGGCGGTGTTTCTTATCCCACACGCCAAACATTAGATCCGCGACCGACGTGTCGTCACCATCCCAAACGCCGACTCTATCGATAAAACTTCTGTACTTTTCGTTGTAGTGATTAGAAACCTTACTAGTCGTGTAGCCGTTGGTTACGTAGATACCGTCGACAGTAAGGTAGTAGAGACGATCGCCTGCCTTTACCGTAGTACGACTGGATAGAGCGCCGTCAGTTTCTGAGATAGTTCGCACACGATGGGTGCCGTTGCCGAGATCGTCGACGATACCCTCGATACGATAAACGCCCTGGTTGGTGAGGATGATCGGGTAAACGTCGATACTTTCTACGGCCTTGATAAATTGACCTTCGCGAGCAGAGAAGTTAAACGATCCGTTTACAGCGTCGTAAATCCCTACCTTAGATTGCCAAACTCTTTGTGCACTAGCTAGCCATAGAGCGTCGTTAGCGAAAGTGCCGTCGAATACCCTAGCATTGGACATCTCGTTAGCTACAGCTCCGCCTGTTGTGTATAGCTGTGCGCCAGAAGTTATGTCGGCGTCTGGATTTAAAATATCGGTATCGCTGTATGTAGACCCGGTGGCGACCTCTGCTATTTTATAGAATACAGAGCCGTCGCTGACTGTTCGATAAATTTCCCACGTACAATCTGCGTATGCGAATGTTCCGCTAGTGAGAAGAACTCCATCAAGATTATCTCGCCAGTCACTATTTAGAACAGCCGTGAACGAGTCTGTATTGACGTTAACTTCTGAGACACCGTTATTCGTACCGCTAAACTGAGGGGCACTACGCACTTCTTTTGTGATAAATCCAGAACCAGACTCGAAAATTTGATATGTGTGCTTTAAAACTGCGGCGTACAGCCAGTTATTTCCGCCTATCGCCTGTGGAGAAGTCGACATTAGATCGACATTCGTCGGCAGACCTAGCGATACGTACTTCCATACGCCGATCGTTGATCTGATAAATTTAACAGGATATCCAGATAGACCAATATCGCCAAAAACAATGACAAATTCACTGTCATTTAATCTGATGTATTTTATCGATGGTACTCTACTGGCTGGCGTCCAGTTTGGTATCTGGTTTGTCGTGCCATCGGCAGCAGTAGCGACAGTCCATATACCATTATTGTTATATCGAACAGCGGGTGTGCCAGTGCTGTTCGCGATAAAAAAAGTCTGTTCCACACCCTCTACGCTATGATTCCAAATCGCCGCTATATCAGTATTACCGAGCGGTCTAGCATCGGCCAATAGACCACCGAAACCAGGACGAGAAAACAATCTGCGGTTTTCTGATACGTACAAGTTTTTCATTAACTGGGCAAAGTTCGGCTGACCGTCTCGAAAACGATCCGTTTCACCGCCTGAAAAATCATTTACGCGTGCTTGCGCCATTTATTGCGGTTCCGTCGCTGTTGTAAAATCAAGAGTTCCGTCGCGATATGGTACTGCGCTCAGTGTCTTAATCTTCGCATAGGCAAGATCTAAGAAAAGAGTTCCGTCGTCTGACAAATCTGTAGACGAAAATGATGACCTCGCAGCCTCATCCCAGACAAAATTGATCTCGTCCATTTTAGAACTACCGGCATCAAAGGCAGCTTTGTCTTTGTACAGATACATGATGACCATTAGCTCAGTATCATTTCCTGTTGGTATTACTGTCTTGTTAAATGCCTGCAAGGCTATAACCCAATAGTTTCCTGTGAAACCAGTGTCGGTTACTGCGTTAAGCTGTAGGTCAGCAAAAGCAGGACTTGAAAACAATAGAAACGCTAAAATAAACTTTTTCATACCTTTATACCTTTATCGTATGCGACGAGCGCGTATTACTGCGTTAGCATCCCAAGTACCTGGCATCGTTACCGTACAACTTACGAAACCATTCAAATAGATAGTGTCACTCGCGGATAAACTAAATCTACGACTATTTACAGGCATCCATCTAGTTCCGTGAAGAGCCGCAGGTGCTTGTCCATCAAAAAAAACTCCGCCTGCATTCAAATCATCCAAACTCGTACTACTCGTAGAAATTCCGCAACCTGTTCTAACAATTAATGCTCCACTTCCACTGTCGCTAGCATTCAAGACACAAGTGCCCCATACTTCCCAATCTCCACGAGTTAAGACTATCGAATCTAAGTTTGTATACGATGAACACGAACCGCCTGGGTCAGAACCAGGAGATGCTGACACCACCTCACCAACATAAAATTGTCCAGCATTGTCTGCCGCATTCGTACCTTGAGTATTCCACCCATTCGTATTTACAAGATAGCTTTTACCATTAGAATTTGTGTGGTCAATACGACCCTGGTCAGGGTCGTTAACATCTCCAAAACCTAGCCTTGCGGTGCCGGTTGAATTTCCTGCGATTATATTCAATACGGCACTATTTCCAGTCGCACTGTCATTCCTAAATATAGCCACCGTATCTGAGGAAAGTGCTGTCGCTGCGCCCTCACCATCTGGACCTAAAAATGTTGCATATGTATCGAGATAAAGACGTCGGAAAGTGCTCGTGTAAAAATCCATTGAATCTTCACCGTGGTCGTAAATTATTCGACCTCGATCATCATCGGCAGTGTCACCAAAAAAAATCCTACTCGGGTACAAACCAGGAGTCCCAGTGTTCGCGTCAAGCGTTAGGGTGGCAGCACCTTCAAGAGCTTCGGATTTAATTAAGTGAGGACCATTGTCATTATAGAATGCTGCGGCTCCTTCGCCAATCTGGGCAGCTCTCTCGCCATTTCCAGCGATACCAAGATTAAAACCAAGCCTATACAAACCTGTTCCAGAGTTTCCAGAAAAACTATATGTCGGGTCAGTGACAGTACCGTCGCCCAAAAGAAGTGGGTCAGGGACAGTAGCCGTACCAAAAAGAACATCCGACCAAACCGATCCGTCCCAAATCCTAAACTTGTTCAGTACTGAGTCCCAAATCATCCGGCCCTCTGGGCAAGTGACGGCAGGGGCACAAGATGGATCGGCGGCTACGTTTTCAAGGGCTGCGTTGTTTAAATAGCCCTGGACCTGTATGTCGGCCCAGGACTGTGAAGGAAGATTAAGCATAATTAACACTATAAGTATACGTTGCATCATCCAACTCCCACAAGGCGGTACGTACCCGAGGCGGGTGGTATCGTAAAAGTAACTGTTACCTGAGTCAGTGTTTTGGTTATGACAGCACCTTGAACCTGACGGAAACTGTTCGTATTATCCAGGAATTGCCAAACCGCATTTCGAGCGTCGTCAATATCGCCCGATGTCGTGTAGGTCTGTGTCACATTCGTACCGTCCCACGTCACCGCGTCATCGTTTACATACTTGTCGGTCGTGATCTGTTTCCAAACACCACCCTTGTCGACATAGATAGTCTCGGTGTCTAGCGTCCAGGCCAGTCGCCCGTTATTAGATGCCGACGCCGCAGGCAGAGAAGCGAAATCCGCCACATTCTGCATACGGAATCCTATCCCTTCGCCGCCCATGTAGAGATCAGCAACACGAAGAGAAGCACTGCCAATGTCCAGAGTGTTGTCTGCATTAGGAGCAAGTACGGATAAGAATCGAACCTGGCCTTTTGTGACATCTGAGGTACTGTCAAGCAGTAGATTATCAGAAGAATCACTGCCACCGATAAGACTTTGACCACCCGATCGGCCTGCCAAAAGCGCATACTGTGAATGGTCATCGTCCCCAATTCCAGATATTGATCCATGATCTACCTCCGTATCCGGGATACTAGAAAACCAAAGCGTTCCATTATAAAATAACGAGTGACCAACAGCAGCGCCGACCAAAGCATCGCGAAACGACAACAGTGTCGTCATCGATATCGAGTTCGTACCGTCGCTAATCGCATTCGATAGGAATAAATCCTCCCAGCGATTTGCAACGATACCAAGAGACGCCGCGTCATCAACACTAGGTATAAACTGCGGAGTCGACGCCGTAATACCAGTAGACGCCTCAAGCGTGAACAAAGCACCGCCATCGACCGTTAAGTCTTCACCCAGCGAATCGATCCGCGCATTCGTAATTCTTAGATAATTCGTAGCGCCATCGTGGAAATCTACCTGATCCCTGAACGCAGCCGCGACAAGGTTGTCGACAAGCGTGTCTGAGATCAAAAATGATGTCGTACCTACAGCATCAAATTGATGGCCGGTGTGGGTAGCCGAGTGCGTTACATACCCCGTATTCGGAGTAGTAAGCGTATAATCTTCAAGTGTATCCAGACTCTCAACGATAAGCTGGTTCTGCAACGTACCAATCTTCGCTGAGAAATCACCAGTAGCCGATAACGTACCCGTAAACGTAGAATCACCACCGTCCGGGGTAAACGAAAAATCATGACCAGAAGCGGCTTCGGTAATGAAAACGCCAGCCGTGCGAATGTGAGTCGTGCCGACATCTGCGCCTCCATCGAATGTGCCTAATCCTGTAGTGGTAAGGTTCTCATCAGAGAAATCGATAGATCCGCTAGTGTCGGTTATAGAGCCACTTTGGAGCAATAAAGTACCGACAGTAACAGTGCCGCTAGTGCTAAGGTTCTCGTCGTCAAAATCAATCGCGCCAGATGAGTCAGTAATTGACCCGCCCAGTATTTGCATCGTCGAAACATTCGCTTCGTCCGTATAGAAATTTAGAAAGCGATAAGTGTCAGAACCAAGAGCGAAAGCGCTATCGATAAGAGGACGAGCGTTATCACCGAACTGAACAAATCCGGTTCCAGCTCCGACCCCATCGCCTGAATTTGCATAAAGAGTGAGGTGAGTGTTAGCAGACTGACCGCCGTAAATGCGCTGACCAGCCAAATCTCCAGCGTAGGGACTTCCCGTTTCATCCAGGTCATCAATTCCGTAACGATATACATAAACGTCCTGCGTCTTCAGTAGAAAGTTAGAAAGTATTGAGGCTTCGCCCCAATCCATATCGTTTATTTTGTACCACTGAGGGGTTAAGTCACCCTCTAGTTGCATCCAACGATAACCAGCAGCTTTGCCGTCACCGTCGTCAAGAACAACGCGGTAATCGTTGATCGCATTGCCCACGGCAGGCAAATCACCAGGCGTGTCTACGGCGTCTCTTGTCTGTGGGTAAACAACACCAATAATCCAATCCATTGCCTGCTGCGCGTTCTGGACATTGCCAGGGGGCAGGGCAGGATTTATATAATTAAATTCAGACAAACTATGTTTGAAAGGATGCTGGTTTTGGTTCCAGATTTGAAATCTATGGTGCTGAAAAATCATCTGCCGGATTCCTTAAGGCGCAGGGTAGACTTCACCAAAATCAAAAGCCGACTGCCATTGTGATTCTGTTTCTCGCATGCGAACAACCGTGGTAGATGTTGCGTTTAGATACTCGTACTCGACAAGAGTACACTTCGTACCTTCAACTGCCGACTCACCAGCCGTATAAATTTGGAGCATTCTCTCGTTGCCATCAACGACGACGTAGCTTTTGGAGCGCTCATTAGCTTGCGTAGTAAGAGTTTGTGTAGCACTGCGCGTTGACGTAGCCATCCGTGGTTACCCCTGAGTAAAGGGGGGCCTAAGCCCCCCAGCATTTAAACTGCGTTTGTCGCTGTGTCCAGAAGATCTACAAGATCGTCTTGCATCTTTTGAGACATAGACGCGATCCTAGCCTTGTATCCAGACGGTAAGGCCGAAGATAAAGTATTCGTCGGCCAATCTGAATTCGCAGCATCGTCTTGAACGAAATAGTAATTCGTTAAAGCGTCAATTTCTGCCTGTGTTGTTAAAAGCGCCATCGTCACAAACTCCTATTAGTAATTGATTCCGTAAATGATTGCTGAGTGGCCTGGCTTGCGATATTCCATCTCGCCAAATAGACAACAATCTATAACATACTGATATCCCGAGGTATTTCGGATCTCAAAGTACTCACGGCCATCGGGGCTGATGCGTTTTTTGAAATAACCGTTTGATCGGAAAGTGATCGAACGCCAATCGACTAACGCGATCGTGTCGTCGTTCCACTCCTGTATACCCACGATTTTTACAACTTGACCGGTTACGTTGGCGATCTTCATCTCCATCCAGCCGAACAACGACTCTTTTGGATCTTCTACAACCCGGAAAGAACCCTTTTGCAATTCAAGTTGCTTCATGATCGAGCCGTAGTGCTTGAGTGACATTAAGTACTCAGTTGCACGACCCTTGCTGCGACGACGAACTTCTGTGTACGCATCAAACAATGCATCCAAGATGTTTGTCGCTGTGATACCAGTACCGTCAATGTTCACAGCTTGCAAAATTGGCCATGCCGTTTTTGGAACGCCATGCAAATGGGTAGTGCCACCGTTAGCAGCAGACAATAAAGCGCTGTTCATAGATACGAAAGTACCAAAGTTACCAGCACCATCGCTAACACCAGGATGATACGCTTTCGCCGCTGCCGTGAACACAGTGCCAGCAGTCAAGTCGTTCGCCGGGCCACCAGGAGTAGCAGAAACGGTGATCGTCTCGTCGTCGATATTGATCGCAGTAACGTATTGGTTCTCTTCAACACCAGCCGATTCTACAAGCATGAATTTCTGATTGATCTGGAATCGATCGATCTTATCAACTTGTAAAACACCAGAAGCAAGAACAGTGTTCGCTGCAACGACGTTGGCGAATTCCGGCCCAGTACCTAACTGGATCGACACAACCTCTTTCTTGTAATCCATGAAGTCTTCAAGCTCATCCGGTAACAATCGGAGGAACGTAGACTCAGGAATTTTGCCATCGTGCTCTTGAAGATCACGCTGATTGAAAATTAATGAGCCCCAAACTTCACGATAGTCATCGATCGAACCGCGAACATATTTCGATTGAACCACATCTGCAACAGGGGTCAGTTCGTTAAAACTAACCGATGATGCGCCGCTTCCCTTGAAAGGAACAACAAGCTTGCCGCCCTTCCAGTTATTATCCTTTTGGACATTTTGAATGATGTAATCACGCATGATCAACTCTTCTTTGAGGAGCTGATTAGGTAAATATTCGTTCAGCATGTCCTGGAAATTTCTTTTAGTCCCAGTAGCCATTTCTTAAGCCCTTTATAAAGTTTAGCCGCCGATAGATTTCTCTTGAGCCAAATTCCTAAGATCCTGAATGGACTTCGGATAACTCTTAATCGGCGAGGCACCGCTACCCCGGATATTCGGCATAGTCGGCATGTTTCTGTCTCTAACCACAACCTTTTGACGTCGAGCAGACGCACCATGTTGCTGTTGAGGAGCTTGAGCTTCATTAGGAGGAGGACCAACCCAAGACCGCTGGATAAACTCCCTAGCTAAATGCTCAGGAGGAACTACCCGCCCTTGCGTTTGATGCCAGTAAGCATTTCCAAGCTGGGCAATCTCACGCTTGAAAGCGCCCTGACCTTTTTGCGTATCGTACTCGCGAACGTAGTTAGCAAACTCTGGCGAGTTCAAAGTATGATCGACAGACTGCGCCAACTGCTGCGTTTGCAAATTATTATTTTGCTGCTGCAATATCTGGTTTTGGTGCTGTAGGTCATAGCTTTGTAATCGAGATTGCTCGTTGCGCTCATACTCTGCGCGTTGATGTGGGTCCATTTCCTCAAGCTTCAAAAGATTCGACGCATATTGCAGAATCTGCTCTTTATTAACTCCGAACGTGTCCAAAAACGGTTTTAAATCGTTGTTTTTCACAAAGTTATTGAGCTGACCCACAGCGGCTTGTCTCTGCTGCTCAATTTGCATCAATTGAGTGTTTTCCGACCGTAAAAGCTGGCGATCGCCAACCAACTTAGGAACACCCTCTGCCTGCTCTAACAGACGGCGAAAGTAGGATTCGTCGTCCTCGTTCTTGATAAAAGCCTTGAGACGGTCATCCATCTCAAACTCTTCATCGAGAACTTTGTAAGAATAATTCGCTTTGTACTTGGGCTCGTCGATTTGTTCCGACTCAGCATCGTCATCAGCGATCTCACTCTCACCACCGCCGTCGTCGACCTCATTGTCGTCAACAACCGGGTCGAGATTTTCCTCGATAGGATCGTTTTGCTCCGATTCTTCGATTTCATTCTCTTCGTTTTCCAAATCCATCCTAGATTCCTCCTACGGGTGGCGGTGCTGCCATCCCAGGTTGCGGCCCAGCCGGTGCTGGCTGGCCATATGGCGATGGCGACATCTGGTCCTGGGCTGGACCCGACGCGCCTTGGCGCTGTAACATTCCCGCAATCGATCCCAACGACGCACCGTCCAAATCATCTAGCGACTCTAGGCCACCAGTTTGGAACTCAAGCTGCTTAACCAGCCATTGGAGCGCATTGTAGGGAACACGCGCTCGCTTAGGTGCTTTCTCTTTATCGTCGGATTCAACATACATATCGCAAGCAACCATCGGGCCGTCTTGCGGAATAAATTCGTTTTTAGCCTGTTGAGCTGCGGCAAGTTTTTGCGCCTTGAGCTGGTGATACATCTCGCGCACCTGACGATAACCGTCTTGGATTTGAGGATCGAGGAAATCAAAATCAGCTTGCTTCATTCTATTGGATAGCTTCTTAATCATATAGTCCGGGTCGTCCTCTTGGTCGACGTCGGGCTTCTGGCCTCGCTCAAGCGCAAGCATTAAGTTTTTCGCGCTGTCGTAGCCCAGTGTGAAATCTTTGAAAATTTCTTCGGTATTCGCAAACGGCATGTTGCGTGCGATCATACCCACGTCGTCTCGACCCATACTCTTCCCTGAGTACTGCAACAAGTGCATCATCGAAACCTGACGACCAAATTTCGTTTCTAACGTCGAGTCTTGAGGCTCGACAATTACACGATAGTTTAACGGCTCTGAGTTCTTAAACTCAGACATATTTACCATCTCGTTGCGACCCACAGCAACGACTGCTAGGTCGTCGGAGTAATACTCTCGCGCAAGCTTTAGGAATAATTCGCACACGTCGATCATGAACTGCTCAAACTTCTGCGTGTAATAAAAATACTTCTGCCTCTGCTTACCGGAACGATAGAGCAAAGCCATAGGATCAAATTGGGCATTCTTTTCCTCACCGATCTCAAACATATCGGTAATACTGTAAAGTTCCGCTATCTGATCTTTTATATATTGAGTGAATTGAGAACCGTCGCGACCAGGTAAAACTGTAGGCTGCGCACCCTGATAACTTATTCCCCGAACGCCCGGAAGTAGAGCCCCCGGCGCAAGCTTCGTACCACTCTGGTACAAAATTTTATCGTCGCCGATCGTAATCTGATGCATCGCCAGAGCTGAACCCGCCCTATTGATTTCAGCCGTATAAGGACGCGCTTGCTTAACGATGGATCGGGCTCTTGCCGCAGTTGCATGTTCATCAAAACCTTGCCAAACAATGGGCCATATGCCGAACGGCAGCTCGCCCTCCTCAAGTTTTCCAGCAGAGGTTGTGATTGCGAAATATCCCTTTGGGTGTTCGGGACTCGGCTTGTAATAGAAGTTTTTGAACATGACTTGTTCACTTGCACGATCGTACCCGCCCTTTACTGCGTCGAAAATTATAAAATCATCGCCTTTTGAATCGACAAGTAACTTTAATTTATCGGGGTCGTTCTTGTACATCATCTGTGCCTGCTTTAACGGCACCAATTTACGTACAATCAAAAAAGGAGACTCGCGCATGTTCTTTGACGCCGGATCTCGCAACAAATTGAACGGATATAGCCGCTCAAACTCAAATCCGCCGCTAAAAACTGGCTTATCTTCATCAGGTACAGGATCGCCGTTTTCGTCGATAACCTCCTCACCGCGAGGGTCCATCATCGGCTCATAGCCGTCAATCTCACCCGCATCAGGATTCCAGGTCAACATCATCGCCACTTCGCCCACACGAACGAAATCTGCAACCCATTCACGCTGCTTTTCTGGAATTCGCCACCTGTGCTGCGCATCCTTCCACACCGAATAGTTCATTTCGGCGGATTTTTGATCCTGTAGCTCCAAATCACGCTGCGGCTTAACCGCAACCGACGATCCGTACTCCATTATATGAGTTTCGTAGTGTCTCGTGATCTTTTGTACATGATTTTTGGTGAGTCTTAACTTCTGATAGTCTGATCCGTCGCTATTATCACGACTACCTGAACTGTAGCGATCCGCTCGCTTCTGATAGTGATCGCCCGACACCAAAAGGATGTTGGACCGCATTTCTGCAAACACTTCGCGATCTGACGTCTCCGCCTTGCGATAAATCTCGTTCAGATCACCGATGTCCATTTATCATCCATCCATGGATCTATTCTGGTGTACAATCCGGTCTATATTCTGTTGCTCCCAAATATCAGGGTGCATTATCATCATCTCAGTATCAGCGGCGTCTTCCATAATCGCCCTCTGATCACTCGCCAACTCCATCGAAACATCACCGCCGCCTAAAAAATTCTGAGGGGCCGCTGTTTCCCTTGAAACGCTGTCTACAATTGGTTCTGGACCAAAGGTAACCTCAACATCCCCAAACTTCAAGCGAGATACGTTCGATTTATGGCATGCTCTGATAATAGCACATAGACCCACAGCATCAACTCCCATAGGCTTCGTTCCACTCTCGGACCTCGCTTTCCCACTCTTTCCACTCTTTACCACGCCCCGATTTGCGCTTTTCTCGATCGGCATCTACAGTCCCCCGTCTCTCGTTTTCTACCCACTCGTCATACTCACTCTGCGTGAAAGACCTGTCCTCAACGGGTTTCACCTCCGGCGTACCCGTCAACATCGACCAATCCCAAGGCACCGACGTACATATATAACGAATCGCACCGTCGATAAAATCATCCTGCGCCTTGCGCTTCACAACATCCGTGCGCAACGTCACCAACTCCTGGCCCAACTTGCGCAACTCAGACGTGTCGAATATGAACAACATATCGTTCTTAAAAAGTGTATTTATTATATCTTCGCCCAAATCATGGGACTTCTCAGACTTGCTAAACGACTCACCAGCACGACTCGCCACCATAAAAAAATCTTTACTCGCCTGATCGTAAAACTGATTTCGTAATATCAAATTCCCACGCGTCTCCCTGTAGGCATTCAATATATCACCCGACGTCGTGTCCTCACCATCCATACGCAAACCCCTACACACGTACGCCTTACGCATACTCGGGTCTACTGCAATAATACCCATAGCAGCAGGATGACCAGCGCCCCCGCCGCCAGGGTCAACGCCACCGTAAAAATGCCACCGACCAGGATCAAGATGGAAAGCAGGAACAAAATGACGCGATGGATCAAACGCTGGGTACTTTCGGCCCGTGTCCGCAATGAACTTTCCATATACCCGCCGCTGTACCTCGTTCTCCGATTTGCACTTCGCAATAATTCCCGCGATCCGCTCCGTATTAAACGCACCCGCCTGACCATTCCTATATCGCTGACAGTCGTACATCGAAATCTGCTGCTTGAACGCCTCGGGAAATTTTTCCTGCTCATCAGTTCCCTCCATCGCCTGCCACCACATCTGCTGATTTAACGTCGCAGTAAATACCATGTGGAAATAACCATCAGTACCTGCCAGACGAAACTGTAATTCGTCATAAATGTGTTCGGGAAGTTCTTCATCGCAAAATATCGCATGGACCGTAGATGACTGTAATGATTGGGGATTCTGCATGTAGGTCTTAAAATGTAGCGTACATCCGTTGTTCCAAACAACCTTCTCTATACGCTTCTTATCATATACCGCCGTCCAACCGTAAACAGGATGATCCTTAAACATACCCCGAGGCATGAACTCAGGCACCCACTTACTCTCAAACTCAATCGTCGCTACCTTACTATCAGGATACAAATACCAAATATTACGTGGCACTGGATTTCGTGGCCACAACACAGGCCACAACTTAGTATTCGTACTCCACTCGATCGCCTTCCTAATCTGCGTCGACGACTTACTAATCTGATTCGCAGCACACAACAAATTCATCGTGTTCGTTGACTTGAAAAAATTCCATGCCCACGCATACCAAGGCCAACCATACAAATGAGGCAAACATGCGCGAATCTTCTCGCCCATCGTCTTACTCATCGTCATCCTCTAAAAACTCAGATATGTCACACGACTCATCCTTAGTACTCGGCGGCTGAGGCGCTAACAAATCATCAGGCTCATACTTCACAGGACTCTCAGACAAAAACTCCATCCGATTCTCACTAGCATCCTGAATCGCCTCAATCGACATC
>Ga0210003_1001553_pt1 | contig 20096 bp, 18 predicted proteins | sample LantaG_FD_182804 | JGI IMG/M metagenome (GOLD analysis project Ga0210003, IMG submission 182804) | Deep subsurface microbial communities from Baltic Sea to uncover new lineages of life (NeLLi) - Landsort_02402 metaG (SPAdes) (version 2) | ecosystem: Environmental > Aquatic > Marine > Oceanic >... | reverse complement strand
GTTTTGGCAAATCCTCAACACGTGTAATTCCTTGTGTTTCATCTGCTACATATTCACCTGGTCCAAGCATCTTGATAATCTCCAATATAGATTTACGTTTCCATATTGGAATATCGGCTTCAAGAGGTCAAAAACATCAAAAACTCTGTATTGCTGCTACAGTCTCTCATTTTCACCTTTTTTTGCTTTGAGCTGCTCATATTCTTTGAGAAACGCCTGTTGTTTTGCAGGGTCCTGTTTGCCGGGAACATGCGTCGGCTTCTTGTAAGAAAACCCAAGGCGATGCAGCAGATCGGTGACGCCGCTGACCGAGTAGCATATCCTGTACTGTTTATGAATATAGGTGATAACCGATTTAGCGTCTGGAAGAATATGTTCTTCAAGATAATTTTCAAGTTCGCTCATTTGATGCTCGTTGAGTTTTGGCTCTGCTCCGGAATAGTTATCATCCAGCAACGCCTGGAGACCGCCTTGCTGATAACGTTCAAAATAGTGTCGGGACGTCTTCTCATCAAAAAGAAGAATCTCGGCTACCTGAGCCGCCGACCATCCCTTAGATAAAGCAATGACCGTTTTGACGCGATCGGCCTGACGTTTATCACGCAAGGAACGATGAAATTTTTCCAGTTCAGCCATTTTTTCTTTTGACAGCCTATAATCCTTCATATACGCTATTTATCGGACACAAGGTGCTTTCTGATTGAAAATTACGGGATTTTTCAATCGAGAGCAGTATACACCCCTATCGAGTAAAAAATTTGATCATGATTCTGTTGATTTGAGGTTGGGATGTTATTTTAGGGTACCTGCAGTAAGTACCATCGCATGTGTAAAGCCTTATAAAGAGACAGTAGAACATTATCCCGAATTAGTTCATAAGCCGTATAGTCGAGGCAGCAAAATTAATACACTAATCCTACAGCCGCACCATGCTGTATTAGCAAGCACGCTCGAGTATATAAAAATGCCGGGGGATGTTTCAGGGCAAATTTTGACCAAGTCTTCTTGGGCCAGAATTTTTATAAGCATTGCTTCGGCTCCCTGGATACATCCATTTTACAGGGGATGCTTGACCTTGGAAGTTACCAACCTTGGAAATGTTCCTGTGGCGTTGCCTGTTGGAAAGCCGATGGCGCAGTTGGTATTTATAAAACTGGAACTGGAAGAGGAAAACAAAATTAAAGAAGATGTAATCGAAGGGTCATATGCTGGTGCTGTTATGCCCGAAGCACCTAAGTTTAAAGCATAATGATTTTGCAAAAATTGCTTGGGGGCAGGACATACAAAGCATTCGTTTTTTTGTTTACCCGCCTTCGGTTAGCCTTCGACGGGTGCGGTGCAGATGTTTGATATGCCAAGAACAGCCAAAATCAGGCTGACGGTCCATATTTATAAATTTCGCTATTGGCGAGTGCAAAATTATAACGGCTGTAAAATATATTTCAATAGTTTTTTAACGGTTGGCGGGATTTTGCCGTCGGCAAGAGGCAGGAGGGGGCCTTATAGGCACATAGGAGGGGGGGGGGGAAGAGTTTTGAGTTTTTAGTTGGTATTTAGATTGCCGCGCTGCGGTCGGAATGAGAGGGGGAGCGGCTGGGAGGACTAGTTTTATTTCATGTTTTTTCGGATGCTTTGTGCGGTCCTTTTGATTTGACGAACAAAAGTGGAAACACGATGTCACTCACACAGCAAGGTATCCATACGGCGAGGAAAAGAAACAGGAAGATGACAATATATATAAACCAATGTAAAGAGCCTTCTATGGCCATGATGATATGGAATAAGGATGTCCACGTACTCAACAGGACATGTCCGGCATGAGGGAATTTTGTACTTGGCCTGAAATAAGCTATTGCCACTCCCAGCAATGCCAATGGGTTAACGAGCCACCACTTTTCTATAAAGCCTAAATGGATTCCCCTATTTGGCATACGTAATAAGATTTCTCCGAGATACGGAATTACCGAGTCGCTCAAAGTGGCGATACCTACTGAACCTACATAACCGATTAAAAGCAGGACCCATATACTACATTTACGGTCTTTAACCGGACATTTGTGGAACTCGTACATAGAGGTAGTAACAAGAGCGCTCAGGACAACATGAATTGGATGAAGAGTATAAAAGACACCAGAAGAGACATTTAAGGGTAGCCTGTGAAAAAATATCATAACGACTATCCCGGTAACAGCACCAAAGATAGTAAAAGGGACATGATGTTTCAATTCCTTAGAAATTTGTTTAAACATCTCTTTTCCTCATTGACCACAAATATTGTCAAGCACCATCGTCCGGGATTTTCCATAAACAAATGAATATCCTTGTTCAGCTACGCGGCTGAGCGTCTTTTGCAGTAGAATATCAAATCTCTATTAAGAATTCAATCTTTCCGGCTGTATTACGACGGTACAACTTTTCGGCGTTGCTGGGCGCTGAACCTGGATTTTCTGCCCATAACTTGGAATTTGGTCGGCGATGACGGAATTGAGCCGCCAGGTTGTTTCTATCAATATAGTCATTAAAAGGGGCTCTATGTGCTACTTTGCCGGTTTCTCGTCGGCACAGGGGCAGGACCGGGTTTTTTTGGCCCGGCCGGGGTATTTTCATTAAATTCAAATTATTTTTGTTGAACCCTGCCGGTTGACTGTAGTATACTGACGTTTTGGTAGAGTATATTCTTTCATCTCTCAAGGGTATTCTCTTAAGTAATACGAGGGATAGTAGATTTACGGCTGTTTTGGCCAAGGAGCACAGTAGTGAGTACAGGTAAAGTAAAGTGGTTTAACGAAAGCAAAGGTTATGGTTTTATCAGCCCCGATGACGGCGCTGCGGACCTGTTTGTCCATCACTCGGAGATAAAGATGAGCGGCTATGCGTCGCTCAGCGAGGGACAAGCGGTTGAGTTCGAGGTGGGCCAGGGCAAGAAGGGACCCTGTGCCGTCAACGTAGTACCGTCCTAAAAAAGACGAGATTTCGTAGGACCAGAGGCCCTACATAAGTGTGGGGCCTCTTTGCTGTTACGATTGGCTCCGAAGATTGCTGGCTTCCAAGGTTATTTCGCGAGGTTTTCTTCTGCCCGGATGCGGCAGAATAGTGACCTGCTCTTGTTGTCTGTACCGCTTGTTATGAGAGTTCTTCGCGTTTAGTATCGTTGCTCTGTGGCAGGGCAAGTGTAGTGCAAAGCCTAACGCGGGGCGATACGTCGTTGCGGACACCTGCGGGGCTGTATTGCCTGAGTTGCTGTGCGGCGGTTAGCGGTTATAATCCATTCGCCGGCGGCCCACCACATACGTCAAATCATCGGTATGTAAGAACGACTTTGGGTCGAGCTATTTCCACATCGCCGAGGTTTACAGTATCGGTGCGCGCCATATTTAGAGCCGAACCGCTTTTTCCGCATTACCGGATACAGTTAGGACTTGCAGCCGGGCAAATGTGGGCTTAGACTACGTGTTTGTTAATCTGAAATTGAGGCAGTGGCGGTATGTTAGCAAGGCTTCACAGCGTAACCCTGGTGGGAATCGACGGTATTATCTGCGAGGTCGAAGTGGATGTTGGGCGCGGAGGGTTCGAAAAATCGCTTATTGTGGGGCTGCCGGATGCGGCGGTCAAAGAAAGCACCGAGCGTGTCAAAAGCGCCATCGTAAACAGCGGCTACAAGTATCCGAAGACACAATCGTTGATAAACCTGGCGCCGGCTGATGTGAAGAAGGCGGGCCCGGCCTTTGATTTGCCGATAGCGTTGGGGATGCTCATCGGCCAGGGTGTTGTGACGGGCTTGGCGGCCAAGGGTATTCTGATTGTGGGCGAGCTGGCGCTTGACGGGCGGGTTAGGCCCATAAACGGCGTTTTGAATATGGCGATGACCGCCCATGCCAACGGGTTCAGGCGTATGATTGTTCCGCTGGAAAATGCGAGGGAGGCGGCGGTGGTCCGGGAGCTGGAGGTATACGGCGTCGGCTCGCTGGCGCAGGCGGTTGGTTTTCTGTCGGGACAATTGGCGCTGGAGACAACCGCGGTGGATATCGACGAGCTTTTCGCTGATGCGTCGAGTTATGAGGTGGACTTCGGAGATATCAAGGGCCAGGAAAGCGTCAAGCGTGCACTGACGGTGGCGGCGGCCGGCGGTCACAACATAATGATGATAGGCCCGCCCGGTGCGGGCAAGACAATGGCGGCTCAGCGGCTGGCAACGATTCTTCCGCCTCTTACTTTGCCGGAATCATTGGAGACCACGTGTATATACTCGTCGGTGGGACTTCTGGTTAAGAACGAGGCGCTTCTGGCGACTCGGCCTGTGCGGATGCCGCACTATTCAGCCAGCGCTGCGGCGCTGGTCGGCGGCGGGACAAATCCCAGGCCAGGCGAGTTGTCGCTTGCGCATTTCGGGATTCTGTTTCTGGATGAGTTTGCCGAGTTTCCGAGGCACGTTCTGGAGATGATTCGCCAGCCTTTGGAGGACGGCTCTGTCACGATTTCCCGTGCCAAGGGTACTATTCGCTTTCCGGCTCAATTTATGCTGGTGGCGGCGATGAATCCCTGTCCGTGCGGATACTTCGGTACGGATTCGAGAAGATGCAGGTGTACGCCGGGACAAATCGAGCGGTACGTCTCGAAGATATCCGGCCCGCTGGTGGACAGGATTGATATTCACATCGATGTTCCTGCGGTGGTTTTCAGTAAGCTGCGTTCGCGGTCGAGCCAGCTTGATTCGGCTGCGATGAAGAAGGATGTTGTCGCCGCCAGGGCCATCCAGACACAACGGTTCGGCGATGGCAGAGTCCTGACGAATTCAAGGATGACTCATAAGCAGGTAGAAAAGTTCTGTCGGCTCGACATCTCAGGCGAGATGCTGCTTAAGCAGGCTATGACCGAGTTTGGTCTGTCGGCTCGTGCCCACGATAAGGTCTGCAAGGTCGCCCGCACGATAGCTGACCTTGCCGGCTGCGGCGACATCCGGTCGGAACACATCGCTGAGGCCATTAGCTACCGAAAGCTGGACAGGAGACTGTAGGTTTGTGCCGTTCTTCGGGGCCTGTTTCCGGGGCGGGAAATTAGCCCGAGTACTGGTGCGCAGCAGGGGGCGACCAGACAGAGCGCAGGACGACCAACAAATCCACTTGCAAAGATACGGCAATAATGTACACTGTCTGGCTAATTGATGTACGGTTGCAGGATTCAGGCAGGAGGCCTTGGTATGCACGATATGGAAGACGATGCTGCAGCGACACCGCCAGCTAAGGGGGATTTTCGAAAGCCCCCCCACGTCGAAGATGAGATTAACCTGGTCGATTATTTCGCGGTCCTCTGGAAGTGGAGGTGTCTTATCCTGGTCTGTTCTGTAGTTCCTGCGGTAGTGGTGTGGTGCGTTCTTTGTGGAAGTGGCCCGAAAGAGTAAGTTTGAGGCTTCGGGCGAGGCATAAATGTCGGTAGGCTCCGGCAGAGTCCGCAAGCATCTGCGGGTTGTGTGACTTTTGACGTATGCATTCTGCGATGAGTTCAAAATGACAACCCAGGGGGACGGAGTCTGAACTGCGCCGTTATTGAACCAGGAGCCTGCAAAGGGGCTGCCACCGTGGTTACCAGCGAAGCGACACTTGTCGAGCAACCGTGCGGCAAGGAATTAGAATACCGCATCATCGTCGTCAACAAGGCCGGTGACGGCAAACCGTCCGATACCGCTAAGGTTGTGCTGCAAAAGGTACGAACGCCAAAGGCACAGCGGGATTGTTCTGCGCATTGGCTGCTTTTATTGGGGCCGGTATTCATTTAACTGGTTTGGTTTACCACTAAACAAGATATGCCGAAATTTGAGCTAAGCACGAACAGAACATGGATCAGTTTCTTAGGGCCGCCGGGTTTCAATAGATATTTTGCTAATACATCGTGGTTGATGTTGGAGCATATATGCCGTTTGGGAATCGGGTTTATTATCAGTGTTCTCGTGGCTCGTCATCTTGGCCCGCATGACTTCGGTATTTTGAGCTATGCACTTTCGGTAACCGCTTTTCTCGGTACTTTTGTCTACCTTGGTTTGAGTGGCGTCGTGGTCCGGAATATTGTAAACCACCCAGATGAAACTGGAGTCCTGATGGGCTCAAGCTTCGCCCTGAAAATGGCTGGTGCCTGTCTAAGTTATGCCTTGATCTTCCCACTTGCCTTTTGGGGTCACTCTTCCAATGTGGAAACATGGGTTCTGCTAATCATCGGTGCTAGTCTTCTTTTTCGACCCGTGGAAATTATCGATTTCTGGTTCCAATCCAGGATCGAATCAAAGTACTCCGTACTGGGAAAAGGAATAGCCTTCCTTTTGGCTTCTACTGGAAAACTTGTCTTGGTTCTGGCGGGAGCCTCGGTAGTAGCCATCGCCGCGCTCAGCCTGATCGAGTTCGTGCTTGCAGCTATACTGCTTGTTGCAGTCTATGAGTTCAAGGGGAAAACTGTTCGATCATGGGTGATTCAGGTTCCAAAAATGTTGGAGCTTCTCAAACAATCCTGGGTTCTCATTTTGTCCTTTTTCCTGGCTTTGGTATATCTGAAGGTGGATCAGATCATGCTCCGATGGATGAAGGGGGCTGCCGAGGTCGGAGTATACTCTGTAGCGGTTAGGTTCTCCGAAGTATGGTACTTTATCCCCTCGGCCATAGTTATCTCGGTTTTTCCAAAACTGGTGGAGATAAGGAAGAAAGACAAGAAAAAATACGAAAAAAAACTACAACAGGGATTCGATATATTGTTCGCCTTGTCGTTACCCATTGCTATAGTAATGACCTTTATAGGTACTCCGGTTATTGGAAAGCTATACGGTTCGGAATATGAACGTGCCGGAGGCATCTTGACCATCCATATCTGGGCCAGTATCTTCATTTTTATGCGTGCCCTGTTCAGTAAGTGGATTATTATGGAGAATTTCCTCATATTTTCGTTGTTCAGTCATGGGATAGGGGCAATTGTGAATGTAATTTTGAACCTCTTTCTCATCAAGCATTACGGTGGATATGGAGCGGCTGTGGCCACGCTGATTTCATACGCTGTCGCCTCCTACTTCGTGCTTTTCTTGGCACCCAGGACATGGACGATAGCAATAATGATGAGCAAATCTATTTTGCTTCCAGCAAGATTTCTTTTGTATCGAAATCGTGTCTGGCTATAGCAGGTCTTTTTTTGAACAGAGGGATAGCGTGGGAAAAAGTAGTGTTGCTGATATAGCCGAATCCAGGTTGTGTTGTTCTTGCGGAGCATGTGCTTGGGCGTGTCCAGAGAAGGCTATTTCTTATGTTGAAACGGTGGGGGGGTACCTTCTTCCCAAAATCGATGCGGCAAAATGCTCAAAGTGCGGGATTTGCACATCCATATGTCCAGGCGTTGGTTTTGTGCCTACCTTGGCAAACCGCCTTCTGCGTGATCCCTTTATTGGAACTGCCCTGCGCACATATGTGGGCAAGGCCACAGACCGGGATTTGTACATCAATTCGCAAAGCGGCGGAATCGTTTCTGCCCTTCTGGCTCACGCACTGGAAAATGGCGAAATCGAGGGCGCAATCACCGCGGTGATGGCTGCGGGAAATCCGCCGAGGACTATGGCAAGGCTTGCCAAGAGTGTAGAAGAAATCCGGCAAGCGCAGAAATCAAAATACTGTCCTGTTCCCCTATTAAGCATCCTTGGAGAGATTGAAAAACTGGAACAGCCGGTGGCATTTGTGGGTGTAGGGTGCCAAATGCACGGTTTATATAATATATTTGAAAGATTTCCGCATCTGAAAAAAAAGATATCTTTTACCATAGGTTTAATCTGCGACCGCACAATGACCTATGGGGCTATAGATTTTCTGCTAAATAAGACAGATCTGCCCCGCAAAGGTGGGACGATGCTTCATTTTAGAGATAAGGCATGCGGAGGATATCCGGGTAATGTAAACGTTATTAGTTCTGACGATCGCTCTGTGAATTTGCCTGCAAGTGCACGCATGCGGATAAAGAACTTTTTTACTCCTGCATGCTGTCTTCTGTGTTTCGACAAGATGAACGTGTTCGCGGACATTACAGTCGGTGATCCTTGGGGAATAGATGAATACGACAGAATCAAGGGAGAGTCCGTGGCTGTAATAAGAACGGAAGTCGGCAGAGGCGTTTTTCAATCCGCTCTTGAGAGTTCAGCCCTAACTGTTAGGGATATAGCTTATGACGATGTTCTTGTAGGGCAGAAAATTGAACAAAAGCGCTCTCAATGGCAGGGCTATGTAGATGCTTGGAAGAATCTTGGTCGGCCTCTGCCTAATTTTTGGGAACAGGTTCAAAAGTCTTCAATTTCACAACATCAAAATGGTTCTTATCAACGCCACCTGCAACATGCTTTTGCCCTAGACCAATATCCCTCGCGGGACGCTCTGATTGCAGCCACAGAAAGGTATCTTTTTTACCGAAATATGAAGAGGATAGCTACCTTGCCCTTTAGAGCCATGAGAAGGATAGTTGGAAAAGTAAAAAGGATAATTATTCAGGGAACGGGCCGATGCTTATAGAAGTAAAAGGAACTGGATTTATAAACAAGGGCGCCGAGCTTATGCTTATCGCAGTGCTTCAAAAGGTTGGAGCGGCTTTTCCTGAAGCATGTTTTGTTATGTCGCCATCAACTAATGATGACTATATGAGGCGGGCGAAACTGGGTCTTTATCAGAAATTGTGGATTCAAAAGTACGGTGTCCAATGGGGAATGCTCGGATGGATGATTCCCAAGATTTTACGCCGGTGTTACGGCTTGGTTATAGACAAAGAGATAAACATAGTGCTGGATGCTTCAGGTTTTATCTATGGTGATCAATGGGGGGAAAAACATGCTCTTATCATGGCTTCATATATTAAAACTTGGAAAAAACGAGGAGTGAAAATTGTTCTTCTTCCTCAGGCCATGGGACCTTTCACATCAAAAAGCATACGCAAAGCTGTTGCTTTTATCGTTGAGAATGCGGATTTGGTTTTCCCACGTGACAAAATGTCTTACAAGCATGTTATTGACTTAGTTGGTAAGCGGGAAAATGTTTGCCAAGCACCTGATTTTACCAATCTCGTTTCTGGCATAATACCCTCTGCCCTTGAAAGATTTCGTGGCCGTTTCTGTTTGATACCAAACTGTCGTATGGCCGACAAAACCTTGGCTGATACAAGTGCTCTATATCCATCTTTTTGTGCGAAATGCCTCAAACGTCTGATTCAGTTGGGGCACAAACCTTTCATTCTGATCCATGAGGGGGAAAAAGATGTGTCGTTGGCAAACCAAATCGTAAAGGAGGCAGGAGCAGATGTCGACATAATCCAAGAGGTGGACGCACTTGCAATAAAGGGCATCATTGGACTTTGCTCTGGCGTGATTAGTTCCCGCTATCATGGACTTGTGAGTGCCTTATCCCAAGGGATTCCTGCCTTGGCCACCAGTTGGAGCCATAAGTACAAAATGCTGTTTGAGGAATATGGTATACCGGACTGTTGCTTATCTGTATCAGTCGAACCAGAGGTTCTTAACAGGCACTTAGAGAAAATTACAAATGAGAATTCTCGCAGGGAAATAATTACCCATATCACCAATGCCTCGGCCATATATAAGGAACAAGCTGAAATGATGTGGCACAAAGTTTTTTCAGTGATTCAGAAATGAAATCTTATTAGTAGAAAAATAGAGACTGTAGTAGCTTTACAGAGTAAATAACACTTAAGACATTTGGTTACAATGGGTTATATAAAGTTCAAGCTATCTAATCGCAACTCTTGGCATCCGGATATAGCGGATTCAAGCCTCAGCCCTTGGTTTCCCCACAATTTTGTTGTAAGTGAGAATTGCCTACCAAGCGGCATACTCTGTAACCTTGCTACAGTCTCGAAAAATATGATAAAACCAAAAGCAAATGTAAGTGTTCTGATTCCGACATATAACTCAGAGAAAACTATTCTTAGAGCACTATCTTCCGTATTAGCTCAAACACTACAACCGATGGAAGTAATTGTTGATGATTAGTTTTATAATGCCAGCAAAAAATGCAGCGTCTTATATTGAGGAAGCGATAGGTGCGGTTTTAAAAGCACCTTATGAGGATTGGGAACTAATTGTTATTGAGGATCACTCTACGGATGACACCTTAAATATATTGAGGGAAACAGCAAAGAAAGATTCCCGTGTAAAAGTGTTTGAGAATATAGGCAGTGGCAAGGTTGCCGGCCAAAACTATGGATATACGCTTATTAATGGGGACATTGTGAAATGTATTGATGCGGATGATCTGCTCGACGTGCAATTCTTCGATTACCTTGATGTAATGATTCATTATGATGCAATGTGTCACAATGGTTATGTAACTACAAGTGACCTACGAATTATCGGTAATTATTCAATCGACCAGTCCATTCTTCATAAGGATTTTGCGCACTTGCTTAAGTATCTAAAAAGTCTCCCAAAATGGTGCTGGTCGTTTACAAGGGAAATTGGTGACAAGATTTTTCCTATGCCGGAAGATTTGCCTTTTGAGGATATCTGGTTTTCGCTGGTAATTAAGCGGTATGCAGACAAGATTGATTATGTAAATAAGCCTTTATATTATTATCGCCAACACAATAATCAGACATATGGTGGAATATTAAATTTTGATAGTGAAGTTGTCTCATTTAGAGCCAGGAGAATGTTGAAGTTAATTGATGTGATTGAACACGAACAAACTAAACGGCTGATTCGTGGCCTCGAGAGTGACTATTTTTTTAGAGATATTCGGTCTTTTTACCGCCTGTTGGCGGACGGGCAACTAAAGCTTTGGGACATTCTGAACGCGGATATTCCAATCAAGCTGAGATCAAAACTTTTCGTGTACAGGAAACTCGGTTTTCTTGCTCCGGCGATCGTAAGGTTTAAGTGGCGGTTAGACAGGCTATAATGACAGGTGTTGTTAAAAAGTCCTCGGTTAGCCTTTTCTTTTCGGTGCTTCTGGTAGCCACATACGCGGTAAATTATCCTTTGTTTTTAGGGCTAAGGCCTGTTGACATCGTTCTTATCCTGTTCGCTGCGTGGGGAGTGCTGAATAACGGCATCAGGTCCCGAGCCTTACTTATTTTGATCATGACGTTTGGCGTCTTATATTTTTTGAGTACCCTTTACGGTGTTTTGCGCATCGGCATTATCGAACCCAAGAATTTTGCCTTTATCTACAAGTATAGCATTCTATTCGTGTGCATATGGCTCGTTTTCTCATCAGAGTTTCACGAACAACAGGTCAAATTCTTATTAAAGTTTCTCTTCTTCTCTTTTCTTGTTATAATTGCTTATGAGTATCTAAGTTTATACAGGTGCAAGATCGAGTACCCCGAGCTGGTCCATACTTTCAGGCCCAACTTTCCCTTTACAGACCCTTTTCCTTCTGCGGGAGGCGGATATTTGGGAGATGCTCATTTATTTGCGGCCTACATTTCCACCGGGTTATTGGCCATAATCTTTAGTAGGCAATACGGCCTGCTTAGAATTGGATTGCCTTTCTACAGCTTGCTACTGATAGTCGTGTTCGCGGGGATGCTATTGACCGGTTCGAGAAACGGCATAGTCACATTTTCGGCAACTGTTCTTCTGTGCGGTTTTTTGCGTCTCACCAAGAGAATAGCGGCGCGTAAAAATCTTCTAACGATAAAGGACGCCAGCCTGCAGCTCGTGTTTGTAGTTTTGGTAGGCGTGGCGGTCCTACTGGTTTTGTATACTAAATACGGTACTCAACAAAACGTGGCAAAAAGGCTGTTGCGGAGAAGTGTTTATTTCAGCCTGTCCGAAGACCAAAGCTATCTGGGAAGAGTACGGAAGTTTACCACGGCCGGGGACCTTGTTATGGACGGCCCCGTAATAATAGGCCCCGGTTTGCAAAGTACGTCACGTTCCTTCTTCGATGGTGCTGTCCCATCGATACTGGTCGCTGCCGGTCTTGGTGGAGTTTGCGTCTATGTCGCGATAATTGTCGTATCACTTGTCATTTTACACAAGAAGGCGACTCAGAACCAAAGACTAAAGGAATTCCAGATACTGTTTTTTGTTTCTCTCAACTATTTCTTAGCTAATCTCATAACTGAATTTTTTTTGGTGTCAAGAAGTGTTATTCCGTTTGCCGTTTTTTGGGCCTTAATTGCAAAACTTATTTATATGCCGCTATGTTCGCCCCCAGTAGCCACAGAAACATAATGAAAGTCTCCATTGTTACCGTTTGTATCGACAGCCTCGGCACAATTGAACAGACAATACAAAGCGTTCTGAGCCAGGACTACAAGGATATCGAATACATTGTTGTCGATGGCGGCTCTACGGATGGCACGCTCGATATTCTTACAAAATATCAAAGTCACATTTCCAAGTTCATATCCGAGTCTGACAAGGGTATCTATGATGCGATGAATAAGGGAATCAAACTGGCAACAGGTGATATAGTAGGGTTTTTGAACGCGGATGATTTCTATGCAGGTGAAAATGTTATTCGGCGGATTGTAGAAGTGATGGGAGCTAATAATGCTGACTGTTGTTATGGTAACCTTGAATATGTAGCTGAAAGCAACCCGAGCAAAACGGTCAGAAGGTGGAAATCACAGTCTTACCAAGACGGGTTATTCGAGAAGGGCTGGCATCCACCCCACCCTACTTTTTTCGCTAAAAAGACTGTTTTTGATAAGTATGGTGGTTTTGACCTTAGCTATGACATAGGCGCGGATTATGAACTAATGCTGCGATTTTTGAAAAAGTATGGCGTCAGGTCTTGTTATGTTCCAGATGTTTTAGTAAAAATGAGAACTGGTGGAAAGAGCAACAAAAACCTGTGGCAAATTATCAAAGCAAATATTGAATGCTATCGGGCCTGGAAGAGAAATGGTCTGAGGATTAGCCCACTTATAATGGTAAAGAAGCCTGCTTCAAAGTTAGTTCAGTATGTGAAAGGTAATTGAGGCCCTATTACAATTATGGCAACACAAGTCATCTTATTTCTGGCAAATATTGTTCTAATAAATTTCGGTTTTCTGTGCGCCTTTGTGATTAGATACGGCTGGCCGTTTCCGGAGAGGAACTTTGCGGCCTACAGGGGCAGTTTCATGCTCTTGACGCTTATTTACACGTTTGCATTAGCTTTATTTAAGGTGTTCAAAAGCCGGTTTAAGTCCTCGTGGGATTTGTTCAAAAGGGTTTTCCTGGGATTGTTTCTGGGGACGTTATTTGGCGTAGCCTTCATCTACGTGTACAGAACAAGCTGGGGGGCTTTCCCAACAAGTGTATTTGTGCTCACCTTCTTTATAAGCTTGCTGCTGATTTTCAAGCTCGACCAATGGGTCTTGAGATATGCAGGCAGAATCCGGAAAAAGATAGTTGTGGTAGGCCGGGATGGTGGTGACGAGATAGCTGTCAACAAGGCTGATATAGAAAGAATCCGAACCGACCAGATAAAGGACGTGCTTAAGTGTAAAGACGTTGACGAGATTATCCTTTGCGAAAACATCGATGACCAGAAGGATTTGAACCGTCTACTTTATCTCGTGCAAAAGCACAAAATAGACGTGGTTTTCAGCCCGTCCCGTTATATGGAACTGCTGCCCCGAAAAATCAACGGTGAGAATCCCGTAGATTTTCTTAGCACGTTTATAGGCAGAAAGCGCGATGTAGAAGAGTTTTTGATTCGGTGTCTGGACCTGGCAGGAGGGTTTTTCATTTTGTTGGCCTTCACCCCTGTAATGGTCATTTTCTCTTTGCTTATTAAGGTCACGTCCCCGGGCCCGGCCCTATACAAACAGGAGCGAACAGGTAAGGACGGCAAGATATTCACCTTGTACAAATTCAGGACGATGATAAGAGATGCTGAACAAATCTCCGGTCTGGCTCCCGCTTGTGAGAATGACCCTCGTGTAACGAAGCTCGGCAAGTGGCTGCGGATGACCCGACTGGATGAGCTGCCACAATTACTTAATGTGATTAAGGGCGAAATGAGTCTTGTTGGGCCTCGCCCAGAGAATCTTTACCGGGTGGAGCATCACAAGCATTTGCAGGGGCTGAGGTTGGCCGTCAGGCCGGGGATAACGGGCCTGGCGCAAATAAGGAGCTATTATGATCTCCGCCCCAAGCACAAGATCAAATATGACTTTTTATATATTCAAAGAAGGTCATTACTGCTAAATCTATACATTCTCACAAAGACCATCCCTGTGATATTCTTGAGGAAAGGCTGGTAAGCCCCATAAAAACCAGGCGACAAAGCCTGCCTGCCCCGCCTGAACCGATGGTTTTGGTCACGTCAACTACCAGCCTATTTTACTTTCCGCTTCTTCATCATAGCCCGGGCCTGCGCTCTGTGGGCCTGTTAGGCCGGCGCCTGTCATCGTGAGCAGCAGGGCGTATCGGCGTGCATTGCCGGATACATCAAGTTTGCTCCTTTTTGCTTAACCTGAAATCCACCTGTGCCGATAACAATACCGTGAGTCGTGAAACGTAGTCGGCAGGATTTAGGAGACTAAGTTATGGGGATACAAAACTGGTCAGACGATGTAATTCTCGTTGATCTGCCACAGGAACCACAGATGGGGGACGAGCTCAAGACTGTTACCCAGATGGTTCGCGACCGAGGTGACTGTGATGTGGTGGTCGATTTTTCCGAGGTTGATATCGTAACTTCATCGAGTCTTTCGAAGCTGCTTAAGTTGCGTAAGCTGCTGGGTGATTGTGCGCACAGGCTGATATTCTGCAATGTTGCGGCTGCAACGAGGGGCATCTTCACGGTAACAGGTCTGGACGGCGTTTTTGAACTTGTTGACGACAAGTTTGTTGCCTTAGCCAGCCTGCAGCTTGTGACTTAACGCTATCGGTGTTTACCTTTTGCGGAGATGGCTCCGGCGGACAAGGGCTGTACGTGTCGAATAACATAAGATAAAACGCCTTACCTTTCGCTTGCGGTGGTGTCGGCGCCGGCGGGAAAGGCTGAAATGCGAAGACGGGCGCAGCCCATAGGAATCAGGGTGATGGTCTCCGGCGGCTCGGCCGATGCGACCGGGCTCTGCGGTACCGGCCCCACTAAACCCAACTCATCCTGCTTCCATTCGGGGACCTTCTTTGCTTTGACCCGAAGCTCGATTGGAGCGGCAGCGATGGTGAACGGCTGAGCGGCAAGTGGTCCGGGGCGTCTTATCACCTGGAAGGACCTGGCTGGAGCGGCGGCATCGAGCACCAGGGCATAATTCCAGGCTGTCGTCGGGTACACCTCCCAGGCAGGCCAGTTGTCGGTGCGGGTCGTCTGGACCCACTGGTCGCTATCGGCGCGGGCACTGTCGTAGGCTACCCAGTTTTCCCCGATTTTGAGTGAGAAAGTCAGCGGTCCGCGGCTGACAGATACGCAGTTCTTATTCTTCTTCCACACGTCAACCGCGACATCGGCGGTAAAGCGGATTTGGACCTTGTCGCCATCCGCCCAGTTTCGCTCAATCACCGCGTACGAAAGCGGGCCTAAGTCCGTTTTGACCTGTTTACCATTGACCTGTATTCTGGCGGCGGCGGACCAGCGGGGAATTCTCAGATACAAAGGAAATTTCACAGCTTTAGGCGTCGAAAGACGGAAACTGACGGTCTCGTCGAAAGGATAGTCCGTCGTCTCAGTAATCTTCACCTCTGTGCCGTCGGCGACCTTGGCTGTCACCTGGCAGGCTGAGTAAAGTGATGCGCACAGGCCGTTGTCCGCCGTGGCCAGCCACAGCTCCTCGGCATAGTATGGCCAGCCGTGAGAAACGTTGTGCTGGCAGCAGCGGTACATTCGTGGGTTGTAAGCGAGCATACAGCCGCGGTTTTGCAGGACGGGGCTTTTGTTGGCGCGGTCGAGCTTAATCATATTTGGGGCGGTAAGGTAGTGAAGCCCCTTAAGCTCCGGCGTCCACGCGGCTGGAAACGAATTGAAGGCCACATTTTCACACCGGTCGGCCCAGATGGGATTGCCCGTAATCTTTGTCAGCATCTCGAAGCTGTGCATGAATTCGACCATCGAGCAGGTTTCCGCCGCCTGTCTCGGGCCGTAGTGGCCCTCGCGGCAGTTTTCGTCGGCGGCGAACATTCCGCCCGGGAACTGCCCGTAGAGCCCCATTACGGTGTCGTAGTTTCTCTCGGCAGCGCGGAGAAACTCGCGTCCTTTATCCTGGATATAGAACACCGCCGGCTCAGCGAAGCACTGGGCGATGTTGACCCCGTGCCAGCTTGCGACGCCGTCGGTCCAGGTGCTCGTGTGGTCGTGGATTTTCCTGGCGAGTTCCAGCAGCCGCTCATCACCTGTTCGGTTGTAGAGCCAATAGACGCTTTCCAGATTGTCGCCGGCCCTTCTTTTCTGCCAGGAGCGGGGCAGGAAATCCTCACTCGGCACCGAATGCTGCCAGCGAAAATACCTGGTCATAAGCTCAAGCACCCGTTCATCACCCGTGTACTCGTGGTACGACTGGAGGCAATTGAGGGCAATCATATTGGGCCACAAGTCTGGTTTGCCGCCCTGCTTGGTGAGATTCAAACGCGGTCCGAACCAGCCGTCCGGCCGTTGACTCGAGAGAATCCCCTCAATCCACTTTCGTGCCTCCTTAATAATTCTCTCATCGCCGAGCACATAGCCAAGGTCGCCGTAGCCTTTGAGCCAGTAAGGCAGCTCCTCCCAGCCGTTTTCCCCTTCGCCATCCGGGCTGAGCCAGGCGTTACCTTCTGCTTTGCACCATTTGCTGAGTTCCGGCAGATGCCCGACCATTCCAGCCGCTTCAAGCTCCAACTGGTGCCCAAGCCACCCCTTTGCCTTGATGGCGCCGATGGGCAGCTTTATGAGCCCGCTGGGCTGTAGCGGCGGGCGATTCGAGACGTAGAAGCTGTTTTTCGTGTTCGCCGGCGGCATATTCACGCTGCGAATCGTTAAACCCCCTGCTGCCAATGTTGGGTATGCAGCCAACACGGCGCCGAGGACCGACGTGAGAAAATACCGATAATCCATTTGCAGTTGCTCCCAAAGCACACAATATTGTCGGCTTAGTCTAACAGCAATGCCCGGCAAATCAATGCTTTTTACCTTTCTGTCTATCTGCAGATTCTGGCTGCCAACTGAAGGGTCCTCTACGCTAAAAACATCTAAGCCTAATTACTGCACCTCAAAACGGGTAATCGCGTGGGAAATTCCGCTTGCAAAAAATCCCTCGCCCTGTATAATTGCTATTATGATTACCGGTTGCATAGCGCATTCACATCCTCAGACGGCCCTCGGACGCAGCAGCCTCCTGTTGCGCCGCAAGGCGCAATAACCACACAACTACAAAAATCTTCACATATCTTCGTTTTTTTCGTAAATTCGTGGCAATTTAATGACGGTTGGGGCATAATTTATCAGGTCAACTTTCGTCGACGTCCCGAGAATCTGGAGAAAAACCAAATGGCCGGTTCAAAAAAAGAGAGAATTATCGTGTTCGACACCACCTTGCGTGACGGCGAGCAGGCGGCAGGTACACGCCTGGGAGCCAGGGAAAAACTTGAAATAGCCCGCCAGCTTGCCAGGCTTAAGGTGGACATAATCGAAGCAGGCTTTCCCGCCTCTTCGCCTGAGGATTTCAAGGCTGTAAAGCTGATATGCGAACAGCTCAAGTCGGTCACCATTTGCGGCCTGACCCGCGCCAGGTCTGATGATATTGACATTTGCGGCAAGGCCATCGCAGGAGCGAAACGCTCTCGCATTCATACCGGCGTCGGCGTCTCTGACATCCACATTCAGGGTAAATTCGGCGATGCCAAGTACGGCAGAACAATGGCACAAAAGAAGGCTAATATCCTCAAAATGGCCGTCAAAGCCGTCAAAAGGGCCCGCACCTATACCGATGACGTCGAGTTTTACGCGGAGGATTCGGGCAGAGCCAATCGCAAATTTCTTTATGAGATACTCGAAGCGGTCGTTGATGCAGGCGCTACCACGCTCAATATTCCTGATACTACCGGTTATGCCGTCCCCGAGCAGTTCGGCAGCCTGATAGCGGATATCAAAACCAACGTGCCGAATATCGATAAGGCGGTAATCAGCGTTCACTGCCATAACGATTTGGGAATGGCTGTGGCTAATACACTGGCAGGCGTCAAGAACGGTGCAAGGCAGGTCGAAGGCACAATCAACGGAATCGGCGAGAGGGCGGGTAATGCCGCTATTGAAGAAGTCATTATGGCGATACGTACACGAAAGGATTTCTTCGATATCGAGAGCAGAATCCAGACGTCTCAGTTTTATCGCACCAGCAGAATGGTAGCGGATATGTTAGGTATGCCCGTGCCCGTCAACAAAGCTGTTGTTGGTGATAACGCTTTTGCCCACAGCGCGGGAATTCACGTTGACGGCGTACTAAAGAAACGCGAGACGTACGAGATTATGAAGCCTGAAGACGTGGGCTCGCCGAAAAGCAGGGTGGTTTTGACCGCGAGAACAGGCAGACACGGCCTCAAGCACAGACTCGAAGAGTTGGGATACAGGTTATCCAGAACCGAATTGGAGAATACTTATAAGCGATTTCTTGAAGTAGCTGATAAAAAGCACGAGGTCTTCGATGAAGATATAGCTGCGATAATCAGTGACGAAACCCGCGCCGTAGAACAAATCTACAAACTGGAATACATGCACGTGATTAGCGGGACCGGCACGTTGCCGAGCGCAAGCGTCAAAATAAAAATAAAAGACCAGGTAAAACAAGCCGCCGCCTGCGGCGATGGACCCGTAGACGCTGCATACGAGGCCATAAGGCAGGCCACAGGACTGTCCCCGAAACTCGAAAACTACTCCATAAGAGCCGTCACCGGCGGAAAAGAGGCGCTCGGTGAAGCAACCGTCAGTATCAGCGACAGCGGACGAACTTTCATAGGACGTGGTATCTCTACCGACATCATCGAAGCAAGCGCAAAGGCCTACGTCAACGCCATCAACAGAATGGTCGCGACAAAACAAAACCCCCAGCCGCCGGAATTAAAAGCCGAACTATAATCTCAATCAGGAGACTTGGTAAGCTATGGCAATGACAATCACGGAAAAAATACTCGCAAGAGCAGCAGGAAAGGAAAAAGTCGTTCCCGGTCAGATAATCGATGCAAAGCTCGATGTTGTTATGTGTCACGATGTCACCACGCCGCCGGCACTGTCAATGCTGGCTGAAAAACAAATGGACAGAGTCTTCGACACCGAAAAAATCGTCGTCACACCGGACCATTTCCAGCCTGCAAAAGACATCAAAAGTGCCGAACTCCACAAACGACTCGATACCTGGGCCAGGCGTCACAGTATAAAGCACTACTACAAACTCGGCAGGGCAGGCGTATGTCATGCCCTGCTGCCCGAACAGGGACACATTCGACCCGGAGAAGTTATCGTCGGCGCAGACTCGCACACCTGTACCTACGGGGCCTTCGCCGCCTTTAGCACCGGAGTCGGCTCGACGGACCTTGCCGCTGCCATCGCAACAGGCCAATTATGGTTCAAGGTCCCCGCCTCAATCAAATTCGTCCTCAATGGCTCACTCGGCCCCGGTGTCTACAGCAAGGACGTTATCATCACCGTCATCTCCCGAATAGGCACGGACGGCGCACTATATGAGGCAATGGAATTCACCGGACCTGCTCTTGCCGAGATGTCGATGGAAGCAAGAATGACAATAACAAATATGGCCATCGAAGCCGGTGCAAAAAACGGCATAATCGAATTCGATAACATTACGAAGCAATACCTTGATGAGCATCTAAAAGATAAAACCGAGTACACCGTCTATGAATCTGATGACGACGCCGAATATGACTCGGTAGAGGAATTTGATTGCTCGAAGATTGAGCCGATGGTCGCGCTGCCGCATCTGCCCGGCAACGGCGTCCCCATCGGCGAATGCGCCGGAAAAGAAATGGACCAGGCCTATATCGGAAGCTGCACAAACGGCAGAATCGAAGACCTGCGAATTGCAGCAAAAATCCTTAAAGGCAAATCTGCCGCCATTCGCACAATAGTTGTGCCGGCAACGCCGACAATCTGGAAACAGGCGATGGACGAAGGCCTGTTCGATATATTCTACGATGCCGGCTGCGT
>Ga0210003_1001552_pt1 | contig 20097 bp, 37 predicted proteins | sample LantaG_FD_182804 | JGI IMG/M metagenome (GOLD analysis project Ga0210003, IMG submission 182804) | Deep subsurface microbial communities from Baltic Sea to uncover new lineages of life (NeLLi) - Landsort_02402 metaG (SPAdes) (version 2) | ecosystem: Environmental > Aquatic > Marine > Oceanic >... | reverse complement strand
CGGAAGGTACGACAAATATTGATTTTTTTGGTATTAAAAAAATAATATATAATAGATATGGGTTTTACAGTTTATGCTGAAACAGAATTTGATGTTTATATTGATGACATCATTGAAAACTTAGATAGATTTAATAATGATGAATTATTAAATTTAAAAGAAGAAATTGAGTTTAAAGTTTCTAAAGGAAATAATAGACAAGATTCTAATGTTCTTATAGCATCTACATTAGACGAAGAATACAAAATTCAAATATTGAAAGAAATGTTTGATAAGTTTTCTTGGTCAGATTTAGAAGATATTAAGAAAAAAATAATGTAATACATTATGAATAATAATTACACAAAAGATGATTTTGTAAAAGAAACAGGATTATCAGAAAAAGATGTACAAGAATTAAAAGAAGCATTTATTGAAAAATATGCTTCATTCAAAGGATGGGATTCAAATAGTTTAACATCAGACCAATTATCTGAAATATACCAACAAGAAGAATATAAAAAAGCTGGGTTATTGTTCAGTTAAATCATGTCTATTGTTATAGAATGTTATGAAGATATAAAATTTTACGATTATTTATTATTTGACACGGTGTTTCTTCATCGTGTCAATTTTATGCCTGTTCTACTATACAAAGAACAATTCTATTACTATCAATATGAAAATTCAATACTTCTTACTACAAACAAAATGAAGAATGATGATTATATTCCGGGTATTCTTGATTTAAAGTCATATATCAATCATATTAATAAAAAAATAAGAATAGAACAATTTAATATTAATATAGACAATTACCATTCTCCGATTGTTGAACTAAAATTAACTGATATTAGTAGACAATTTAAACTTAATAAAATTAAAAAAAACATCTAATTTTTTAATATATAATATCAAAATTAATTAATTAATTAATATGGCTTTACCATCAACAGGACAACTATCATTAAATGATATTAATATAGAATTAGGAAATAGTAGTGGGACAGAAGCTAACCTAAGAAATATGTCATCTACCGCTGGTTTTTCCATACCAGATTCGGTGTCTGAATTTTATGGATATTCTGCAGGTATGACTATTAATTATGGATCAGTTACATATACTAACAATACAGAAACTAACCGAAACGCTTATAGATCAATAATTAGAACTACACAAGATTCTTCACAAGTTATTAGTATATCAATGAACTATTCATTACAATCTGATTATGGTGGCGTTGTGACTCTTTATTGGAGTAGAAACTCTACTAGTTCTTGGACTCAAATAGCTGATGCTTATTCTAGTACTAAATCCGGTACATTTAATATTACTAATGTTGCATATAATGATATTATAAGAGTTAGATTATATTTGGATATATGGGGGAGTTGGGGATATCTTGATGGAAATGTTGGGATTACAAGTGCTACTGTAACTACTGGTAGTGGATCAGTTACTAGAGGAACACCTTATGGATGGGGCGAAACCTTGGATTATTATCCTTAATATAAGAAATATGAATATGATAATTCCTAAAAATATAGAAAACCCATTTGGGTATTTTTTCATTATAGCAACTGCTAGGTCAGGACACAATTTTATAAAGAGTAATATATTATCTTGGACTAATGATATAGAAAAAGAGAAAAGATGTTATGTAAATTTAGAAGGATCAAACCCCGAAAAATTTTATGATAATATAGATGGAATAGATTTATCTTTATATCCAAATTCAATAAAAGTTTTAGTTTGTAGAAGTTTAACAAATTGGTTTCCATCTTTAATAAATTTAAGGAAAATACCAGAAAGAAGCAAAAAATTAAGACCAAATCAAATTAATATTAATAATGTTATTCATAACAAAGAATTTATAGAATTACAAAAAGTAAACCCAAATATTGAAAACAATCCAGACCTTGTTATCATCCCAGATGATTTAGTTAAACAAGATTTTATTAAATCGAAAAATAAAACATTAAGTAAAAGTGAAGTGTCTGTTTCACTAAATACATCCTTACATACTTGGTTAAAAATAGCAAAGGAATTCAAAGGAGAAACTTCATATTTAGATGGGTTTATAAAAATTTACTATGATGATTTTTTTATGTATCAGGAATATAGAAAAAATATATGTGAACAATTAAATGGAGAATACAATGAAAATTTTTTAAATGTGGTTACACGGGAGGGGAATTTTTCTAGTTTTGATAAAGATAAATATCAAAACAATGCTCAAAATATGGATGTTTTACACAGATGGAGAAATTTAGATAAAGAATACTTACCTATATTAAAAAATCACGAAGCATTAGAGTTTTATATTAATAACTTTAATATTACACTAGAAGAAAAAAAATTCATAGCATCCCTTTAATTATTAAACTTATTTAATTTTTTAATCTATAAACTTTAAACAAATAAAATTATAGATTATGAAAACAATGAAATGGGGTTCAACTATCGTAAGAATTAAGAACAGTGAAGAAAAAGAATACCTTGCTAAAGGTTATAAGTACTGTCCAAAACAACTTTGGAAAGATGAAGTAAGAGTAATCAAAAAGAAGAAAGAAGAAATTGCTGAAAACCTCAAAGAAGGTACTACTAAAAGAGGTAAAAAAAGTGCCACCGCCGAATAATACATTTAAATTATGGATAAAACAATTAAATGGAAAAGAGTTTTTATTGGAATATTATTATTTGCAATAGGATTAATACCTATGAATGGATATAATTTCATATTCATAATTACTGGTATATTATTTTTAGTATTTTGTAAAGCAACAAATTACTATTGTGCCGATTGTGGTCAATATTTAGGATCTGGTAATGATGGTAGGCATCCTTGTCATAGATGTGGGTGTAATGTTTGTACCACTTATTATAATGGAGTAGGAAGAACAACTAGAAACAGATAATAAAATTAAAAATTAAAAATTATGAAAATTAGAAACGGATTTGTTAGTAATAGCAGCTCAAGTAGCTTTATTATGTTAATACCTGAAAATTTTAACATTGATGAATATGATTTATCTCAACATCAAAGTAAATTAGATTACAATGATATTGATGAAGATACTTTTAAAAATCTATTTAAAAAATTACAAAAACAAGGATGGGTTGGTGGATATGATGGTCATAATTATTATCCTATTACTGAGGTTTTTGATAACTTCGTAATTGCTTCAATTGAAACAGGTCCAGATGATGGTTCAATTCAACTGTTGGGTAAAAAAGAAGTTGATAAGATTAAAAAACTATTAAATATAGTTTAAAAAATAACCAAAGGAAAAAATGGTAAAGCTTAATACAGAAAAATTAAATGCTATAATAAACAATCAAACTGAGAATAATGTAACATCAAGTTTAGTTTATAACTATGTAACTGAAATTTCAACCTTAGATTTAAATGAAATAAAAAATACAATTGCTTATAAATATTTAGTTGGTTTAGAAATATTTGAAGAAATTCAAGATTAATTTGTATTTGTGAATTTTATTTTCTATCTTTGTACATAATAATATAAATTATATAAAAATATGTCAAAATATTTAAGAACAGTTACAAAAATAGATGGTATAAATCAGAAGGTTATCCTTCATGTGGAACATTGTAATAATTGTCCACTTATGAAATTTCACCAACAAGCATGCCTTGCTACTTGTCGTGCGTTTGAATCTAGTCAAGGTAATGTTGTAGATGATTTTGTATTAGATTATAATGCAATAAGTGGTAAAGTATATGGAGAAATTGAAATCCCAAAATGGTGTAGATTACCAGATTTAGAATCCGAACTTGATTATGATATTAAAACTTATACTGTTCATAACGATAAAGTATTAACAAGTGATGCTATTTTGAGTGATTTACCTGTTTATGAAGCATCAGAAGTAAAAGAAAACGAAGAATTAGGAATAAGTGAATTACTACCTGCTTTAGTTGCAGCAAGTGTTTTTAATAAAAAATTATCAGCAGATGAAGCATACGAACAAGCATATTCAGAATATGATAATTATGATACTGATGGTGGATATTCGCCAACTATAAGTAAAAATGAAATTTGTAGTTTGTGTGGTGAAGAAGATGATACTGTTAATAGAAACACCAATCACGGAATGTGTGATGGTTGTTGGGAAGTATCCTTTGATAATGATGATAGGAAAAAACAAGCATTTATGAATAACTTCCGTATGAAAAGGGGTGAATCTTTTAAATCGGAAGCATTTAATCTTTCTTTGTTGAAAACAGATAGTCTAAAAGTATTAATAACTAAATAATATGAGTATAATGATTCAAGGTGAAGAAGATAGTAAATATAGATATATTTTTACTAAGGTCGATAACCGACCACGATTTCTTGTAATAAATAGATGTAATCTTTGTCCTTTTTTGATAAATGATAGTGATAATAGTTCAGCTAAATGCGGTAAATATATTAATTCAAATTCTGTATGGACTGAAAAGAATTATATAATGAAAGTTCATGGTTATATTCAAAAGAAAGCAGGGAGTACTGATTTAAGAATATTGACACATGTTGATATCCCAGAATGGTGCGAATTACCTAATCATCTTGTTCAAATTTCACCTAACGATAATATTAATTATATCAAAGATGGAAAACTTAATGTTGAAAGCGGACAGAATTATGCTAACACTATACAAATTATAGATGGTAAAGAAGTTGATTTCGGTACTGATGGAGAATCATTAATTCTTAAACCAGCAAAACCAACATATATAAATTACGGAACAACACCTATGTCACATAAAACTACTGAAACATCTAAAATTAATACAGATGTATGTTCATTCTGTGGTGAAGATAAAGAAAATGTAGATAGGGATAATCACCTTGGTATGTGTGATGATTGTTGGGATAAGTGTAAATTCAGTCATCCAAAACGATATTCAGCACGTATTAATAATTTCAGATTAAAAAGAAGAAAAGATTGGGTTGATGAAGATTTCAAAATAATTAATCTCAAAACAACAAAAGTTTAAAATTATTTGGATTTAACAAATATTATTTATATCTTTGTATGATTATTAACTAAAAATGATAGATATGATACACAAATTAGACAAATACGACCAAATTCTTGAAGATAATGGTTACACATTTAAAGGTTCTGTTGAAACTCCTGTTGAATCAGGTGTTGATACTGATAATGATACTGATTCATTGACAAATCTATTAAATGAACTTGGAATTTCAAAGGCAACAGAAGAAAATTATAAACTTCTTATTTGGAATGACGATGTTAATGATATGTTATATGTTATTCTGGCTCTTTATGAAGTTTGTAAACTCAACAATGAAGAATCAATGAGGATTATGTTGGAAGCACATACCAAAGGTAAAGCAGTTGCTAAATCCGGAACATTAAAAGAAATGAACGCGATGAAGATTGGTCTGAATGACAGAGGAATCGAAGCAACTGTTGAAAACTAATATGAAATAAAATAAACTTTTCAATAAAAAGGAATATACAAAATATATTCCTTTTTTTATTCATTTATTAAAATTAAATATATGGAAGATTCAAAATCAACAGACAAGTTAGTATCAATGACATATATCATTAATAATATTATTGATAAGTTACCGAATGATAAGGTTGATAAAATTAAAAATTTAGAAATTGTGTGGAAAACAGTTGATGACAATGGTGATGAATTAAATCACCCATTACCTGAATTAAAGTTATCATTCCACCCATAATTGTCATATTGTCATATTTTTTAATGGTATGATAATTGATATAAAACATTATGTATTGTTTGATATATAATAGTAAGTAATAGTAATATTAATAATAAAAATTAACACTCTTAAATATATGGATTACTCAAAGAATTTTATAAAAGTATTAAAAATAGCCAAAGAAAGAACAACAATTGGATTAATAGAACCAAATCATCTATTAGTGGGTGTTATTCTTAATGAAGAATGTACAGGGTATGAAATGCTGGAAATTCTAATTGATATGGAGGATGCTAAATCCAAAGTGGAAGAATTGTATGATAATAAAATTCCAATTGGTACAGTTGATAAATCTGATGAATTAGCTAAATTAACAGCACAGTCAGAACAGATTATGATGCAGGCTCAATTAGAAGCAAAACAATCAGGAAGTGATGTTGTAAGAACAGAACATTTAATAATGTCATTTGTTAGGTCTAATATGTTTGAAGGTGTAGAATACGCCGACGCACAAGAAGTATTAGGGATGGTAACAGGTGAAGATATGAAACATGATAATAAACTAAAAAATCAAGGAAAAATGGAAGAATCAAAATCAAAGAAAAACAAATCAGAAACACCACTATTGGACGAGTTTTCAACTGATTTAACTTTACTTGCTAGTCAAGATAAGTTAGACCCAATTGTAGGTAGAAAAGATCAATTACGTAGAATTGCACAAATTCTATCACGTAGAAAGAAAAATAACCCAGTATTAATTGGGAAACCAGGTGTTGGTAAAACTGCTATCGTTGAGGGATTAGCTCAAATGATAGTTAGTAGAAAAACTCCTGATGTATTATATAATAAAAGAATTCTTGCATTAGAAATGGGTTCTATTGTTGCAGGTACGAAATATCGTGGTGAATTCGAAGAAAGGTTGAAAAAAATTGTTGATGAATTGAAAAAGTCAGATAACATCATCCTTTATATTGATGAAATCCACACAATCGTAGGAGCTGGTTCTTCCGCTGGTTCTTTAGATGCTGCTAATATCCTTAAACCTGCTTTATCAAGAGGGGAAATCAATTGTATTGGTTCAACCACATTGGATGAATATCGTAAGATTGAAAAGGATGGTGCTCTTGAAAGAAGATTTCAAAAAATCATAGTTCCTGAACCAACTTATGATGAAACAAGAATTATTCTTAATCAACTTAAGCCAAGGTATGAAGATTATCATAATGTAACATACACGGATGATGCAATTGAATCTTGTCTTAAATTATCTGATAGATATATTTCAGAAAGATGTTTCCCTGATAAAGCAATTGATGCTATGGATGAAGCAGGTTCATCAGTAAGAATCACAGATGAAATCCCACAAGAAATCATTGACCTTGAAACAAAACTTCAAGAAGTAATGAAACTCAAAAATGATAAAGTAATTATTCAAGATTTTGAAGGTGCTGCTGAGGAAAAGAAGAAACAAAATGTTATCGAGGGAGAGATTGAAACTTTTTATAAAAATCGACACGAACATACAGAAAGAAAAAAGGTGACATCACAAGATATTGCTGACGTTGTATCTATTATGACAGGTGTTCCTTCTAAAAATATATCAGAAGATGATTCTGAAAAACTTATCAGCCTTGGAAATAAACTTAAAAGTCAAGTTATTGGACAAGATGACGCAGTTGAAAAGATTGTTAAATCAATTCTTAGAAACAAAGCAGGACTTAGTGATACTAAGAAACCTATTGGAACATTCTTGTTCTTAGGACCAACAGGTGTCGGTAAAACATATCTCGCTAAGAAATTAGCAGAGAACTTGTTCACAAGTGAAAGAGATATGATTCGTATTGATATGACTGAATATATGGAAAAACATTCAGTATCACGTTTGGTTGGTGCTCCTCCAGGATATGTAGGACACGATGACGGTGGACAATTAACCGAATTGGTTAGAAGAAAACCATATTCAATTATTCTTCTTGATGAAATTGAAAAGGCTCACCAAGATGTTAGTAATATTTTACTTCAAATTTTTGAAGATGGTATTTTAACAGATAGTCATGGTAAAACAGTAAACTTTAAAAATACTGTTATCATTATGACTTCTAACGTAGGTTCAAGAGAAGCTAAAGCAAGAGGTGGTGGAATTGGATTTACAGATAATTCAAGTCAAGTTACTTCTGGTATATTGGACAGAGAATTAAAGAAGAAATTCTCACCTGAATTCTTAAACAGAATTGATAATATAGTTCAATTTGAATCTCTTGGAAAAGAACAAATCAAATCTATTATTGATTTAGAACTTGACGTTTTCACTAAGAGACTTAAAGAAAATGGTCTTGAATTAGATCTCGATGATACTGCTAAAGACTTCTTATTCGAAAAAGGATGGGATGCTGACCTTGGTGCAAGACCACTGAAAAGAGCTATCCAAAAATATATAGAAGATGAAATATCTATCAAACTTATTATGAAAGAATTCGTTGATGGAGATATAGTCAAAGTATATAAATCCACTGATGTAACTGATGAACTTTCATTTACAAAAACTACTCACCTTTTAGAAGGTGGAGTTAGTGGTGAACTGAGTTCAGAAGTAAATTCATAAAAATATAAAAAGGGCATCAGATTTTATAATCTATGCCCTTTTTATATTTAAGTAGATAGCAAACGGCAGGAAAAATCAACGATTGAATAAAATGATGAAAAAATATTTATTTTTAGATTTTGATGGAGTAATTAATACCCATAGATCGTTATATAAACGATTATCGGGGTATTATGATATTCCATATACTGATGAAGATTTTTCTGAAACGTATTGGAAGTATGAAGATGGTATAAATCCAACGTTATTAGAAAAAATTACAGTTATAAGTAATTCAGATGAATATAAACCTGCTAAAATAAAAACCAAATATTACCCATTTGATAATATTTGTATAGATAATTGCAATAGAATAATTAAAGAAAATAATGCTGATATAGTTATAACGTCAACATGGAGATATAATAGAACAGTTGAGGATTTACAAGAAATTCTTAATAGTATCGGTCTTTATGGTGAAATTATAGGTAAAACAGAAAGACTTTATACTCAACGAGCAGTAGAAATATATGAGTGGATAAAGAAACACGAAGAAGAAAACAACACAAAAGTAGAAAGTATATGTATTCTTGATGATGAGCACGCAAATGATATAGATTATATGTTGGGTGATTTTACAGTAAAAGATATTTCTACTGTAAGAAACGGTTTAAGAAAAAAACACATCCAAGAAGCAAGTGATGTTTTCAATAAGAAATTCGATATTAATAATATAAAAATATAATGAAAAAATATTTATTTTTGGATATAGATGGTGTACTAAATACACACCGTTCTTTATTCAGTAAGTATGCTGAACATTATAATATACCTTATACTGTTGATGATTTTTCTGAAAAATATTGGAATTGTATGGATGGTACAAATCCATTATTAATGGAAAAAATCGAAGAAGTAAGGGATTCGGGTAAATATAGTTTACCAGAAGTTAATATGTGGGATTTCCCATTTGATAAAATCTGTATTAATTTTTGTAATAAAATAATAAAAGAAAACAATGCAGAATTAATAATAATTTCTTCTTGGAGATTAGGTCGTGATTTAGAAGAATTACAACAACTTATGGATGATCACGGAATATTAGGTAAAGTTATCGGTAGAACAGGTCATAATGAAACAAGAGCATTGGATATTTATGAATGGATAGAACATTATCAGGGAAAATATGATTCTATAATAGAAAGTATATGTATTCTTGATGATGATCATGATTATGATATAGATTATATGTTTTATGAATTTACAGTAAAACATATGACATCAATTAGAAATGGATTACTCGAAAAACATATAAAAGAAGCAAAAGAAGTATTTAATAAACCATTTGATATAAATAAAATTGTAAAAGAATGAAAAATTCCATAACTGATACAATTATATGTGCTGCTTTTTGCGGTACAGGTAAAAGTTATCTTTGTGATAATTTTCCTGATGTATATAAAGAAATTGAAGATTGGGAATATAGACAAGGGGATTTCCCAAATAATTATATAAATGATGTTCTTAATATGATTGGTAAAATAAAATATTTATTTATATCAACAGATTCAGAAATTTTGGATGAATTAAATAAAAGGGGTATAAAAATGCAATTATATTATCCCGAAAATGAATTAAGAAATGAATATCTTGATAGGTTTATTGATAGAGATAGTCCTTATGATTTTATTGGAACAATGATGAAACATTGGGGTGTTTGGATAAATGGACTTAAAGAACATAATTATGGTAAGCATATTATTTTAAAAAAAGGTGAATATTTACAAGATGTTCTTTAAGTATAAAAAATAATTAAAATAATGAGAATACAACACGGTGTAGCACTTACTTTAGATGATCAAATTGATGCATTAGAAACTGCATGGCATGAATTAAGCAGAATAATGTTAAGTAGTGGTTTTAATTGGCATCTTATTCCAGAGTGTGCTGAGATATTTCCTTTTGATGAATTTGTAAATTTTAATGATAAGTTATTTAGGATATGGCAAAAATTAGAAGAACTTAAAAAGAAAAGAGATGAATCAAATAAAGTATGACATAAAAAAACTCAAACTTAAACGATTAATACCATATTATAAAAAATTAAAAACAGAAGCAGTTAAAGAACAACGATATGATGATGCTGTTAAATATCGTGATTTGGAAATAAATTATATGGTTGAATTAACATTATTGATGATAAATAAAAAATTGGGATAATGAATATAAAAAAACTTAAAAAAGAACGATTAAAATCCAAATTGGAAAATGAAGTTAATGAATATGAAACTTTATTAATTTCTGCTATTCATGAACAAAGATGGGAAGATGCTGCTAATTTTAGAGATAAACAACGAACTATATTAGAAGGAATAAAAAAATTAGGTTTATAAATAATTTTTTATTATCTTTGTGATATGAATTTTAGAAAGTATTACATAAACGGAAATAAATTAACCTTTACTATTTCTTTTAAAGGAAATAGATATTGGAATGATTTTATGTATTGGCTTACAAGAATAACTACACCAATACCTATTTCAACACTCATTTATCGTGAAATGGTTAAAAACCCACCCGAATTATATTGGTTTAATATTGAACCAATTGAACCTATCCCATTTGATAAAAGAGCACAGTTGAATATTATAAGAAGAAATTTGGGATTATAATTATTATTTTTTTATCTTTATATTTATGAAAATATCCGATATATTAAAAGCAAAAGGAATGTTCTCTAAGGATATTCGAACTCGTCTTAATAATGGTCAATTACGATTGAATGGTGATGTTATTAAAGAAGATGTAGAAGTTACCACTATGGAGTTATCAGATGTTGAAGGTCAAGAAATTACCATAGATGATATTGTTCAAGATGCTGGTGATTTTTTATTTTTTAATATAGTGAAAGACCCGATATGGAATTTTAGATGTAAGATATTTGGATTCGAATCTCTCTTTAATAGTGATATAGATAATGAACTTACAGATTTTCTTAGTCTATTCAATATAATAAGAATATCAAAACGTGAATTAATTGTAATCAAAAAGTAATGACTGATATTCAAAATAAAATACAAGAAATTAAATTAGCACGGATGGGTAAAGAATACCGATTTGTTGCTGAAATGTTTTCTGATTTAGAAACACACGTTTCAAAAACAAAACCAGACCACATATATTTTATTAAATATGGTGATCCCGTTATGGTATATGATAAAAAGGCACATTATATTTGGTGTCACAATGATATTATCTGGGAACCATTACTTAGAATTATTCAAAATAAAATGACAACTGATAATCCAAGTAATAGGGAAGAAATAATTGAAATGAGGAAAATCCTTGGTCATTTTGCATTAGGGTATTTTAATATATCAGATGCAGTTATCGGAATGGCTCATAGTTATATTACAGATTCATGGAAAACTCTTAAACTTAATCGTAAATATATTTGGTAAAATTGTTATTTTTACCTATATTTGCATAAATTAAAATAAAACAATGAATATGAAAGATCAAAAAATATCATTCGAAACTGCCAAATTGGCTAAAGAAAAAGGTTATGATGTTATGGGTAATGGTTTTTATACTGAATATCTTAAAAACCAAATTGATCCAGAATACCCAGAAGGTGGTGGACCATTTAGTATGACTAAAGGTGAAATTGAATTTGATAATAATTATTTTGGAAATAATAAAGACACTGATTATACTAATAAAAACTATTTCATGTGTTCAGCACCAACACAAACATTACTCGCACGTTGGTTAAGAGAAGTTCATAATATTCAAGTTTATGCTTATTCTCATACTAAAAATCAAAACGGAAAATATCGTGATTATGTCGTTTATATAAACGGTAGAGAAATCAATGATGCAAGAGATGAAGAATTTCAAACTTATGAAGAAGCTATGGAAATTGGTTTATCTGTGGCTTTAGAAGGAATTTAAACGTAAATATATTTGGTAAAACCAATTTTTTTTCTTACATTTGTATAAATAATCAAAAACAAAAAATATGAACAACTTATTTGAATTAGAAAACAAGTATCTGACAGCAAAAGTACAGTATTACAACGGAACTCCAATCATGTCTGATTCGGAGTTTGATGCGTTTGAAGCACATCTTAAAAGTTTAGGTTCTAAAGTTCCTAATCAAGTTGGTGCAAAAAATAAAGATTTTGATTTTACTCACCCAACACCTATGTTATCATTAGGTAAAGTTCAAACAGAAGCTAACGAAGATGGTTCAGTTAATTATATGACCATTGATGTTTTAAAGTGGTATAATAAAAGACTTGATATTGTCGGTGACACAGAACTTGAAAGTTCACCTAAATATGATGGTAACGCCATCAACGCTATTTATGTTGGTGGTAATCTTACTAATATTGTAACAAGGGGTGATGGTTTTGCGGGTAAAGATGTTACTAATAAACTTGTAAAACATTTTCCAAGTGTGTTGAACATTAACGAAACGATGGAAGATACAGATACCGTTGAAATTCGTTGTGAAGTTGTTATTGATGTTAATTTTTGGAATGGTAAATATTCTGATGATTTTGCAAACCCACGTAATTATGTTGCTGGTGTTCTTAGTCCTGATGTTGTGGATGAAGTAAAATGTAGTGAACTTATGGTTATGCCATTACACGTTGTTTATAATGGTGAGCATTTCCCATTAAATGTACTGAATGGTTATCCTGAACTTATGAAGAATGTATATATCAAAAAATTTAAAATGGATGATTACGAAAGTATCATTGATTGGTATATTGAACTAAGAAAGAAATTTCATGTTCAATTAGATGGCGTTGTTCTTTCATTCCCACCTCATATTCGTAGTTTGTTGGGTGAAAATAGTCATGATCCTGAATGGGCACTCGCTATCAAATTTGTACCAGAAGAAGTTACCACCACCGTTAGTGGATTGGAACTCTTTATAGGAAAAACTGGTGAATTTACACCTGTTATTCAACTTGAACCAGTTCAACTTGCTGGTACAACAGTACGTAGAGCATCAGGGTATAACTTTGGTTATGTTGTAAATAATAAAATTGGAAAAAATTCAATCGTATCAGTAATAAAATCTGGTGATATAATTCCTGAGATTCAATCAGTAATTGTTCCTTCTGATGTAGATATTGAAATTCCCACACATTGTCCACATTGTAATAGTGAACTTACCTTTGATGGTATTCATCTTATGTGTAACAACACAAAATGTGAAGGTCGTATCGCTAAACAATTAGCATCCAATTCAAAATTTATTGATATTAAAGGTGTCGGTCCAAAAACACTTGAAAATTTTGCTTGTGATTTTGAAGATTTGGTTGACCTTATTGTATGGACAAGAACAAATGGTAGTTCTTCCGATATTGAAAAATATGGTATTGTAAACAACTCACGTTCACATGAACTTTTCTTGAACGCATTTAATAACATCAAAGTTCTCACCTATGGACAAGTAATCGTTTTGTTGTCTTATAATAATGTTGGTCTTAAATTAGCAGAACAAGTTGCTAATATGTACACAGGTGCAAATGCAGACTTCGCTGGACACGACAGAAGTATTGTTGAAATGTTCAAAGGAGAAGATGTTAAATCAAGAATTCAATCTAAAATTGAAAGTCTTGTATCAGTTGGTATTGATGTTGAAATTCCTGTTCAAAAGGAAATCACAAGTGATTCACTATTCGTTTGTATGACAGGTTCACCAAAACCTTTTGGTTTTGCTACAAAGAATGTGTTTGCTGAACTAATAGGTGATAAGTTAAATGAGGTTTCAATCACTTCTAAGGACTGTCAGTACCTTATTACTGATGACTTGAACTCCAAGTCAAGTAAGATGAAGAACGCTGAGAAAAAGGGTATTAAAATCGTTACTTACGGTCAATTCGCTGAAATGTTTAGTTAATGGGTATTTTATTACAAATATATGGTATTGTAGTATTGTGGATTGCTTTTAATTCGTTATGTTTTTCTATAATTAACAATAAAACATCATATCCTGGTAATACACAAGGGGATAGTGATATAGGTATCATTATATTACTGATATATTTATTCGGTCCTCTTATGTTTTTATTTCTTAAACAAATACGATTGTATAGGAAACACCGATATTTAAAAAATAGGATTCAGTATTATAATATGATTAATAACCCAAATGGTTATAGTGGTCCAATTTATAGTTTTGGAGATAATTATATGGATAATAGAATCCAAAAATTAGAAAGAATATACAAACTATCTTTAATGCATCAAAAGACGAAAAGAAATAATATAAAGAAAAAACTACTATTAAAATGAATTTAGGGCAACTTATACAAATTATTATTATTGGTATGCAAGTCTTGTTTGCCTTTAATTTCTTTTATATTTACCCAATCATTGATAGAAGAACAGAATATATGGTAAAACATCACACATATACAATGGGGAAAAGATTAATGATATTTGTATCGTTGATGGGGGTTTTTTCATTTCTATTCATTCCTTATATTAAACGAATAAGAAAACTAATATATTTTGAAAAGAAATTAGAATATTTAAACGAATATAATTGGAATGACACTAAGAATAAAGAAATACAAGAACTTGAAAGAATTTTAAAATTACATAAATTAAAGAATAAATCTAAGAAATTTATTTTTAATTTAAATATATTAAAACCCATTTAAATTATGTTAATTGTATTAGTTCTATATTTATCTTATGTGGGGTTGAATTCTTTTTTTTCCGATTTTATAATCAGAAAAATAAGTCATCCGATATATAGTTTACCTATTATTTCAGATGAATATTCTAATTATTCTGCAATGGTTTTGTTTTTTGGTTTATTTCTGTTATTATTTAGAAAAAGATTAAGATGGAAAAGAATGAAAGAATATTATCAATATGTATCAGAAAGAAAGGATTTTTTAGATTATGGTGTTCTAAATAATACTTTATTTGATTTAGATATAAAGAAAAAAGAATTAGAATCACTTGAAAGAAAAATTAAATTAGAAGAATTAAAAAGAAAAATTAAAAGAAGAAAAATTTTGTCATTTAAATAATTTTTAGTATATTTGTAAGATAATAACTAAAAAACTTGAAAAATGGCAACAATTAAGATGATATTCACAGTTCCACCACAAGGAATTCAGATTACTGACAAGGATCAAATTCAAATGTATGTGTACGGTGGAAAAGGTAAATTCCGTATGAAATCACTTAAAAGTGGAAAAGAATTCATTTATAAGATTTCTCCTATGTCTAAGAATAACCCAAGGTATGATGAATATACATATTATGTATCATTGGTTCTTCCTGGTGGTTCTGAATTTATGGGTGTAATGAAATCAGAAGAAAATAAGTATATCCATTCAAAGAAATCATATCGTCAATACGATAGTCCGGAAGTTAAGGGAATCAACTGGTTATTACATCAATTTGAAATTGAAAATGAATTTCCATCAGATATGGAATTTTATCATATGGGTGTTTGTTCTTGTTGTGGAAAAGGTCTTACTGACCCACAATCTATTGAATTGGGAATTGGTCCTATTTGTTTTTCAAGATACGGAAATAAAAGATTGAAGAAACTTCTTCATCTTAAAAAGAAAATTGAACAAAGAATGAAGAAAATGGGAAAGACATTAGCTGAAAAATAGACTATAATGGTGATATGATATAAAATAATAATAAATAATAAATAATTATGGAACATGAAATTTTAGTAAACCCCTTATGGAACACATTTTGGATAATCGCAGGAATATTTTTTGTGATATTTATGGTTGCAGAAATAGCAGCCACACTTTTAGAAACAAGTGGATATTCCCCAGGTTGTAAACATAAAAAAGGAAAAAGATACAGGAATTTTAAAGGGAAAAAATCAAAGAAAAAATCAAAGAAAAACAAATAAAATTAAAAAACAGATGAAAGAAAAAATTGAAATTACACAAGCAGATTTGTTAGAACTTTTAGTTGAAAAAATTAAATTTTTAACAGGAGAATATAAAAACCTTCATGGTGCATTTGCATTTGAAGGAAGAGGTAAGGTGAAAGCAGATCCTCTTAAAATTTCGTCATCTTATGAAAAGTTTCTGAGAGAAGATGGTGATATTGACCGATTACTTGAAATATTTGAATTGTTTGGTGGTTCATCAAAAACATCAAAAAAACCAGCGGGTGGAACTGTAACAGGATAAAAAGAAAGATAGTATATGAATAATTTAGATTTAATAATAAAGGTAAGGGATTACGCAATAGCTAATCATCGTAGAGTTAATGAACTTTATGATGGTTTACCGTATCATGTACATTTACAAGAAGTGGTGGATTTTGTTCATATGTTTGAACACTTACTTAAAAATGATGATGATATTGATATTGCTATATGTGCAGGTTGGTTACACGATATTATTGAAGATACTGGTTTGACATTTAATAATGTTAAAAAAATCTCTAGTGATAGAATCGCTTCTTTAACTTGTAATTTAACAAATAACATACACGGTAAAACCAGAGACGAAAGAGCGAATGATGATTATTATACAAGAGTTAAAAGTGATGAATTATCCTTATTTGTTAAAATCGCTGATAGATTAGCTAATATGTTTCATTCTCTGAATTATGGTAACATTGGTATGTTTAAGACATATAAAAAAGAATTACCACACTTCAAGGAGAAATTATATAATGGTATGTATGATGAAATGTGGGAGATGTTAGAAAATATAGAAAATCTTGAAAGGAAAGAACATAACTATTATTCTAATGTTGTAAAATTTGATGAAAATAGTATTCACGCAATCAATTTTCCTAAACCAATTCCTTACGCTATGTTCAATGAACTATATAATAAAGGTATTATACCAAAAAAGGATTTAAAAAAGAATACTTATTATTATGGTAAATGTAGAAATGCAAGTGTAGCTCTGTGGAATGGGTATGAATTTATTTATGTGAGAACTAAGTTTGGTAGCTCATTCAATGAAGATATTAAACATCCAGAAGATGATAACGGATATGATTTATTTATCCCACTAAGAATTGAAGAGAACCCAGAAGAACATTTAAGAATTAAATATTAAAATTATGTTACAAATTGGAATCGCTGTATTTATGATTATTAGTTTAATTTTATTCTTTAGTAATTCAAATCTAAAAGAAAAGAATAAACAATTAACTAAAAGTAAAAACAGTGCTGAAAATTCAGCATCTATTTACTTTAATACATTAATTTTATATAGGGATGTTATTATAAGAAATAATTTATCTGTACCTGGAGAAATACCAACAATGCCAGATGATTCTAATGACAACTATAATATAGATGATATTTTAGATGAAATCTCTGAAAAAGGAATTGATAATGTCAGTGTATCTAAGTTGAACTTTTTAAAAAATAACCAAAATGGTAAAAAATAAATGTTTAGCTCTAACGTGTATTACGTGTAATCATCCAGACTTACATAAACAATCTCCTTTAGGGTGTGCGAATTGTGGTATGTTGGAGTGGATGCCTGCTTTTGAAACAGAAGAAGAATGTAATGCAGCTTATAAGAAACAATACCCAGATGAATTTGATTCTAATGGAAATTATATTGATCCTATATTAATACTCAGAAAACGCAAAATAAATAAAATAATATCAAAGTGAGTGATTGGTCAGATACAATAGAATATATTAATAGTTTTCCTAATGAAAATTGGGTTATAACACCTAAAAAAGTTAAAGATAAAGTGGGTGGAAATAATGATACCATTGCTTTGTATGTGAATTATTTACATAAAGCGATGTATCTTAAAAGAACAGGTCGTGGTGTTTATAGGAAAGTTAGAGATATACCAACTGATTTAAGTCTTTCCAAAATACAAAGGTTTATTTATCCTTATGGGTTAGGTTGGGAAGAAAGAAAAAAAAATATACAAAGATATTGGTTAATACATGATTTAAAAGAAAAAATAAATAATAAAAATAAATAATATTATGGCAGAAAAAGGACAAGGAGATCATTATTATAACACAGATTATAAGTTCTCACCGAGAGTAAGAGAATTACTTGCTAAGAAATTAGAAAATGTTGATATGTCTTACATGCGTGTAGAAAACATCGTAACATCTGTTATGAGAGCTGAGTATACAAAAACATTAACAACCTTTACTGAAAAAGATAAAGAGAAATTAATGAATATGTTTATAAATATGTTCACTACCAATCTTCCTAAGAAGAATGTTGATGTTGTAATTTCTTTCTTAAAAGAAAATTGGAATGATGATGAAATAAAAGTGTATGTTGATCATGCTCTTAATAAATATAAGCCTGGTGTAATTTACCAAGGAATCAGAATTAGTAATCATACTATTATAAATTTCTTAGAAGGACTTAATACCTATCCATTGATGAAAGGAATTATCATTAATAAAAAATACATTAATGACCTTGTTCCATTCTTTGATAGGGATGCTGAAGATTTTGAATTCGACCCAGATACTCTTTTGGTCGAAAAAGATTATACCAATGAAATGTTGGAGGTGTTTAATGGATTAGTTGAAGGTACTGATATTCGTTTCCATAATGATGATGATATATTTGTTCTTGCTACATTTGATGATGAAGTGGCTAAACAAATGACAGAATCATTTAAGGACTTGGAAGTACAATCTATCCCTGTTCATAAATTCGAGTGGAGTAAATCAATTGGTGTAGTTTTACCGGAAGTAAAAGATGAAACAGAATTAGAAGAACTTATACCTACACCTGATGTTGAAACTGAAACAGTTCTTATACCACCTACTACTGATATTCCAAAATACACAATGTTTGAATCAACTAAACCGACTGATATCTTAATCAATGGATATGGATATGGTAAAGCTGATATTACTTTTTTAGATGATTTTTTTAGTGTTGGAATAACAAAAGATGGTAAAAGAATTCAGAAACACTTTGAAACAGATGGTGCTGTTTTCATCCATGATTTTAAAGACACAAAACGTCACATAAAAGGAGATGATGTTAATGCATTAGAAAATGGTTCAGTTGAATTTTTAATTCTAAGAAATTTTGTTGGTAAGATTAATTTAAATGTAACTGTTAATGGGTATGATGATAATGATAAGAAACACACATTCCAAGTGAAACCAGGGGATTATTCCAATGATGATATATATTATGAACTTACTGAAAAGTATGAAAAATTATATGGGGATGCTGATATGGATATTTCACTTGATATTGATGGCACATTTGATAAATCAGAAGATTTAACTATGGATATTTATAATTCACTTTAATATGTCACAAGACTCACATAGAGAATATAAAGTAATGTGCAAATTAAAGAGTCGTTATCTTTATACTAAAAGAAATAACTATTCTGATGGTATAGTGAAGAAAGATAGATATGATTATTTAAAAAGTAAATTAGAATATCTAACAATAGATAAACACGATGATTGGTATGAACGTTTATCAGTAGGTAATTCTAGTTGGGGATTAACACCAGAAGCAGAAAAAGTATTACAATATAAAATGGAAAATGATACTGAATTAGTTTTATTAAGAAGAACCGTTAAATTATTAAAAATACAATTATTAAGAACGGGTTACAATAAAATATATTTATAATATGGACGAATTAAAAAAAATGTTGGATTTTTTAAATTATGTTGAAACATCTTTTATTGAAGCAGGATTTACTAAAGTAGATGAAAACAAATTTACATTAGGACATTATACTGCATTTATAATAGAAGTTGTAGATAATATTGATAGAATTGGTATAAAATTAGAAAACCAAAAATATATTCAAGATGATACTATTGATAT
>Ga0210003_1001551_pt1 | contig 20098 bp, 17 predicted proteins | sample LantaG_FD_182804 | JGI IMG/M metagenome (GOLD analysis project Ga0210003, IMG submission 182804) | Deep subsurface microbial communities from Baltic Sea to uncover new lineages of life (NeLLi) - Landsort_02402 metaG (SPAdes) (version 2) | ecosystem: Environmental > Aquatic > Marine > Oceanic >... | reverse complement strand
CGGCCAACTTGAGCCGCTCTTGGTTGACGTCGACGGCCAGGACCTCGGTCCCACTGGCTCGCAAGAGTTGCAGCGTAACCAGGCCGATCAGCCCCATGCCGAAGACGACGAACCTTTCACCGAGAGTAGGGTTCGCAAGGCGAATGCCCTGCAGGCCGATCGCTCCGAGCACGGTGAAGGCGGCCGTTTCGTCGCCCAGTCCATCGGGAATCTTGGCGCAAAGGTGCTTGGGCACGCAGACGATCTCGGCATGCGGTCCGTTGGAGGCCACCCGGTCGCCGACCTGGAAGTTCGAGACACCCGGGCCGATTTCGATCACTTGGCCGACGTTGCAATAGCCCAGGGGAAGAGGCTCGTCAAGTTTCTTGAAAACGGCTTCGAGGGTGGGTGCCAGCCCTTCGGTCTTGATTTTGTCGAGAACCTGCTTGACTTTGTCGGGCTGTTGGCGGGCCTTCTGAATCAGATTCGCCTGGCTAAACTCGACCAGCATCCGCTCGGTTCCCGCGGAAATCAGCGAAGCCCGGGTCTGGATCAGAATCTGTCCGCGTCCGACCTGAGGACACGGTAACTCGGCCAGTTCCATCTTACCGGTCTTGAGATGCTGTAAGATTTGCTTCACTTGCAGTCGCCGCCTTTCGTGTGTACTTACACCCGATTCAACTTGATGCGATCGCGGCCGACGAGACCAAACACGGCCTATTGGGGCTTGCGGATGAGCGCATCTTTTTCGGCACAATTGGGGTAGCTGATCAATACGGCCCGATAGACACCCTTGAAGACGAACAGGCTGCCGGCAGCGGCCCCGATAATTCCGAAGGCGTCGATCAGGTCGCCGATATCCTGAAGCGAGCCGGCGCCGCCAAGGGCCGTAATGGGCAAGCTGATCGATTCACGAACGGAGCGAATCAGATCGAGATCGTATCCCTTCATGACGCCGTCCCGGTCGATTGCGTTGATGACTACTTCTCCGGCGCCGAGTTCCTCGACCTTCTTCGCCAACTGAACCGGAGACAAGCCGGTCCGCATTCCGGCGTTGTGCGTCCACAACTCGTATTTGCTGCTGAACCGGCCCATTTTTGCGTCCATGACCACAACCACGCTCTGGCCGCCCACAACTTCGGCCGCCTTGGCTACTATTTCAGGGTCGCTCACCACGGCCGAGCTGATGGCGACTTTTTCAACGCCCAGGCTAATGATCTTCTCCACTTGAGCAACACTCTTCACACCGCCCCCGTAGCAAAGCGGCATGCGACACTCGGCGGCGAGATTTTTTATCAGCGTGTAGTCCGGGTCTCTGTTGAGAACGGTGGCATCGATATCGACGACCACAATCTCATCGACTTCCTTTTCGTTGAAGATCTTAACCGCGTTGATCGGATCACCGACATACTTAGGACTGGCGAATTTCTGGGTTTTGACCAGTCCGCCGTTCTTTACCAACAGAGAGGGGATGATTCGGGGCCGCAACATGCTCAGATCTCCGCGAAATTCTTCAAGAGTTGAATACCCCACTGGTGGCTTTTCTCCGGATGAAACTGGACGCCAAAGACATTCCCGGAGCGTACGCTTGAGGTATAAGGGCCCCCATAGTCCGTGACCGCAAGGACATGGTCCGGGTCTTGCTGAGCAAAATAATAGGAATGCAGGAAATAGAATCTGGCCCCCGACTGCAGCTCTCGAAACAACCCGTGATCTTCTCGCGGGAGCACATCGTTCCAGCCCATATGCGGGAGATGCGTTTTCTGGGTAAAGGCGGAGTCGTCGAACTTGTTCACCGTCCCGTCGATCCATCCCAGTCCGTCCAACACGCCCTCATCGCTTCGGTTGGCCATGATTTGCATGCCGACGCAAATTCCCAAGACGGGCACGTTATCGCCAACCACCATCTCCTCAAGCGTATCTCTGAGTCCGGACTCATTCAATCTTGTCATTGCCCAGTCGAAAGCTCCCACGCCGGGCAGAATGATCTTGTCCGCGAGACGCAGATCTTGCGGCGTTGAAGCGATAGCGGCCGGAATATTGAGTCGCTTGTAGATGTTGGCAAAGGCGTGAATATTTCCCAAGCCGTAGTTGAGAATGCTAATCATCCGCTATGTAATCCAGATAGAATTTGAAAGCGTAACCGCAAAGCAAGCTCCGGCCCGACTGGCCCCAGCGGGGCAGGCGGTCCGGACGCCATGATTGAGATCATCTCTTGCCACCCCTTTCCAGTCCCAGCCGCCGCATTACTTTTGCTCCCAGCAGGTAGATGCTCTCCTGCGACTTGTAGTCTTTGTAGGACTTGTTGGGGGCGTCCATGTATCCCTGCAATTCCTCAACGGATATGCCCAACTTGGTGGCGACGTACTCGAACTCATGGGCAATCGTTTCCTCGTCATAGGCCGGATGCGTGAGCATCTCCAAGGCCGCGTCGCGGGTCATCTGCTCGGTCAGAATGAGGCTGGAGTATTGAACCCTTCTGGTGTCGTAGCCGAACTTCTTGGGTAGCCAATACGACTCGTAGAACCTGGTGAATCGGGATTCAAAATGCTTCTGCGGGTATCGTTGCCATCCAAAGCGGTCGACCAGCAGTTGCATGGCTTCTTCCTTGAAATACGGAACGTAGTCCAAGGGCTTGACGACGGCGATCTGCTTCACATATCTGAGGTAGACTTTGTGCCAGAGAATGCTGGTCAGAGGAAAACTCCGCAGCGGCCGCTGTCCGAATCGCTTGTGGATATCCTTGAGTTGGGTCGAGTCCGACTGAAAATACATCCATTCCTTGGGGTTTCTCACGCATTCCGTCGAGTAGTTCGCGCCGGTCAGGATGTACTTGATTTTGTGTTTTGCCGCGAAGTTGTACATAGTGGCGAAAAAAGCGTGATCCTGGGGCACATCGATGTGAGGGACACCCGACTTGAAATATGCCAGTTGAAGATCCTTGATTTCTTCCCAGTCGATCACCTCGGTATACAAATCGAGCCCCAGGCCGTCAATGAGCTTTTCGATGTTGTTTACGGCAATCTGGGAATTCCACCCCGCGTCCACATGAAAAACCAACGGGCGTAACCCGAACTTTTCCTTGGCCACGTACGTCAAGTAGGAGCTATCGATGCCCCCGCTCATTCCCATAATGCAGTCAAAGTCCTGACCTTTGCCTTGCTTCTTGATGTTTTCAACTATTTTTTGCAGCGATTGTCGGCCGGTCTCGTCGGTATGCCAATGGGGAAGGATGTCTTTATAAAAGCCGTTACAATGATCGCAGACGCCGTTTTCATCGAACGCAATCACGGAATCCGTGGTATCCATGACGCAGTTCGTGCAGATCTGATATTCTCGCCGATTCATTGCGATGAGACTCCTATGCCGATGGGGAAGGCTGCAATCTGGCTCGGATCAATATCGACCGATAGCGCGAGGTATACGGAATTGCCAGGCTGACTTGGCGTCCAAGAAGTTTCTTGATGATGTTCTTGGCGAAGTTGATCAGCCCGTCCTTTCGCATCCTTTTTATTGCCACAATCGAGAAACCCGCTTCCGACAAATACCCTCTGAGGTGCTGCTCACCGGCAAAAACGAGATGATCGGGTAAATCCAATTCCGTGGGTACTTCACGACTATCGACAACGTCGCCGATATTGCCGGTTTCGAGATAGAATTCACCGTTATCCGCCAAGACGTTCTTTATCTCCCCCAGGAATACGCGGAAGTCCGGGATATGGGAATAGACATGCACGAGAGACACAAAATCGAACTTCTTCGTCACATCGCAAAGATACTTCTCATCTACCTTGAGCCCGCGCGCCCGTGCCCGAGTCGCTTTGGGTCTCATGGGCTCGATACCTTCGATCCGGCTATCCGGGGTCGAGAGCGCGGAGACCGCTTCAACCACCTCGCCGTAGCCGGCGCCGATGTCCAGCCAGGATATCTCTCGTCGGTCTTCCCAAACATCGCGAAACAGGGAAGCGAAGACCCTCTTGTAGAAGTTCACCTTGCTTCTGACACGGCGAACAATGGCTGTTCTTCCGTGCTCGACATTGCTATGAACACCGGTTTCAACGGCCTCACTGATCAACGTGTCTGCAGGTCGCGGATTCACGTACACCAGGCCGCATCCAGGGCATTTCACGGCCGTGAAGCCATTCTCCGTAGCCCATGGTTGACCTCCCGAGTCACTGCAGTACGGGCAGTCAATGGCCTCGGTTGCGTGCTTGATATTCATACAACAATCTCCTTCCCCATACAGGGGCGCACGGTAAATCAGAAGTGTTTCCCTGCAAGATCTTCGATCCTGGTCTTCAGTTCATGTTCTTCCGTGGTGTACATATAGATCTGTCGCGGCAGTGTCGCCATATTGCGTTTCCAAATCTCCAAGTCATCAGGCGTGATGCTACAAAGTTTCTCCACCACGCTCTCAACGTCTTCCTCTTCGATGATCAGACCGATATTATTCCGGGCCACTTCGACAGAGTCACAGGACCCTGCCCTGGATACGATGGGCGTCTTGAAAAAGCAACTCTCATAGAATCGATTGGGTCTTGCCCAGCGCAGATTCCAGTCGTTCGGGCCAATCGGCTGGTAGCAGCCCCAGACGAGATCCATGCCACCATACAGGGCCGGTAGGTCTTGCGGCGAGCGATACTGCCCAAGATACCGGATGTTGTTGTACTTTTCCACTTGCTGGGGAAGATCGAGCGGATTCATGACATAACCGGCCAGCACGATTTCCACATCTTGCGGCTTGGCCATGGCAAACGCTTCAAGCACGCGCCATGACCATTCGCATCGCAAGCCGCCGAGGTAGCCAATGCGGAGAGGTCTATCGATCAGCGGCTTTCCTTTGAGAGGATCTGGAATTCCCTTCGCAGAGATCTCTTCTACAAAATCCGATTCAAGCTTGTTTTCGATGACTATTGCCGGCACTCGTGCTTTCAACCACTGGCGGTAATAGACATCAACAAAAGCTGGTGTTGTGGCCACCAGTAGAGAGCATGAATTGACAAAGCGCCTATCGACTACACGCACCAACCAACCTTTCAGTCCAGAAGCCACCTGCACCTCACGGATATCTCCAATTTCGACAACCACCGGTTTACCCAACCCAAGGCCGGCAGCAAGTGCCATAAAGGCCATATCCGCGCCAGAGGCGTAAACGACGTGGTTGCGTTTAATGGCGCGTCGCATTGCGGGGAGGGCTGCGATCATTCCCGGGATGCGTTTCAGGTAACGGCCATGGGCTATGGTGCCCAAACTCTCCACAGGGCAATCAGGCATTCGTCCGGAATGGTAATCCCGTTCAAAAGCCACAGCCTCAACATTGAAACCCGCCTGGATTAGCATGGTGATACGCTTGGAATCTCTCGGGTGTCCGAGTATGGGTAGGACGCTGAGGATTCTTATTCTATCTGGATTCATGCCATTTCCGCTCTTCACATCGAGATCTCAGGGACAAAAGCGAGTCCTCTTCGTCATTGGCGCTGAACTCACCGTCATCAAACTCATTCCATATCGATAATCTGAGCGGATGCCCTGTCATGAGCTTGGTCATCACCGTGTATCAGACGCAGATACTTCCTTACTGCCTCGGCAGAGCACGGTCGCCGTGTAAGTAAGGTGCGGGGCAAACGCCAAAGCACACTCGTCACCGCCGCAAGATACTTGTGAAACGTACCGCGGGGCAGGGATATCAACGCATATGACCCCATTCGCAAGATCAAATACTCTATCATGAGCCAGCCGGAAAACAAGCGCGTAACGACCAAAAGAGGATTGCGAAACCGGTAGTAGTCCCAGCAAACCTCTGTCGAACCGCTGGGGCCAAAACGAGGGTGCCACATGATGATGTCCGGCCGGGAAACGATCTTATGACCCGCATCCAATGCACGGATAGCCAAGAACTCCTCTTCCTTGAAAAAGAAGAAATCGTCCGGATAAAGCCCGATCTCATCGAGCATCATCCGACTGAACGCTGACACTCCTCCTCGAAACCCCCCCACCTCTCTCACGCGGTCCGAGTGCGCCAATTCCGATGGATTCTCCTCTTCGGGAAAACACTGTCGCATACAAACGATGCCAATCGATGAGTCCGACTCGAAAGTCTCTACAACACGCTCGAGCGCATGCTCGCCCAACCAACCATCATCATCCAGATTGACAATATAGTCGCCTGTGGCATTGGCATAGACGTGATTTCGTCCCCCCGGGCATCCCAAATTCCGTGGCAGACAGACTAGTTTCACATCAGGGAATTGCTTGCGGATCGCACCCGCCGTGCCGTCCTGGGAATTGCTATCCACCACCACGACTTCCATTTCCGCAAAACCTTGGTCGAAGGCGGACTGAATCGCCTTCAGCACGGTCTCTCGTCGGTTATATGTGAGAATACCAACCGTTATCTTGGGCATTGTGCTACATCTTTCTCTTCTGTTGCTATCACTCTCCTGATTTCATTGCGATGGCGCTCCTTCGCATGTACGCAGTGAAACCCAAGGCGCATCCAATGATTCCCCACGGCATTTTGGCACTCTCCACACTAAGCGTTATCATCAGAGGAATGAATGCTAACAAGAACGTGAACAAGCCGGCGCTGACGGCCCTACGTGTGGCATCCCTACCGTAGATCGCGCTGCGTAGACAGCCGACCATAGACGAGGCAAGTAGGCCGCAATAGATGAAAAGGAAGACCAACCCACCCTTGATGTAAACATCAACAGGTGTGCAATGAGGATTGTACTTGTCTCCCGACAAGTGCCAGAATTCACAATACCCGGCTGGAGTTCCCCATAAGCTCGGAAACTCTGCGCCGAACAAAATCTCCTCCCCAAGATACTGATAGGCGCACAACCGGACTGCAAAAGAAGTGTCCGTCGCAAGATGGGTTTCCCCGTAGATCGAGACAATGGTGTCGAAAATGCCGTATTTGAATTGCAGGAAAACTGTAATTGAAACGAAAACAGCCACGAAGCAAATGCCGCTAATCCGCGAGAAGGGGATTTGAGGAGGAGCGAGAAGACCGCGAAACAACAGGGAACTGCTCAGGGCGGCGCCCAACACGATAGTCCCTGAGCGGCTGTTTAACTGTAGGGTTACGTACAAACCAAGACAGACTACTGCAAGTACTGCCATTCCCTTCCAGAATCCTACGAAGGCGTTCGAATACAAAGCAAGAAATGGCCCAAAAGCGAAGCAAGAAATCAAATACAGCACTACAGTGTTCGGATCGAAGTGCCCGCCCGCCCGCGTAAACTCGACGGCTCCACGCCGCGCCATGTCCGCCTCGCCCGTTATCCCCAAAACAATCCCTAAGAGATAGACCGTCATCAGAACCGAACAGAAGAATAGAACGACGCAAATTCTGCTCGCCACTCTTGTGCTTCTGCAATTGACGTAGAAGAACAACATGTAGCCGAAAGTCCCCAGCAACCCTACGGCTTCCTTGAACGAATCAAGGGGCCCCGAAACATCAACTTCAACACAAACCAGGAATGGAATACATGTGAGGAGGATAAAGAAGCAAACAACGCAGATCGGGCCGCCGACTCTGTATTTGGCTGGATGGTTGAGATAATCGAGAACCAGAAGTCCGCCAAATACAACCCGGTTTAGACTGAGGACCAGTCCCCAATTCGGAAACAAGAGTCCCAGGGCATAGTCCGACCCCATCACCAGTGTGGCCAGCGTGACAAGCGTCAATGAGGAATTATCCCGATCGTTTTGCATGATCCAACTCAACTCCTAGACGATTCTTTCCGGCAAGATGTCAATCCCACGACCCGTCGCTTGCAGAGCGCAAGAGACCGGATCACTAATTGGATTGGGCAAGACACCTGTGATTTCTTCAGTCGCGATTGTGATATCGGCGGGCCCGGCGCCCGGCCTCTTGATGATTTTCATGACGATTGCTTTGCCTTCCTGCCCCGCAGCACGCTTTCACACATATCCAGATATTGTTTCGCAACGTTTTCGCTTCGAAACGGCCTGGAAATCGGAGGTTGGGCCACGGGGCTCGGTTCTGTCCGTTCGGCGTTGCGTCCCTTGAAAGCCTCTCGGATGGCTTGGGAGATCTGATCGGCATCGCGCCCCACGGCCCAACCGCCGCGGTGCATTTTGAGATAATCGCGAATTGCTCCCACCGCCGGAGTAATTGCGATCACGGGCCGTCCCGTCATGGCGTAGTCGGCGAACTTGCTGGGCAAGAACGGACTCAACTCCATCTCGGCTTCCAGGACCAGCAACGCGCCCGCGCCGCAGGCAAGCTCTTGCGCTCGGGCGGCGGGGAGATGCCCTGCGGACTCGACCATATCTTGCATCTCTTCCTGCCGAATCAGGTCTTGAAACTCCCGGCAGACGTCACCCACCAAGAGAAGGCCCTCGAAGCGGTCGGGTATTTCGGTCGCCACCCGCTTGACCGCCGTCAGCAACTCGGGTGAATGGCGACGTTCGCAGAGCTGCCCGATGTGAGCCAATTTCTTGTTGGTCGTTCCGCCGCCGTTAAATCGTTCAGATCCGATATGCCCAATAGCGAAGCGCTTCTGGATAACGGCTATTCCGGTTTCTCTTTCCATCAGTTCAAGGGCGTAGGGATTTCCCATTGCCAGGGCGTCGCATTCTTGCAGGGTCTTGCGGACGAGACGCATTTCCCAGAGTGTTTTCAATCTTCCGCGTCGGCTGGGAGACTCTCGGTAAGGTTCCGGCATAATCGCCGGCGGCCAAGGGTCGCTAAAATAGGCGATCCAGGGGATCTCCGTCCGGCGTCGAATCTCCAAGACGACGCAATGTGAATCATATGGAGAGGAAGACGAAAGTAGAACATCCGGCTTGAATTCCCGAATCACTTTCAGGGCCTCGATTCCGGCACGGCGCCACCAATCGCGACGTCTGAGAGAATTATCGAGGCTGCCGACAAACCGTCCCAGCAGACCCGCGGGGGACGTTCTGGGCGCGGCCGCTTCAGACTTGACGTAATGGACGGGAAAACGCAATTGAGGTTTCTTGGCCTGACGATCCAGTTCGGCAATGACTCTCACCTCGCACCCCGCATCGACCAAAGCGTTTGCCACGTTGGCCAATTGCAGAGCGCGCGCACTTGTCGAGGGCGGAAACAACTTGCCCACAATCAGAATGCGCATCTCTCGGTTCCTATCTCCCTGACAAACGCCAGGATCCGTTCAGGCCAGGCATTTTCGATTCACACACAAGCCACGCCGTGTTGCAGGCTTTGCCATAGCCGGCCGAGAAAAGGCCTTGGACCGGGACAAAGTCGAGTTCCTTGGATTCAAGCTGCAAGACGGATTTCGTGGGAGTAACGATACGATAATTACCGCGGACTCTTTCAACTTCGACTCCCGGAGCGAAGCACAAAGCCACCCGGCCGGGCTCTGCGGATTCGAGGCGATCGGTAACCTCAACAAAGCGGGACTCGGCGTCCAATTCCACGGTCCGTTGGGCCCGGTCCGCTTCGCGAGACGCCTCAGCCTCAATTCGAGGCGGCCGTTGGCTCGTCTGCCAGCGTGTTTCGGGGAGCGCTATTCGCGCAAACGGCGGGCGGGCCGAGTATTCGGACTCGTTTCTGACGGGCTGGGGGTGGTTATGAAAAGGTCCGTAGCGAAACCGATTCCGCTTTTCGGGAAACGCCGTGTAGCAATATGTCCCCGGATCGACAATCACCGGTTGGCCGTCCCAGAAGATACAAATCGAGAGTCCATCTTCGTGTGCGTGCCCGGATCCGGATTCACCGTTCGGCCCGACGCAGATGTTGACCTGGATCGGACCGCCGCGCAACACACCCCATCCGGCCCGATCGAAAACGGCAATTCCATCCCGGCGTGCCATCTGTTGGACGGAAGTGCTCAAAGGCGAATCGGCCAGGAACAAACGTAGCAGCAACTCGGGGACGGATGAAAAAGCCTCTTGCTGCCGGAGCCTCGGACGAAATGAGAGAAGATGCCTGACACGCGTCTCCGGCCCTTCGAGAGGAACGGGCTTGAAAAAGTAACCGTCATCGTTGTCGCCGATCTGCGGCATCTCAAATCGGCTGGAGCGTATCGAGTCGATAACGCCGAGCATTTTTACGACGACCGCTCGGTACTCTCTCGAGAAGGCATCGTCTGTCGTGTCGGCAAGAAGCAAGGGATACAGGAATACCTCGGTGACGAGCAGATGGTAGGAGACGCTTTCCTCGAAATGAACCCCGTCGCCCCGGACCTGTTTGCCGATCTGCTCCTGGAGTCCGCGTTTGGCGAGCGTACGCCACTTTCCGGCGCCTCGCAAGAAGGGACATAGCCCCGCCAGCATGTACAGCCCTGCCAACTCCGCGGCGTAGTGGTTGCCTTGCTTTCCTCCCGGATGTTTGAGCATACTGTAAAGAAACCGTCCGTGCTGCTGGACGGATTTCCAGAACCGTTGTTGCCAAGGGCAGCGGCGCTGTACCTCGCGCCCAAAGAGCAAGAAGGCCGCCACCCAATTGACGACGCGGATTGCCAGATCCATCTCGCACGCCCAATTCACTCCCACGCCCAGCGGATTATTGCAGATCCAGTCGGTCACCTGATCGCGAAATTCGGTTTCATACCTTCTTCCATCCGCGTCCTCGCCGTCTCTTTTCAGACGCCAAGCCAACGCCAGCACTGGAAGATGCTGAAACCGCGACAGTTCCCAGGGCCATTTGATCTCCACCCCGGCTCCGACGGCCTCAAGCGTCTTCCAGGGTTGCGAAGTCTGGTCCCATCGATATGCTGAGGAAAAATCTCGGTGCCAATCTATCGGAAGGTAGCCGTGGTCCGGCAATTCGCGCCGGCCTTTTGCCAGGTCCTGCCCGGCGGGAGTGGAACAATCCACGGGACCGGTTCCGAGGAGGTCGAAATGGTGCTGCAAGAGCAGCGCAGCCTGGGCGCGGATCCCGGCCGCTGGGACTTCAAACCGCAAGAGCCGTCCATCTTCAAGCGGCAGATCTCGCTCATGGCGCGCCGCCGTCCAGGACCGCCCCGGGCGGTTCAGTCTGCCGGTCCAATACCATCGACGGGATTGCAGTTTTCGCAACCGGCGGTGTATCGAGTGAGACAATTTCATTCGAGGGATCGCTTCTCAATCCACGAGCGTCTTGAACGGCAGCTCCTGGCAATTGCTCGGCACCATTCATTCTTCTCGTTTTTCAATATGGCCTTTCCACCCCGGATGCGGCTCGAAACCAAAACCTCGGCCCTGCCGGCCGAAGACGTCTTGATCTTCGGTATTGGCATGCGAGCAAATCTTCTCGAGGTCGGCATGGAAAAGATCCGGATGTTTCAATGCATACTCATATATACTTATTTTGCCGTGATCAAACCCCATTAACCGCAGACATGCGAGGTCCACGGCGCAGGGGTTGCTTCCTGCGATAACAAGTCCGCAGGGTTTGGCGTCGGGAGTCAGTGGCCCGTTGTTTTCGCCGCCGATGATGCCGTCAACAATGGAAAAGACGCGTCGAACCGGCTGGGGTTGGAGGGTGCCTTCCTCATCCGAATAGAGAAACAAGCGGAGGAGATCCACGGCCATCCGCCATGCAGAATCATTACCGTGCCAGTTTCCGGCGTCCAAGAGTAATTTTTCCGCGGGCACACTCACGCCCAAGGGTCGCAGCAACAGGTGGCCGAGACTCTGGGCGACTTTGTAAACTTTGTCCCAGATGGGTGTCTTCTTCGACAAGAACTTGTCAAAAGCCCAGCGCTGCAGTTTGATTCTCAGAGCCTGACGCTTTGTCAAGAGTCGATCGGGGAACTGGTCCCCTCCCTTTGCGGGCGTGCCCAGGGTGTAATGAATCAGGTGATTCTTGTCGGTCGCGATCCCAACCAGCCCCTTAACGTTAAGGGTTGCTCCGACTTTCTTGTGAACCTTGAGCTTCGGGACCAAGATCACCACGTCGGCAGAAAGAATGGTCTTGGAAACGCTATATTGATGGGTTTCGCCATGATGATGCTCGATTGTCTTGTCTCTGTCGAAGTCGGCGCCATAGTACTTGCCATTGTCTTTTCCAAAAAACAGGCTTTCCTTTCCCAAGTTGATCAATGCACTACCGAGCGGATCCCCCGGGAGCGGATGTCTGTGTTTGGCGCCGGAGCCGCCCCCTTCACTCGCGGCGGCCTGCTTGTCAAGCCAGAAACTGCGGAGGTCTACGATTTCGATTTTGAACTGGCGTTGCTTCTCGTATAGCTCGACGATGGAGGCGAGTTGCGTGCGTTCGAGCAGTTCCGTGAAATTGCAGTCCATCTGCGGCGAGTCGGCAATGATGACGCGTCCTTCTCCTTTAAGAGCGATATATACGTAATCCACGATCGCCCGCAGCACGGAGGCGTGGGTAATAACGCTGAAAAGATCGCCGTCTTCGGCGTGTCGGCTGAGGACGAAGTTCGGCTTGATTGCCACGGTGTCTCCCGGTTTGACAATCTCGCCAAAAGGGTTCCATTCCGGCGTGCCATGGTTATTTTGGTCCATGCCTAGCAGGGCCAGTGCCTCTCTGACTGCGTCGTAGACGCCGTTTCGCGTTTCGCTCACCGGGCCCAACGTATATTCCGGATAGTTATGGGACGGATTGAACGGCCCTTGCTCGGGATAGGCACAAAGCTCATCCCGGGAAATGGCAACATTGAGGTCCGACAAGCAATCCGCGGCAGCCTTCACGGCGTCAATCTCCAAATTCAACTGAAAGCTTCTGTATCAGAAAGCGATGCTTTCCACTTCTGGTTGGAGGAATCTCGTCGACGAATCGAATCGAGAGATCCATGTCCGCGCCAAGTTTCTTTTCCAGTTCCCGACCAACATAGTGCGTATCTCGGTCGGTGTACGAGGACTTCTTGACGACGCTAAAGAGCACCTTGCCCTTTTCTTCCTGTACGAACTGAAACTGCTGGATGTTGTCGAAGACATCGGAGTGCATATTGATTGCCGTCATGGATATCTTACGTCCCGTTGCCGTGACAATCAGTTCCTGCAGGCGACCTTCGACGCGGCTGAAAACTCTATGCTGTCGACGCGAGTCGGGCGGCGTTTCCTGCCATGCGGCCACATCGCCGGTCCTGTACCGAATGAAGGGAGTTACATAGTTATGAAATCCCGTGGCCACGATTTCTCCGGGCACGCCTTCTTCCGATATAGGGTCGCCGTTCTTGTCGACAATCTCGGTGTAACCATATTCCGGACAGAGATGGTAACGATTGCTGGTCTCGGTCTCTCCGGCCAAAACGGCCCTCTCCGAATGGCCATACCAACTAAACAACCTGCATTTGAGGACGCTTTCGACCATTGCCCGCTGCCAATCATACACGTTCTCGGAGCCACACAAGACTGCTTTGAGAAAGCCGAAGGGCTCAAGGCTGTTTTGCCTCATGAAGTTGGCCAGAAGTGTGATCGCGGAAGGGTAAGCTTGAATGAATTTGGGCCTAAATCGTCGTATTATCCTTACGTACTCTTCCAGGTTTTCGTCCAGCATATGGTATGAAGACAGGATTAATTCTCGCCGCTTGCTCGAATAGACGGCGAACTTGCCCTTCTCGGCGGTCTCGACCACGGAGCCACGGATGACTACCGTACGATCGCCCGGACTGAAGCCGACCCTGGCCCAGAGGGAATAGATGGATGCCAACTCCCGGGGAAAGGAAGTTCTGATATCGTCGTAAAAACCGAAAGGTACTCCGCTCGAACCGCCCGTCGTCAAGTAGTGGCGTCGCGACTGGGGAACGTTTGCGGCAACATACTCCGCAGGACTCTCCTGCATCTCTTCCTTGGTGACGAAGGGTAGCTTGGCAACCTCCTCGAGCGTGGAAATATCCGCGGGCTCCACTCCGTGCGCGTCGAACTTACGCCGGTAAGAAGGGACATTGTCATAGGCGTGGCTGAGAAGTCTCTGCAATTGTTCGAGTTGAAACGCTTCGATTCGCCGACGGCTCCACCACTGGGATTCCTGGAGAAAGTCGTAAGTATCGCGAAACACGCTCCCCAATCGCCACCGCAAGGGGAGTAGGTGGTAGACTCTTCTTAATCCGGGCAGAGATGAACGTACGGAGAACTCCATTTCCTTGACTCTCAGTTTCCCTTTCCATTGCGGATTGACAGCCGCGCTATACAGATTAGTTGAACCCCCCGATCGTTCAATTCGCTGATCCGATTGGGCAGATAAAGCAATGCCGCAAGCAATCTGGATTCAAAGACTCGTTGCAGGCACGCTCTTGCCTTCTTCTTCGCAGCGTGTTTCATCCGCTCGCGATGCGGTTCTGTATCGGAGGAAGACGCCGCCACTTCATCCGGGGAACCGGCCGTTTGGCGTCTTCCTTTCAGACACCGGCCGATCAAAGCACGACAATTCCTGTAGAAGTCGGCAAATATAATCGGTGAATACGTCCAAGTTGTCATCATCCGGATTTCAAAGCCATGCGACTCAAGCATTGCGGCCAGGCTCTTGGGGCCGTACACAATTCGGTGGTCGGGCGCTCCCACAATTCCGCCAAACAGATTCCGCCAAAGAGAATACGGCCTGTAGCAGCGTACGTTCGGTGTTTCAACGAGCAGATAGCCGCCATCGCCGAGGATATCCTTGACGCCTTCCAGAAAAGGACCCGGGTCGCGAAGATGTTCGATCAGTTGCAGAGCAGAGACAAGACCGTATCGTTCAGCCCCGATCTTATCCGGGAGGTCGCCGTCGGAGACATAGTAACGCCCCCGTTTCGTCCCATTGGCAAAATTGATTGCCGCCTCGGAAGAATCGACGCCCACGGCCTGAACACCGTTCCTATTGAGAAGATCCACCAATATCCCGGTTCCGCAGCCAATGTCCAGGGCGTTCGTTGCCTCTGGGCCGCTCTTCTTTATCATCCGAACTGCGTTTTTGGCCCGCACGAAGTTGTCCTTGCATCGTTCCTGTTTCGCCACCCAGGTTTCGTCGTAGGCATGAGAAAATTCAGGCATATCTTCTTCGCCTCGGACCGCGATCTCGCATTTTGCGCAGTAGCAAAACCCCAGGATGAGTCTCTCTTCCAGCGGCGCCGCGCAAGTGGGGCAGACTATCTGTTGTGTTGATTTCTGAGACACGTTCAGGATTTCCGCTTCAATGCGAGAATTGCTCTGATGTCTGCCTTACTGAATTCACCCAGAAGGAACAACACAGAAAAATAGACAAGAATGCCCCCGCTTACTGCAAGAGTCAGGTTGCACACAGTCGAGGCCGTGAAGTGATTGCCGAGATAGTATGAGACCGATCCCATTATGGTTGCGGCGAGCAAGATCTTCGTCAAAGGCTTTAGAGGAAACGCCCATTGCATATACTTGCGAGAACAGACCGCGACAAGCGCGAAATATAGAGCGTAGCAGACCATGCTATTGAAGGCAGCCGCCATATAGCCGTACTTGGGCATAAGGCAAATGTTGAGAACGACGTTGAAGATCGCGGCCAGGGCAAAGCAGACGGTTATCGGAACCGTTTTATGATGCAACAGAAAGGGTGTTTGGTATATCTGCTGAAGACCTATGAGTAGCGCGCCGCAAGTCACAAAGGGAACAATGCGGTAGCCCAGCAGGTATTCTTCTTGAGTCATGACTCCGACCAGAGGTTTGGCCAGAACGCTCAGTCCGACGATCGCGGGAACGCACAGCATGAAGAACAGTCTGGTGAGTTTCGTCAGGTATTCTTCCGTCGCCTTCTTGTCCTGTTTCTCCCAGACGTGAATGATCAGAGGTCCGAAGGCCGAAACAAACACGGTCACAAACAACATCACCGTGCGCTGTGAGATATTGTAACTTGCCGAATAGATGCCTACGTCGTCGCTGCCACAGAACCACTTCAAGAAGAACCTGTTGGAAAAATTGAGCACCCAGGCGCTTAGATTGGCGGCGACCAACGGAAAACTGTACGCAGCCATTTCCCTGAGCATCGTCCTGGAAACACGGCACGGCCGGAAACGCCCCGGACCGACACTCTTAGACCACAGCAGAGGAACCATCAGAATGCCGCTCAAGAGCGCCCCGTAGAGCATGCCTCGAACTCCACATTCATATTGCACAATAAACAGAAGGCCAAATGCAAGGGTCGTCGTGACTTGCCACACTCGGAAAATACTGAATAGCCAAACCTGCCGTCGGGCCCGCAGAAAATGCAGCAATACTTCAATCAGCCCGTTAAGGGCGAAGATGGCGATGCCGATCTGCATCATCGAACGCAATTCCGTCTCGCCGTTTCCCGGAATCAAGATCAGCGCGAGTGCGAAAAGGAGGGCAATGCCGCAGATCGAGATCACGGTCGTCTGGATAACGCTGGCCGTGAACTCCTTTAGCTTCCCCTCACGTTCGTATGACGGCAAGAAACGAATAACCGACATGCTTAGCCATGCGTTCACAATCGCAAAGATATTAACCGTGGTGAGGACAAGCGTATAGTTGCCGTAATCTCCCGGAGAAAACAGTCGCGTAAGGACCGGTACGCTGATCAGGCCGACGACAGCCGGCACAATCGCGGTTGGCAGATATTTCACAAAGTCTTTGACGAACGCCTTGATCACTGATCCCCACCCCCTTTTTCGAGCAGGGCTTCAACCTCGAAACTGATTTGCGTGGCCTGTATCATTTGCCAAAGAGGGATCGGTTGGCCGTTGCCTTCGCGGAGATGGGTTGCGAACTCCTGCAGTTCCTCCAAATGTCCCTTTTCAGAACGGCGCAAGGCAGGGAAAGTTGCCGACGGGCCAAATATGGCGAGCCCTTTGTAATCGTCCATCTGAATGATCGTATTCTCGCAATAGACCTCCATGCGTTCTTTGGAGACGTCCGGATGTCCCATCGCAGTGTAGACCAGGTTGCAGACCGAACCGTCCTCGAATTTGACCGATGCGGTGAAGTTGTCATTACGCTGGAACCGCTTGCTGGGAGGCGTGATGGCGCACGCGTTTACGCTTTCGACCTCGCTCTCGGCCAGATAGGCGAACAGATCGTAAATGTGACATGCCTCGCCGATGTTGCGTCCTCCGCCTTCGGGACCTTGCGTCCAGTGGTCGGGAGGGAGGAACCCGGCGTTCATCTGGTAGTTTACGACAATTGGTCCTTGGCGAGCGGCGAGAATCTCTTTGATCTTCTTCGCGCAAGGAGAAAACCTGCGGTTGAATCCCATCATGAAGGGAGTCTTTGTCTCCTCGAGAACGTCCACGAGTGACGTCAATTCTCCCTGATTCAGCGCCATCGGCTTTTCGAGCAGCACGGCTTTGCCGGCGCGGGCGGCCCGGGCGGCGATCGAAGCGTGATGGTTATGCCGGGTTCCGATCAGTACTACGTCAACCGCGTCATCTTGGAGAACTTGCTCGATGTCCGTGGTGGCATAAGCAACCCCGTAGCGGGCGGCGACTGCCTTGGCGTTGGTTCCCTGCTTATCCACAATCGCCCCAACCTGGTAGTCCCGGCTGAGTTTGGACAAATTGGGCAGGTGTGTGTTTTGCACAAACGTGCCGGCTCCGATCACGGCCACCCTCAGGCAGTCTCGCCGCGGTTTGCCTTGGTTGACGATTACTTTTCGTTCCAGCGGCGGTTCTTGATGATACTCCAATAGTACGATCAAAGGCTTCTGTTCCGCCGTGTCGAGTTCGCGGTAGGCGTCGGGGGCGTCTTCAATCGTGTACGTCTTATCGATCAGCGTATCGATTCGGACCTCCTTGCAAGCAAGCAGCCGCAGGTATTCCTCCATGTTGCGGTTTTCGGTCCAGCGAACGTAACCGTAAGGGTAATCCTTGCCGCGCAATTCGTATTCGTCGTCATAACGGCCCGGACCGTAGGACGTCGATATAAGCAGGTCCAACTCTTTTGCGTAAAAATCACCGCGGTCGAGATCCATGCCCACGGCGCCGACGACCACGACTTTCCCTTTGCGACGACACATCTTCATCGCTTGATTGACGACTTGACTGCTGGCCGTGGAGGCGGTGACAATCACCACGTCCGCACCATATCCACCGGTGAAAGAAATCACCTCGTCGACCATTTGGGGTGCCGAACTGACGCCTCTCTCAAGGCCCTGGGATCTGGCGAACTCGACGCGGTCCGAATCCAGGTCCATACCGATCACTCGGCATCCGTTTGCCCGAAGCAGTTGGGCGGTGATCTGGCCGAGAATGCCAAGACCGATCACGGCTACGTTGTCCCCCAGTGCGGGATCTGCGCGACGAACGCCTTGGATCGCAATACTGCCCAAGGTTACGGTGGAAGCGAGCGTCAGCGGCAAGTCCTTGGGAACTCGAACCAGCAGATTTCGCGGCACGGCGATGAATTCGGCGTGGTCGGCAATTCCGGCGCCGGCACAAGCCACCCGGTCGCCGGGCTTGAGATCGGTTATGTTCTCGCCGACTTCCAAGACCACGCCGGAGGCCGAATAACCGGTCCGCACCCCAGCGTCTTCCTTGTCTTTGAGGCTATTGACACGCGCCACAGCGGCTTTAAGGCCTTTGCTTCGAATCAGGGCCAGGGCTTTAAGGATTCGCTGGGGCTTCTTCAGTGCGCTTCGGGCCAGCGTGGCGCCGGTTCTCTGCAAACCGGCAATTTCAGTGCCGGCGGAAATACAGGAATAGTGTACCTGCACCAACACTTCATCCTCGCTCGCGATCGGCGCCGGTATCTCGTCCACCACGGCGCGCCCTTTCTTGAGCAGAACTTGCTTCACCAACCAACCCTCCTAAATTAACTCGTTTAAGCGTCGGCGCTTCCAGCGCAACACGTCGCACTAAACCATGCACTTCGTATCCTTTGTCCAAAAGCAACTCCGCCAGATAGGAGCCGTCCTGTCCGGTAATACCAGTGAGCAATGCTTTCATTGTTTCCTGTTTCTTTTCACATCACGTAGTTGTGTTGGTCCATTCGACACATTCGGACGCCGATGAGTACGCAGAGATTTGAAGCGTACTCACACTTGGAAGGATCGTTTTTGATTCTTGCACGGAGGTGTTACGGATGAATACGAGTGGTAGCACGGAGATTTGGCGGATGGCGGATGCAATCTGGCGGCGAATCGAACCGTTGCTGCCGATGTGTCGCAAGGGCCGCAAGGGCGGACGATAACGTTTGCCGTTGCGGCAAGTGCTGGACGGAATCTTCCACGTATTGTGTACCGGTTCTCAGTGGAAGGCAGTCCCACGCAAGTTTGGCTCGGGCAGCACACTGCAACGCTGAGGTGCATCCGGTTCTGGGGACAGTCTGACTGCTTGTTCCAAGGTTGCCTCAGAAGGGTGAGGATGGCGGCAAGCGTGACCTCCAAAGGCATCGAGCCAGCCGCTGTAGCTCGTGCCCGGACTGGAAACCTCGCTATTAGCGTAACCTCCTTATTTTGTTAGACTTAACTCATATTCACCTTGATCCTAAACGCCCTGCTGGGCGGTTAATCTGTCTCATATCACGCCTCATTTGTCGCAGATTAAGCTTCACCTGCTACGGAGAAGACCTCATCTGCCACAGAGTAAGCGTCATCTGCCTCAGATAAGACCTCATCTGCCTCGAATGACACTTCATTTACCTCATATCAAGCCTAATTTGCCTCGGAGGAAGCCCAACCTACCTTGGATTCAACTCCGCGGCTCATTTTTCGAGAGCCGCCACCGCATTACTCGGCACACTTTCCGCCGCCCTTTTCGTGGCAATGACGCCCCAGTCCTTGCCGCGATCCTGATTGTTCAACGTGGCCTCGGCCCGCATGGCCGTGACAAGTTTCTCAAGCCCTGCCTTCTTCGTCTCTCAAGACCAACACATCGACGCAATTATATAGGCAAAACAAACCCACAAGTCAACCCATCATGCTTCCGCATGGTCGAGGGGCAAAGGGAAGGGGTAAAGGACTGGGGCAAAGGGGTTGAGTACTGCGATTACGGGTTATTCTCCACTCTGCCCCCCTCCTAAAGAACCGCCGCAACCGTATTACTCGGCACGCCTTCGCCCGCCTTGTTCGTAGCGATCACGCGATATTCCAGATCCTTGCCCCGCTCCTGGCTGGTCAGCGTAGCCTCCGACTCGATGGCCATGCTCACCAGCGTCCAACCGCTTGCGGGGAGTTCGCGGCGCTCGATCTTGTAGGCCGCCACCGCGCCGCCGTCGGCCGGCTTTTTCCAGTCCAGAAAGACCCAGCCTTCGCCCT
>Ga0210003_1001550_pt1 | contig 20100 bp, 27 predicted proteins | sample LantaG_FD_182804 | JGI IMG/M metagenome (GOLD analysis project Ga0210003, IMG submission 182804) | Deep subsurface microbial communities from Baltic Sea to uncover new lineages of life (NeLLi) - Landsort_02402 metaG (SPAdes) (version 2) | ecosystem: Environmental > Aquatic > Marine > Oceanic >... | reverse complement strand
TGGTTATACAAGAGGGTAGGTGTGTTAGAGCGTGAACGAAAGTTCTCTAAGATATCTCGTGTTGAAGTGATTGGATCAGAAGGCCGTGAGTATGTGCGATACTTCAAAGATGATGAGTACATGGATTGGGATTTACAAGACGATGACCGCACACTGAAAATATTTATTGAGGAAAACAAATGACACTACCAATTGAAAGAACAAATGCAGTATTAAATGTAGAACGTTTCCTAATGGACTTGCAAGATCCTAAGAAGTATCCGCGGGTGCCTAAAGCAGTACGTGAAGAAGCAAGTTGAAAAAACATGTTTGGTTTATTGAAACTAAAATGCCATCTCATAGCAAATAATTTATTTGACAAACAAACAAAAGGAGTATATAATGATAAAATGGTTTAGAGATCTTATTAATAAGATTAAATTAGAAATACGTTACAGAAAGAAACTTAAAGAACTACGGAAGAGGGATCCTTTTATATACAAATGAGTTACATATTTACATCAGAGTCAGTGAGCACAGGCCATCCTGACAAAATAGCAGATCAGATATCAGACGCATTGGTTGATGCTGGATTGAGTGCTGGCGACGAAACAACACGAGTGGCTGTAGAAACCATGGTGACAACAAACTATGTTGTACTTGCAGGCGAAGTTAAAAACTTTAATGTCTCAGACGAACAAGTTGAACAAATCATCAGAGATAAAGTTAAAGAGATCGGCTATGAACAAGAAGGATTTCATTGGGAAAAACTGACAGTTGAGAACAAAACAATCAATAATCAGTTACATTCACAAAGTGCTGATATAGGACTAGGTACAGATGACTTTGGTGCAGGAGATCAAGGTATAATGTTTGGATATGCTTGCAATGACAATGAAGCAATGATGCCAGCACCTATCTATTATTCACACGAACTATTAAAAGAACTCGCTGCCATGCGAGCAGATGGTTATAACTTTCTACTACCAGATGCTAAGAGTCAGGTTAGTGTTGAATACGAAGGTGGTAAAGTAAAACGCATTGATCAAGTTGTTATTAGTCATCAACACAAAGAAGGTTTTCAGCATAGTGTAATAGCACCTTTTAGAACCGCAGTAGAAAAAGTATTGGGCAATTTAGTCGACGAACAAACTGTATACCATTTTAATCCTACTGGAAATTTTGTTATTGGTGGACCAGATGGTGACACCGGACTTACTGGTCGTAAAATTATTGTTGATACTTACGGCGGGTATGCTCCTCACGGTGGTGGTGCCTTTAGTGGTAAAGACCCTACCAAGGTAGACCGCAGTGCGGCGTACATGGCACGTTGGTTAGCAAAGAATGTTGTAGCAGATGACATGGCTGATTGGTGTCAGATACAACTGAGCTATGCTATTGGCGTAAAAGAACCTACCAGCATCTATGTAGATTCAAATGGTCATAACAGAAGTATACAAAAGTTTATACGTGATAATATTGATCTTACACCAAAAGGCATTATTGATAGATTTGATCTGTTTAATTTTTACAACTACAGTGCAAATTGTACATACGGACACTTCGGAAACAAAGACGTTCCGTGGGAAAAGGTAGGCTGGTAATGTTTCCACTAAATGATTATGATCCAAATTTTTGGTTTAAATGGGTAGCAAATTTTATAATTATATTACTTGTATTTTTTGTTGGCATGTCATTATTAGGATTTTTCTAAATGAGAATACTAGGAGTTAGTGCAGGATTCCACGATGCCGCCCTTAGTGTAATACACAATCACAGAATACTGTTTGCTGGTCATGCTGAACGGTATAGCAAAAAGAAAAATGATCCACAGATTCCCAAAGAGCTTCAAGAACAAGTTCTCAAATATGGTCCTTTTGACAAAATAGTATATTATGAAAAGCCATATAAAAGACAAGTGCGTAAGATTTCAAGTGGCGAACCATGGCAGGGGACATGGCGTACACGCACTGAGCTGATGCACACCATACCATATATCATGCAAGACACCAAAGCACGGATTAGCAGTGTTGGACATCATCTATCTCACGCCGCAGCAGGATTCCAAACATCACCTTTTGATGATGCAACAGTTGTGGTAATTGATGCCATTGGAGAAACGGATACTATCAGCATATATCATGCCAACTACAAAGGTGCATGCCTTGCAGGTAAACATGCTCAAGCACAGTATAAACTATTGCATCAACAAAAATATCCACATAGTATTGGAATGTTCTATAGTGCAGTAACCAAAAGGTGTGGACTAAGACCAATGGACGAAGAATATATTACAATGGGCATGGCCGCATATGGAGATTCTGCAAAAGCATATAAAACATTAAAAGATGCGACTGTTGATAATCTATACACTCCTAGATTTCGAGACAATTTACACATTGGTATTGATCATGTAGAATTTGCTGATGATGTTACAGTAGAAGACATTGCAGCCGCAGGACAACAACTCTGTGAAGATATGGTAATGTATACTATGGATCGTGCAAGCGAAATCGGCATCAGTAAAAATCTAGTATACATGGGAGGTGTTGCACTTAACTGTGTAATAAATCGCAGACTAGGCGAATTGTTTGATAGCATATGGATCATGCCCAATCCCGGAGATGCTGGAAGCAGTTTAGGAGCTGCTGCCTTTGGATATGGTAGAGATATTCACTTTACCACACCATTTCTTGGCACTAACATAGAAGGAGAGTACCCTGTAGAAGCACTCTTAGAGGAACTCGAAACAAAATCTATTGTTGGCGTTGCCAATGGTCGAGCTGAGTTTGGTCCACGAGCATTGGGTAATAGAAGTTTATTAGCTGATCCAAGAGGACTCGACATAAAAGATAGAGTAAATGAAATAAAAAGACGCCAACGTTTTCGACCATTTGCGCCTGTGATACTAGAAGAATATGTAGATGAATATTTTGACATGCCTGTAAACCAACCCACAAGTCGTTATATGCAGGTGGTTGCACGTTGTACAAAGCCAGATGAGTTTCCGGCTATCGTACACGTAGATGGAACATCAAGAGTACAAACAGTGCCAGACAACGATTCGGGTATAAGACAATTGTTAGTTGCATGGTATAGAAAAACTGGTTGCCCTATGTTGCTTAATACCAGTTTAAACATAAGAGGCGAGCCAATGGTGGACACCCGAGCTGACGCAGACAGGTTTGAAAAAGAGTATGGAGTAACTGTATGCAGTTAGAACACACACGAACAAGATATCATAGAAACTTTGCTTATTGGAAAAATGATGAAATAATTGGAAGACATCTAAGAGAATATGGTGAATATCAACAAAAAGAAATAAATTTGCTTGTAGGATTACTTGATAGAATTGACGCTAAACAAAAAGTCGTTTGGGACATTGGTGCTAACATTGGTGTACATACCATAGCATTTTCTAAACACAGTTCCTTTGTGTGCAGTTGGGAAGCAAACCCACAAAACTATAAACTATTAAGATTAAATACTCAAGGAAAACTTGCACCAAATGTAAAAGTTCATAATGTTGCAATCAGCAACGGAGAAAAAGATAAACTATTAATTCAAGACTTTGATGAGAACGCAGAAGATAATAAAGGTGAATTATCGATTGTAGAGTCTGGTGGAGTTGAAGTTGAAGCTAGAACACTAGACAGTTATTTAATGAACTATCCTCTTCCTACAATGGTAAAAATTGATGTCGAAGGACACGAACTAGAGGTACTACAAGGTGCTAGAGTCATGCTTCAAACAGTCAAACCAATTTTATACATGGAAACACAAAGCAAGGACAGCTATAGCAAACATATTAAATTCTTACAGGATAATGATTATCGTATGTGGTGGTTTGCTTGTCCTAATTACAATCGAGATAACCTAAATAAAAATCATGAAAACTTTTGTGGCAATACTGTGATCTGCAGTATGCTTGCGTTTCACAAAGATGTGAATGGATTAAATAATATAGAGTTGCAAGAAGTAAACGGTGTTGATGATCACTGGAGTTATTTTGATTGGGATTATGACACTGGTTTAACACGAGCAAAGAAAAATGACTGAACAAGAAAATGAACTTAGACAACGTGTAATTGAATCATTACAAAAAGTCTACGACCCAGAAATGCCCAGTGTTAGTGTATACGACTTAGGCTTAATATACAAACTTGAAATAGATGGCGATAGGTGCATGGTAGAACACACACTTACATCAATGGCATGTCCGTTTGCTGATCAAATTTGTGCAGACATAGAAAATGCAGTTCTTAACACTGAAGGTGTGCGAGCTATAGATAGACAGTTGGTATTTGAACCGCAGTTTACAATGGAAATGGTTCCTGAGGAAACCAAACTAATAATGGGATGGTACTAATGGATACTAGGATTGTATTTGGCATACTTGCTTTGCCTCTACTAACATACATTGGATACTACGTAGGTTTAGAACTTTGGTGTACTGTTTACGGGATCATCTATCCAATGGTATAATGCTTCAGCTATTCTTTTATGGCCAAGTTCACTTGGATGACCATCACCCGCTATAAAGTTATCATTTGAATTGCTTATTTCAGTTAGGTTTCCAACAGTGCCAAGAGTTTCACCAGCTTTACTTTCTGCTCCTAGTATACTCATTGCATTTTCTGCACCATTTTTATAAAAACGTGATTGATCAATTTCTGGCAACAATGTTGGATATTGCCAACCAAGCAGGTAGGTATCTCGAATATGATATCTCGTGCAAAGACTCTGTAAAACATGCAAGGTGTTGTTAAGATGCCATTCTCCTAATTGATGAGTATATGTACAAAGATAGTACATTTTATCTTTATCGTTTTGTGCATGCATTTCGATTGCTTTTCCCCTTCCGTTAATTGCAATTTGTCTTTCCATGGCAGTGATAAAAAATATTGCACTATAGGTATGGTCTTCTTGATAGTCCTTGTTTAGGAACTTTCTTAGTTCAAAAAGCATATGATGTACACTGCTCGAAATTTGACTAAGATCAATTAATTCGCTATTGAGTTTGTTTGCTAGTATTCCTGCATATATTTTTTCTGTTGGATACAATCCGTTAATTGCCTGGCCAGCAGCCCAGCTATCACCAAAGTTTAAAAGATAGTGTGTCAAAGATAGGTTTCCAATTCGCCCTTACGTCTTATGTCTTGTGTACAACAACTTACACCACCGTCCCAAAAGTAGCTGTGTCTTAGTTCTGAAATAATAGGATTTATTCTGTGTTTCTCGCAGAAATCAAATACCTGCTTGTTGTAGGCACTGAATATGACATTCTCTTCGTCTAGTACCAAACAATTCACATCAAAAACAGTGTCACTGACATAGCCTACCCATTCCTTTAAATAGGTATCGACAAATTTCGTAAATTCAGAAGTTGGTGTTTGTCCTTGCACATACCAAGCACCGTTGAAATTTTCTTCTTTGAATTTGCCCACTGCCATTGCGTGCATGATTGTACTACATTCAAGTTTACTAACTTCCCAGCCTGGAAAGTCCGAGTCTAGGTCTAATTGGTCATCCCATTTACTACTCAATATAACACCAGGTTTTAGAATTGCAAAGACTGCATCGCCATGTCCATCTGTGATTGCTTCATGAAATCTATATCGACTGTCTAGACAGTTTTGTTGTATCCAACGACTTTGCTCTGGTTTGAGATAATCACTGTTATCAAAGAATATATCTGTGCCACACCGGACTATGCAACTTGCACTTGCACCATTTAATATACAGTTAGGATTCCAATATTCTCCATGTGGATTAATAACGGCATCGCCATACTCTGCACATATTTCATCCAGTTCGTCCACCTTAAGCACACGTAATAATTTGTCACCAAGTGTAATTTGCCAATCTCTAGGAGTAAGCGGTGGTAAAGGTGCTCCATTATCTTTTGTTTGTAGTCTTTGAAAATAATCTTTATCAATAAGTCCTGGTCTTTTTACAATGGCTCCGTAAGTTTCACAAACTTTTTGTAAGTTATCAAGATCTTCATTTGTTTCAGCCAGTATATGTGCTAGTTGATCACGCACTGTAGAGTCTTCGATAAAATCAAAATAATCTGGTGTGTATGCTCTACCTACTATAACCTCTTCCAATGGTTGCCAACTGGTATAACTGCTTACTTTGGACATATCAATATATTTTCCTCTTTTCTGTTTAGAAATAATTGTTGATTGTGCAAGAGATCTTCTTTGCAGTCTATAAACATACTGTGAATCTTTTTTGATTTTGCAAGTCTGCACATTTCTGTACAAACTGCGTTCCATCGTTCAGTTGGATCTTCGATGTCATCATAAGATTGATCAACCACATGATCAAACGTTTTATATCCCATTTCACGTAGTTGACGGATACTACCACTTGCTCCTGCTATGACAAATGGTTGGCAGTTTTTTATTGCTTTAAAAACTTTTTCAGTCAGCCTAACCGGACCTGTTAATGAACTTTCTATAATAAAATTAAAGTAAGCGTCACTGTGATGTAGACCAACTGTATATTTCATTTCTGCATGCTCATCACTAGTTAGTAAATCACAATGAAATGGAGCAAGTGTTAGAAAGAATTCTGTGTGATGTTTTAAGCTACCAAATTGTGTAATATCAATGATAGGATCATCTGGGTCGACAGTTATTCGATTGTTATATCCAAAGTACCCTTTTTCGTGTAATCCTTTGCTCCACAATCTTGCCATGGTGTATGCACGCCAAAGTTTGTGTGTACGAACCAATGCAGTAAAGTGTTTGGTACGACCTTGTTCATGAAATACTGTAGGCATACTTCTATTACGATGTCTAAAAAGCAGTTCATCGCTACACATGTAGTTGATACCGGCAAGATCATGACTTCTAGTAGTTTTTTTTAAAAAATGCAGATTTTTTGCATCAAAACCTGCTTTAACGGCATCATTAGTTACGGTTTTTATGTTGTATTTTTCATTGAGTAAAAAATAAAGTTTTATTTCATCTTTGTTTTTTACAATTTCACTAAGATTGTTTATTACATCCATTTTGACATCATACCTTGTAGTTCATCCCATAAGAGTTTTTCGAACTCTTGGGAGTAAAACCAATTGTAATTGTGCTCTACAGTGCTATTTACGGCGGTTTGCAAGGTGGTCTTTTCTTTTTGACTCATATTGTGTAGCGATTCTAACAACTTACCTATTTCGTATGTGCGGACTGAATCATCTGCTTCATCGTATGATTCGTCCCAAAAGTCGGCAAATGTACGAAATCCATATCGACGCAGGTATTCAAGACTGCCTTTGCAACTTTGTATTATAAAAGGTTGTTGCATCACAATAGGTTTAAATGATTTTTCAGTTAAATGATTTTTTCGTCCTCGATAAACAGTTTCAGTAACTACCTGAATTAAACTATTGTTTGCTTGTTCCCATAAATCAATTTGATGTGATTGTGCGGCATATCCTGAACCGTTGTCAATCATCAGTGGCAATCTTACTTTTGGACAATCTAGTTTATACTTTATACACAGTAGTTTTAAACTTTGTCCTTCGTATGGACACACATCTGGAAATGATATTAGGTTTTTATCTAATAAATCACGCCCAACAAACTGTTGAAGCATTTCTATTCTGTGTTTTCGTTCTCCACCAATTATATTATTAGGACAAAGAAAAGTATTATAAGGCTTGCGTTCTGAAAATTTTTGTGCTAAACTAGTTCTATTATATCCTCTGTACCAATCCAGTGAGGCCCAAGCATGAAAAAAATAATAGCCACTTTCAATTCCATAAGTATCAGTGGCCCATTCAACATCTTCACTTTGCCATTCACTGGTAATAAGAGTGATAGGTTTTGTCATGTAATAAGGACGTTTAGCACATCCATACGGAGCATCTGGGCGTTCAAGAATAGGCGGTTTAATTATCTCAATAAATGGAGTAAATTGATTACGATGTATAGGTTCTTGGTCCCACATAATAATTCTTGCTACGTCACCATACAACACTGGCTTGCTAACAAGATCTTTGTACTGTGTGCTACCAAAAGGATCAAACCAATGTACACTGGTTTCGGGAATTTTTTTAACAAATGGCAACATTACGTTGTCGTAAATTTCGTCAATTCTAATCATGTTTGATAAATGCTACTCATACAATAAAGATTCGCTTGCAAATTGCAAGACTAGATACTTATGGGTGCTAAATGCTGACTGTGATTATTCTGACTTTGATTTTAGTTGGGAACCAGCACCTTGGGAAAGTAACTTTAGACATGCATTTGCCTCACAATGGCAGAAAGACTCTGGGACATATTTGATTCCAAAACAAGGGTATACAGAAACAAAATACAATCAGAAACAAACAGTTATACGGTTGGCAAACTACGATCATTGGAGTAGCACAGAATTTGACTTTGACTATTCATGGCATCCAGATCCAACAGATCCAGATTTTATATACCAATTTGGAACACAATGGCAAAAAAACGGTGGACCACGTTACCAAGTACCAGGTGCCACAGGGATAAAATATGTTAATAGTCCCCGCATTAATAAAACATCAATTGATTCACATTGGGTAATACCTGATGCAAAAATTGAAAACTTTGATTATACATGGCATCCTGATAATACAGAAAAACCATACATTTATCAATTTGGTACACAACATCAAAAAACAGGTGGTCCTCGTTACGAGGTACCAGGAGCAACTGAAATAAAATATGTAGGCGATATTACTACAAAAGTAAAAGCAGTTGCATCGGGCGTAGTTCTGATAAAACATCTCAATCAAGATTTTCTGTACCACGGTACAATACCAATTGTCAGTACTACGAGATTTATATCAAACTATCTTGACACACTTATACGTGTTTTAAAAAAGTTAGATGGTCATGAGTATGTTTGGATAATAAGCGACCTATGTGATTATGAAAACTTCGACTTCAGTTGGCATCCTGAACTATGGCAACACAGCATGTTACATGTGTTTCCTAGCAACGAACAAGAGTTTGGAGATACATTTTTTATTCATGTAGAAAGTTTTTTAGAAACTGCAAAAAACATCAAATTGTTGGAATGGTATAATCCATTAAATTTTGTTCCTGTCGCAGTAAAACGCAAGGATTGCACGCAGATAAAGTATGAATCAGACAGTGTAGTTGATGCAGTATGGAGTCATAATTTTCAAGAGCCGGTGGTGCAGTTTTACAGGTATAAACCAGAGAAACAAGTAACTATTAGTCTGTGGCAAGAAAGACTTAGAACAGTCGTGCCTTTAGCAAAAGGAAGTGAGTGTGTTTTGGTGCCTAAAGACGCAAAAAATTATATTAAAACACAAGTATATGATTACAAATGGATAGATAAAAAACACAAGCCTAAACAAGCAAACCCACTTGACATAGTTTTTATAAGCAATGGTGAAAGCAATGCCGAAAAAAATTGGGAACATCTCAACAGAGTTCACAAAGGTACCAATCGTATAGTTAGAGTAGATGGAGTAAAAGGAAGAGCAGAAGCATACCGTGCTAGTCTAGAAGCCAGTAACACTGACTGGGCATTTTGTGTTTTTGCTAAACTAGAAGTCAATCAAGATTTCGACTGGACGTGGCAACCTGATAGATTACAACAAGCAAAGCATTATATATTCCATGCAAAAAATCCTGTAAATGGATTGGTATATGGACACATGGCTATGATTGCATACAACAAAAAACTTGTTGCAGTAAATCAGGCCCAAGGGTTAGACTTTACACTGGATCAAGAACATGAAGTTGTGCCATTACTGAGTGGTATTGCACGTTATGCTGATGATCCATGGATTGCTTGGCGTAGTTCATTTCGTGAGTGTCTAAAGCTCAAACACAGTTTACCCAACATAGACAACAACTACCGTCTTAGTCAGTGGTTAAAAGCGGATACAACGTCTGCTGTCGCGGGTTGGAGTGCAATAGGTGCACAAGATGCTGTAGATTATTATGAATCTGTAGATGGAGACTTTGCGAGTTTGCGTTTAACCTACGAATGGCAATGGTTAGCAGAATATTTGTTCAAACGCCACAACCTAACACCTGATCAATTATGTACTCAACTTCAAGATCAGTCAGCTCAGGATAGATAGGCAAACTTAACACACGTCGTGAAAGACTTGTACTGCTGGCAAGCAATGGTTTTACACCATTAAATGACCCGATTTCATTGATACCATATTCATAATGTACTTTGATATCTATACCTGCTTGTTGCAAACACTCTTTTACTTTATTTCTGTCTGTGTTGCAATCAATAACAAATTTATGAAAACAATGTTCCTGTACGTTAGAACTATCAATCAAACATCTAAGGTCTGACTTTTCGTTTAATCTTTCCATCCAATAAAGACCAATTGTGCGTCTGCGTTCTTGCCATTCGTCTATGTATTTGGCTTTAATCAGCATTGTTGCACAATCTATCTCACTCATGCGACTGTTTGTTCCACCAGTAATATGTGCTGACCCATTGGCTCTGTACCATCTTACAAATCTATCAATACTTACAGTGTTGGTAAGCACTGCTCCGCCGTTGGCATAGTTTGCAAGATTCTTTGTAGGGTCAAAACTTATTGCACTGGTAGAGATTCTTTTACAATCCCAACTGAGCCAATGCTGAGCAGCATCTTCTACCAAGATCCAGTCGTGTTCTGCAACCAAGTCTCTGAAACGTTGTGTTTGATAATTCTTTAGACTATTACCATATAATCCTACCAAACAAACTGCCATTGTGTTGTAGTGATGTGGTTGTATACTGTCAATATCCAGCATGCCATATGAGTCAGTATCAGCAACCACAACTTCCCATCCTGCTGACATCCATGCGTTTGCAGTGGCACGATAGGTTAAGTTTGGAACTATAACTTGAGGTTTTTTGAGATTTAGTTGATTGTAATGATAACGTGCGATTGCTTCAAGTGCTACTGTGCCTGAACCTATTGTAATAGCATGATCTACATTGTTACGTTTTGCTAACCATGATTCAAATTCTTGTGTGTAGTTGCCATTCATCAGTTGGCCACTACGCAACACTATATCAATGGTATCAAGAACTTCTGCTCTAAGGTTATTATACTGTTTTTTTAGTCCAGTAAACGGAATTTCTAAGCCATTCATGGTATAGTTTGATACCTTCTTCTAAATTGATTTTTGGATCGAAGTTAAAATCCGTTTTTGCTTTATCAATGTTTAATGTGCCTCTGCTAGGCATATTTACATCTTGATCATTGATCTCAACTGTGCCTTTTCCCACAATTTTAACAACTGCGTTTGCGGCTTCTTTTATTTTTTTAGCATCACCTCTAGTTAGATGATAGATGCCAGTTTTGCCCTTCAGCAATGCTAAAATCATACCTTCAGCCAGATCATCAATATAGGTAAAATCCAATCTCTCATCTTCACCGTTCACTGATAATTTTCTATTTGCTTGAGCATTTAGAATAAATTTTCCTAAAACTCTATCACAGTTATCCAATGGGCCATACACTGCACTTGGTCGAACTGTTACATAATCAAGTTTGTGTTGTTTATTGAAGTTTTCTACCAATTTTTCACCAGCATGTTTCCATATAGCATAACTGCCTTTTGGATCTGGAGTGTGTGTTTCATCAGCAGGAAACGAAAAGTCGCCAAGTACCATGCTTGAACTTACATACAATAACCTTTTGATGTTGTGTCTTGCACTGTTTTCCAATATGTTAGCAAGTCCTTGGCACATTGTATGTGCAGCTTCTACTGGGTTTTTACTTGCTAACTTTTCATTTGGAAAACTTGCAAGATGTACAACATAGTCTGGTTTAAATTTTACAAAAATATCATTTACCAATTCAATTTCAGCAACATCAATTTTGTGAATAATTGTATCTTCATGAAATTTTGCTAGTCTTTCATTGTAAAGATATTCTAATTCACCTTTGTCTAATAGTCCGTAAGTGGTTAGTACATCAATTACTTCAACTCGATGATTCTGTTTTTGCAACTGTTCAACAACCTTGTGTCCAATGAAGCCAAGGCCTCCTGTTACAAGTATTCTTTTTTGTTCAACATTTACTGTGGTTTGTTTAGGTTGTCTTGTGATTGATTTTTTCTTTTTCCTATTCTTTGCCATTGGCGTATGCCTTTATGTTAGGAAATATTTTTGAAATTGCATCGGCACAAGCATGAGCAATTTGCATATGCTCTAGTTGTGTGCCGTTAGCACCACGCAGATCAATATAGTGTATCCAACTACGTATTGTACCATTCATGTACAGTCTTGTTTTTGTTAATCCTTCAGGAAGAATCTTTCTAGCTTGTTCTTTTGCTATGTTGTTTTCAATGGCCCATTCGTATGCTTCTCTGCAAGCGTCAATTACTTTGTCCTGCATTTCAGTCCACTCTTGGTGCAACATAACATTTTCAGTTTGAATACTGTTCTGTCTGTTTTTTGTATCCTGCAATCTGCATTCAGCATACTCGAACATGTCTCCCATTTCTTGTGGATTAGCATAACGTTGTGAAAATTCTTGGAAACTAAAACTACGATGACGCACTATTTGATGTGCAATATCACGTGTGGTATCTATTTCTAGACAGGCACTGGCCATTTCAAAAGGTGACCAATGTTTGTGTTTTACTAGATAGTTCAGTAGACGTTCGTGTGTTTCTGTGTTGATTTGATGATTTGGATTGGAAACTTTTGCACAATAGGCAATTAAATCCTGAATATCTAATAATCCACCTTCATCGTAGTTTTCAAATTCACTTGCTTTACTATATGATACTAATCGTACGTTCATAGTTTCTCCAAATATCTTTCAGTTAGTGGTTTAATTTTTTTAGCAATGCTTTCAACATCTAGTACAAAATGCAAACGATTAACCTGGTTAGAAAATGACGAAAGATGACGATTTACAACTACTTCGATATCTTCAATGTGCAATCCTTGTTTTTTTAACTTTTCTAAATTGATGGTTTTTTGTTTGCCATCTTGTAGTTTGAAGACAACCTTTTTAATATGATCCACGGGAACCATTTCTTGATCAATTTCATTTAGAACCAATCGAAATTTTTCAACATCATCTACTGCTATTTGCATTTTATGCTTTTGCTTTAGCAGGTCTTCCACGTTTCTTTGTAGCACTAGTTGTTGCTTTTACACCTAACATAGCATTGGCTTCTGCTTGCATACGTTGTGATTCTGCTAACAAACTCTGTGCCTCAGCAGCCATTCTTTCTGCTTGAGTTTTCATATTAGATGCTATTGCTTCATCACTAAGTGCTCCTGTAGTAGGTGCCTGTATTGGTGCGGCAGACTGAGCTCTTTGTGTATTTGCCGCAGCCAATGCAGCCTTGTTACTCTGTTCCATTAAACTACCTGGAGCAGGAACATTCACACCTGGACCACCAACATCACGTCCGTAGTCGTCTCTGCGTCTGGCTTTACCAGTATAACCTGCGTCAGCATCGAGTTCTGCTAAACGTTTTACTGCTTCTTCGCCTTTGGCCATTTCATTGATAATCTTGTTCATTTCATTAAGATAAACACTTGAAGTCGGTGTAGGTGTTACAATAACTTGTTGAGTTTGAACTTTCTTCATCATGCCTTCTACATGAATTCTTTCAAGTATGCTTGAACCATCATTGAATCTTTTTGCCATAAGTGCATTACCTAAGTCAGTAGCGGCTTGTCCTTCTGTGCTTTCGATAGCCTGCATTAGACTGTCGTGCATGCTCTGTTGCATTGTTTCTGGATATACTACCAAGCACATATGCTCTTCACCTGGAACTTCTCTAAATATAATAGCAACCTTGCGATCGCCGTGTTTACCAACATGTTTAATCATTTTTTGTTTCTCCTTGCTCTTCGGACGTCTCCTCAGATGCTGTTTCTACCTTGGGTTCCTGTTGTTGTAACCATAGGGTAATTTTATTATAGACAAAACCAACTGTGGCTAGCTCATCTGCTTTCCAAGCATTTCTGTCTGTGGCAGTTTCGATAATGGTTTTACAGAATTTAATATCTGCCAGTGTTAATTGAACTGGTTCTTGATCAGTTTTTTCTGACTCTATTTCTTTAAGTTCTTCTGACATCCTATTAATTATCTCCGTTATCGTTAACTGCGTACTTTATTTAACAGTTTAGTATGTGCAGGTATTATTTTTCAATGAAGCAGGCAGTTTCTGGATCATTCCATTCTAATTCGTATTTGTTGAGAATATACCAATCACGTGGATTAGCCCAGTCTGGGCAGTCACTGTAGTCGTGATTGGTTACTTCTTCTAAGCATGTGGTGTCTGCCAAATCAAGTTCATACTCGGGATTATTGATCATCTTCATACAGTGCCCACGTACCAAAGGGCGGATTGGGATTCTTATCGCCATGTATGATAAACACCGTATCACAATAGTTTGCATCTCCCCAAGAATCATAAGGATAGCCATCTGTAAACATTACCAGTCTTTTAGGCTCAATGCCTTCTTCTTTAAGATAATCAAATACACAATCAAAGTCTGTACCACCGCCACCTTTGATTTCATAGGTATCAATATCGTCGATGTTATCGCTAGTTATGGTTTGCACATTGTAAACTGCTGTATCAAAGCAACAAATAGTTACTCTAAACTGTCCATATTCTTCCATGATGCCTTTTACTTCGCTCATGAAGTCTCTGCCTTGTTCTGCACCAATTGAACCTGACATATCTAAAGCACAAAAAATATCAATGAATTCATCATTGTCCATGCCTGGTAGTATTGCATCCATGTGCCAACCTTTGCGGTGCATACGTTTGAATGTGTAGTCTGACTTAATAGTAGATTGCATCTGCATACGAAGCAATTCTCTCCAGTTCAACTTAGGTTCAGTTAGTTGTGCAACAATACGTTTTACACCAACTGGTATATTTCCAGGATCACTTGCTTGAGCAGCACTAAGCATTGCTTCTTTAATTTCTTCTTTTATTTTTTCACGTTCTTCTTTAGAAAACTTAGCAGGTCCTTTGCCTTCTTTGTTCTCTCCACCATCACCTTCAGTACCATCAAGGTGTTGATCAATCATCTGTTTAACAAGTTCATCCATATCTATCTTTTCAGCATTCTCAAAAAGATCATCGTACACCTGTTCACTTGCCCAATCAACGTATTTGTCGTCATACAAACAAGGAACAGTTGTTATAAACTCGCCAACTCTATGTTTTTTAAGATCTGCGTTCACACAATAATCACAGGCAATATTGTACAATTTTGGATCTCTATCTCCACGTCTGCCAAAATGATCATACACACAATGCAGAACTTCATGCCCAAAAAGAAACTCAACTTCTTTTGGACGTAGCATTTTAATAAACTTTGAATTGTAATAAAAATTCCTACCGTCAGTTGCGGCAGTTGCACACCATTCGTCTGCATTAACAAGTTTAAGTCTAGTAGCAAGATTACCAAAAAAACTAGCACGTAACAACATACCAACTCTTGCAGTAACCAATATTTCACGTACTTCTCTATCACGTGCAGGGTCCATTGGACCTAGTATATCTTTAAATTTGTCTGCTAAGTCTTTGTTTACTGTTGTATCTTGCGACATGTGCTACTCCTAATTTCTAACTGTATATACATTGTAACACATGTTATGGATGTGTCAACCTAATTTTCCATTTAGGGGCATAATTGTGATTTCAATTCTACAGTTGTCTTCATCTTGGAATTCTAAACTTTCGGCACCAGCTGCATCAGCAAGTTCTTTGTTTTCGTATGCACCAACTAAATGCCTATATTCGCTGTGTCTATTGACACGTTCAACAATATAGATACTTGTTCCAGTATTCATCTAAGTCTCACTTTCCAACTACCAGTATTAAAAGGTTCAGTTTCCCATTTACGGATATGGTTAGAGGCCTCGCACCAGCTGGGAAATTCTTTTTGTATAGCACCGTGACCAGTGATAACTCGTATTTCTTTTTCTTTGTCTAGCCATTTCTCATATGCAAATGCAATAAACACTTTCCAAGCATCATGTACAGTTTTGCCATGTAAATCAATTGTTTTCATAATAATCTCTCTAAAAGAAAAGTACAATAGCTTCTTTTACACCAGTATAAAAATTCCCAGCACAATGTAATTGATTTCTAGGCCAGGAGATTGCATTTCCTATTTGCCAAGTTTCATAATCACTTACAACTATACTATTTTCATCCAGCAGATGTCTTTCTGTATTAGTCAGATGACTTAGGTTTTCTACACCTTGAAATTTTGGTACATCAAGTTGCAGTGTTTTTGTACTAGCAGATTTGAGATTATCATCTATTAGATTGCTAAAGTAATCAAAGAATACAGTCTGGTGTCCTGGACCTTGGTTCAGCGGAACAAGAAAGGATATGTTGATATCGTCTTTGTGTAGGCTTTCAAATCCTTTTTTGTCAAATGTTTCCACAGTATCAACATGTAAGCCAAATGGAAAATGACTCTCGAGAAGAGAACCATGAGTAGGAAGTTTGCCAAAAGTTTGCATTATCAACGGATTAATTATTTCCGCCACATGACTAGTTGATAGATGAAGGTCTAGGTTCTTATTGCGATACTTTACAATTTCATTACCTTGATCATCCATCTGATATTTTGTTTTGCTATACGGTCGTGGTTCTAGCCATTCTAGTATTCGAGCACACTGAGATTGTGTGAGAAAATCAGGATATCTTTTTACAGTAGTCATTTATCCTCCATCCATTTTAATTTAAAAAACGTTAGTATTTGTTCATTTTTTAAGTACAAACGCAGATTTTCACTTCCGTTAGTCCAACTCCACAGCTGATTAACAAAATACGGTGCATCACTGTTGGGAACATTAAACTGTTGACGTTTAAGCAACATACCTCTTATGTACATGAAATCACGTACTTCGGCACTGTACCCATAGGTTTCAATCATCCATCCCATTGCAGTATGAAACTCTATTGGACCCCATTGTCCGCGAGGGAATTCTATACAATATTCAAAATAATTATTGTATGAATATCGCCCGTCAAGTTTTTTAACAGTATATTTCATACTAGTATTTAAGCCCAAACATCACTGCATCTGATTTTTCTTTAAAGTAAAAAATTACATGCCATTCGTTAACTGCAATGCCACGCCATTCTGGGTCTTCCATCATTTGACGTTGCCATTCATGATCCAGCATCCAAGCCCACCGTTCACTAGGTCTGCCAAAGTCGCGATGTACTTGTTTAAGAAGTTGTGTCCACTCATTGGGATCATAAGGTGTATAACGACGAGGCACTTGAACGTAATCTTTCAAGTGCCTCTGTAGTACAGTGTCTATGTCATCCATAGCATTGGTAATTTGGTTGAGGGCCTGCATAGTTATGCCTTTAGTGTTACAGTTAGAAAATGGCCCTCAACCAAGCTCTTTATCCTTGACTGGCAAGGATATATTTTCCATATCTTTGATGAAACTCATCAAAGTTTTTAAGTTTAGTTGGTTGAAACGGAATAGCATATGTTGTTAGTGCAATTCTTGCTCCCATAACAACCAACTCAGTTTCAAAATTATCCATCATAAATCTAAAAAAGTTATCACTCATCTTGTGAAACTCGGCATCTTTAACAGTGCTTAATGCTTCTTTGAGTTCGTAGCACATACTGATAGTTAGCGAATACATTGCACTAACTTCTTGTACTTCTAATTTGCTTACCTTACCAGCAAGTACATCTGTTGGGTTCGGAAGTTTACCAGCAATCTTTCTATGTGCTTGAAACTTAACTGCAAGTCCTTCACCAATGGTACCAGCAATAAGATCAGTTGCGGTTGTTTCACTCATGTCTTCTTCAATAAGTTCGCTTACAAAACTCCAAGATCTTGGAGTAGCAAAAGCACGACTTGCACTCTTAGCATCAAAGTCGTATAAATCCTGCTTGGCAAAACTCAAGTAACCAACTACATCAGGATGTATACCATTTTCAACTGCCCAATCAAACCATGCTTCGTAGTCTGCACGTATTTCAACATGCACAAATCTATTTGCAAGCGGAGTAGGCATTCTAAAGGTAACACCTTTGTCTGACTCTCTGTTACCAGCGGCAATAATAACCACATTGTCTGGCAGTACATACTTGCCCAGTCTTCTGTTAAGCACCAACTGATAAGCCGCCGCTTGAACACTTGCAGGAGCACTATTCATTTCATCCAAGAATACTGTGATCATTGGATAGTCTTTTGCAAACTCTGGTGATGGAAGATCAATAGGCGGAGCCCAATCCATTACACCTAATTCTTTGTTAAAGTAGGGCATACCTCTAAGGTCTGTTGGGTCCATTTGACCTAAACGTAAATCAAACATATAACCGCCAGCTTCTTTGGTAATCTGCTGAACTATATCAGACTTACCAACACCTGGAGGGCCCCATAAAAATATTGGTCTTTGTTTTTTGAATGCTACTTTAATTGCATTTTTTGCACCAGCAGTAGTAACTGTTCTATATTCTACTTGACTCGAACTTGACATAAGCTATCTCCTTGTTTCTAACTGTAACTTAATAATAACACAATTTTTCAGTATGTCAACCTATTAATCCGTGTGTTGGAATATTATTTTTTCTTGCTAATGCTCTAACCATTAGCAATTTTTGAATAAGTCCATCAATAACCTTTTTGTTAGGCTCTTCACGTGCTTGTTCAACTTCAATGGTATAAGGAAGTGTCCTGCATAATAGAGCAATTCTATCAGGCGACTTTTCAATAATTTTTTTAAGTGAATTTATACTAATTGGATTTGTCATATACTATCTCCTATTTTCTAACTGTACATACAGCATAACACATATATGCTGTATGTCAACCTTTTTGTTAGATTTGATTATATAGTGACATTAATCTTTTGTATGTTTTCATATGAACTCTGATATATTCTGGTGAATTCATTAATGGTAACACATTACTGTCTAAAAATTCGATTGATTTAACAAACTGTGCATACAGAGTATTGAACAAAGATTCTGAGAATTTTTCTACTCCGAATGCTTCTGATCCCCAGATTTTTTGGGCTTGTTTATATTCTTTTTGAGTAAGCAATTTTGAGATGTGCAATCCGGTTAAACCCGGCTGGATTACAATAAAAGCTGGCATGTTGTTTGACATATGATATTCCTTATATGGTTGTTTTCTAACTGTACACACAGCATAACACAAATTTACACATAGTCAACCTTTTTCTATAAATAGATTTATAACAAAGCCACCGTCGGTGACTTCGGAATAACAAGGACGCTTGGGATTATCCCTTTACTGCAAGAACGCCCTTATCCGTATGGTAGTATTCTACCTAGTTCCTAAAATAGATGTAATACTTTTGCCAAACAGTTTGACGTATGGTATGTTGTATTATACAATTGTTGTATTATACAATATTAACTATTAAGAGTGGGCTAACCAATGATAGAAAACTTAATGAATGACGCACTATTTGTTGCACTTGGAACCGTTTTAGGATTTATTTCTGGACTGGTCCCTGGTGTTGGAAACACAGTAATGATTGTGATGAGCTATCCTCTGTTAAAAGATGCTAGTATGTTGCAAATGCTATTGTACTATCTGGCTATAATAAGCAGTAGTCAGTTCTCCGGCAGTATTATTGCCACAGTGTTTGGTGTGCCAGGAGAAAGTTCAAGTTTACCCGCAGTGATTGAAGGCAATAGAATGTTCAATCGCGGAGTAGGTAACTTTGCTATTTCAAATGCGGCCTTGGGCAGTGTACTCGGATCATTTGTTGCATTGATTAGTGTGTACATGATTATGCCTTTTGCTATAGACTTGATTAAAAGTTTTTACAATAACAATATACAAATTATAATTTTGTTTTTAGCAAGTACAAGCATATGTTTTCTATTAGGCAAGAGTGTTCTACAGAATATTCTTGTGTTTGGTATTGGGATAGTTTTAGGATTAGTTGGCACAAATTGGAGCCCTTACTTTGTGTTTCTTCCTGAAGTTATTCCTTATGAAACCTTTCCACGGCTAATGAATCAAATACCATTGTTTCCGGTAATTGTTGCACTGTATGTGTTTCCTACACTATTACAGACAGCTGGTATGTTTAACAATTATACCAGCAATCTTGAATATGAAGATAAGAATAGTTT
>Ga0210003_1001549_pt1 | contig 20106 bp, 15 predicted proteins | sample LantaG_FD_182804 | JGI IMG/M metagenome (GOLD analysis project Ga0210003, IMG submission 182804) | Deep subsurface microbial communities from Baltic Sea to uncover new lineages of life (NeLLi) - Landsort_02402 metaG (SPAdes) (version 2) | ecosystem: Environmental > Aquatic > Marine > Oceanic >... | reverse complement strand
GAAGACGGGGATAACCACTGGAAACGGTGGCTAATACCCGATGTGCTCGGCGATTCGGTTCGTCGAGTAAAGCTCCGGCGCTTCGGGAGGGGCCTGCGGCCTATCAGCTAGTTGGTAGGGTAACGGCCTACCAAGGCGAAGACGGGTAGGGGGCGTGAGAGCGCGACCCCCCACACTGGCACTGAGATACGGGCCAGACTCCTACGGGAGGCAGCAGTCGGGAATATTGCGCAATGGGCGAAAGCCTGACGCAGCGACGCCGCGTGGGCGAGGAAGGCCTTCGGGTTGTAAAGCCCTTTTCTGGGGGAAGAGGAAGGACGGTACCCCAGGAATAAGCGCCGGCTAACTACGTGCCAGCAGCCGCGGTAAAACGTAGGGCGCAAGCGTTATCCGGATTTACTGGGCGTAAAGAGCGTTGAGGCGGTTCCGTAAGTTGGACGTGAAAGCCCCTGGCTCAACTAGGGGAGGCCGTTCAATACTGCGGAACTTGAGGACAGCAGAGGGAGGTGGAATTCCCGGTGTAGCGGTGAAATGCGTAGATATCGGGAGGAACACCAGTGGCGAAGGCGGCCTCCTGGGCTGCTCCTGACGCTGAAGGCGAAAGCTAGGGGAGCAAACGGGATTAGAAACCCCGGTAGTCCTAGCTGTAAACGATGGATGCTGGGTGTGGGGGGTATAGATTCCCTCTGTGCCGAAGCTAACGCGTTAAGCATCCCGCCTGGGGACTACGGCCGCAAGGCTAAAACTCAAACGAATTGACGGGGGCCCGCACAAGCAGCGGAGCGTGTGGTTTAATTCGATGCAACACGAAGAACCTTACCTGGGTTTGACATGCTGGTAGTAGTGAAGCGAAAGCGGAACGACCCTTCGGGGAGCCTGCACAGGTGCTGCATGGCTGTCGTCAGCTCGTGCCGTGAGGTGTCGGGTTAAGTCCCGTAACGAGCGCAACCCTCGCCCTTAGTTATACGTGTCTAAGGGGACTGCCCGGGACAACTGGGAGGAAGGTGGGGATGACGTCAAGTCAGCATGGCCTTTATATCCAGGGCTACACACACGCTACAATGGCCGGTACAATGGGTCGCCAAGCCGTGAGGCGGAGCCAATCCTCTAAAGCCGGTCTCAGTTCGGATTGCAGGCTGCAACTCGCCTGCATGAAGCTGGAGTTGCTAGTAACCGCAGGTCAGCAATACTGCGGTGAATACGTTCCCGGGCCTTGTACACACCGCCCGTCACGTCATGGAAGTCGGCAACACCTGAAGCCGGTGAGCTAACCCGCAAGGGAGGCAGTCGTCGAAGGTGGGGCTGGTGACTGGGACGAAGTCGTAACAAGGTAGCCGTAGCGGAAGCTGCGGCTGGATCACCTCCTTTCTAGGGAGTACGGTCAAAGGCAACAACGGATTCTGTCCGTGTGCTGGCGACCAAGACTTTGCCGAGTTATGCCCCTTCCTGCCACTGTTCAGTTGTTAAGCGCCTGCTCTTTTACACGCGGGCCTGTAGCTCAGTCGGTTAGAGCACTCCTCTGATAAGGGAGTGGTCCCTGGTTCGAGTCCAGGCAGGCCCACCAAGGCAATGAACAATGGCTCAATGAGTCAATGAACAAGGGAGTAAGTTGGTCTGGAATTGGTTCATTGGTCATTGACCTTGGGGATGTAGCTCAGATGGGAGAGCGCCTCCCTTGCACGGAGGAGGTCAGGGGTTCGAGTCCCCTCATCTCCACCAGAGGCGCTTGACAGGAAAAGCCGGTTGAGGTATACTAGTCGTACCTGTTTGGGGGAACGCCTAATTTATAGGGCACAGGCTTGCGCTCAGGCCGGAACTGATAATATGTAGGGAGGACATATCTAAGGCGGTTGATGCGGCCTGGGGGATATGCCAGGCCGTTTCGTTGTCTGGCAGTTTGGTGATTAGCGTTTAGCGATTGGCCGAATTGGGATCGGTCGCCAGAGGCTAGCCACCAAAGGCTAGAATGGCAGGAGGTAAATAGTAAGTACTCAATTGCCAGTTTAGCACGTTAATAACTGAACAGAACGCGAGAACTTCAATTTCTCCGCATCACGTTGTTAAGCTACTAAGGGCGTACGGTGGATGCCTTGGCGCCAGGAGCCGAAGAAGGGCGTAGTACACTGCGATAAGCCTCGGGGAGTCGTGTGCAGGCGTTATATCCGGGGATACCCCAATGGGGAAACCTGCCTGGGCAATACCCAGGCACCGCCCGCTGAACACATAGGCGGGACGGAGGGAACGGGGGGAACTGAAACATCTTAGTACCCCCAGGAAAAGAGAGCATTCCCTGAGTAGTGGCGAGCGAAAGGGGAACAGCCCAAATTGGTGTCACTCAGTGGTGTGCAGACCTATGTGACATCGAGGTTGTAGGGCCCGGCTGGGGCGCTGCACGAGCCCCAGGGAGTTACAAATCTGGCTGCTAGCCGAATCCTGCTGGAAAGAGGGACCATAGAGGGTGATAGTCCCGTAGGCGAAAGCGGACCAGACTCCCGTCGGTGACCCTGAGTACCACGGGACACGGGAAATCCTGTGGGAAGCAGGGAGGACCACCTCCCAAGGCTAAATACTTCCTGGCGACCGATAGCGCACAAGTACCGTGAGGGAAAGGTGAAAAGATCCCCGGCGAGGGAAGTGAAAAGAACCTGAAACCGTATGCCTACAAGCGGTCGGAGCACTATGGCGTCTCTTAATACCAATGGACCGGGGCTCCCCCCTTCGGGGGGTTGAGCGTGAGGTCCAGAGGTCAGCCCCCTTCGGGGGTGCTGGGAGCGCAAGGTGTGACGGCGTGCCTTTTGGAGAATGAGCCGGCGAGTTACTCTTTGTCGCTAGGTTAAGGCAGTTACAGCCGGAGCCGTAGCGAAAGCGAGTCTGAATAGGGCGCAGAGTGGCAAGGAGTAGACACGAAACCAGGTGAGCTACCCATGGCCAGGCTGAAGCGAGGCTAACCCCTCGTGGAGGGCCGAACCTTTCGCTGTTGCAAAAGCGTGGGATGAGCTGTGGGTAGTGGTGATATGCCTAACGAACTTGGAGATAGCTTGTTCTCCCCGAAATAGCTTTAGGGCTAGCCTCGCGCGTTAAGTACCGGAGGTAGAGCACTGGATGGGCTAGGGGGCTTACAGCTTACCAAACCCAACCAAACTCCGAATGCCGGTACTCCACAGCGCGGGAGTCGGACTACGGGAGATGAGTTTCGTAGTCGAGAGGGAAAGAGCCCAGACCGACGGCTAAGGTCCCTAAGTTCAGGCTAAGTGGGAAACGAGGTGGGATTGCCCGGACAGCCAGGAGGTTGGCCTAGAAGCAGCCATCCTTTAAAGAGTGCGTAACAGCTCACTGGTCGAGCGGTCCTGCACGGAAAATATAACGGGGCTCAAGCCTGACACCGAAGCCACGGGCCTCCGCGTCAGCGGAGGCGGTAGGGGAGCGTTCTGCAGGCGTAGAAGCCGTACTGTGAGGAGCGGTGGAGCATGCAGAAGTGAGAATGCCGGCATGAGTAGCGTAAAACACGTGAGAACCGTGTTCGCCGTAAGTCTAAGGTTTCCGACGGAAGGTCAATCCGCGTCGGGTTAGTCGGGCCTAAGCCGAGGCCGAGAGGCGTAGGCGATGGACATCCGGTTAATATTCCGGAACCACCTGAGGGGAGCGATGGGGGGACGCAGCATGGTAGGCCAGCCCGTTACTGGATTCGGGTGCTAAGCCTGTAGGGTGATGATGGGAGTGGGAAAATCCGCTCCCGGAGCCTGAAGGGTGATGGCGGTGCCATAGAGCCAGAAGTGGTTGAGCCAGGCTGCCAAGAAAAGCCTCTAAGCGATGAATCTCGGGTGCCCGTACCGCAAACCGACACTGGTAGACGGGTAGAGTATACCAAGGCGAACGGGAGAACCCTCGTTAAGGAACTAGGCAAAATGACCCCGTAACTTCGGGAGAAGGGGTGCCCCGGTAGGGTGAAGCAAATGTGCTGAGCCCGAGGGGGCCGCAGTGAAATGGCCCTGCCGACTGGTTACCAAAACCACAGGTCTCTGCTAACTCGTAAGAGGAGGTATAGGGGCTGACGCCTGCCCAGTGCCGGAAGGTTAAAGGGAAGGGTTAGTCTCCTTCGGGAGACGAAGCTCTGAACTGAAGCCCCGGTGAACGGCGGCCGTAACTATAACGGTCCTAAGGTAGCGAAATTCCTTGTCGGGTAAGTTCCGACCCGCACGAATGGCGTAACGAGTGGGGCACTGTCTCAACGAGGGACCCGGCGAAATTGAAGTCGCGGTAAAGATGCCGTGTACCCGCAGCAGGACAAAAAGACCCCGTGGAGCTTTACTGCAGCTTGGTACTGAGTTAGGGCTTAGCCTGTGCAGGATAGGTGGGAGGCCGTGAAGCTGGGGCGCTAGCCTCGGTGGAGCCATCCTTGAAATACCACCCTGGTTAAGTCTTGGCCCTAACCCCTGGCCGTGATCCGGCAGGGGGACAGTGCCAGGTGGGCAGTTTGACTGGGGCGGTCGCCTGCGAAAAAGTAACGGAGGCGTCCAAAGGTTCCCTCAGGCGGAATGGAAACCCGCCATAGAGTGCAAAGGCATAAGGGAGCTTGACTGCGAGACCTACAAGTCGAGCAGAGACGAAAGTCGGGCTTAGTGATCCCACGGTCCCGAGTGGAAGGGCCGTGGCTTACCGGATAAAAGCTACCCCGGGGATAACAGGCTAGTCTCCCCCAAGAGTTCACATCGACGGGGAGGCTCGGCACCTCGATGTCGGCTCGTCGCATCCTGGGGCTGAATACGGTCCCAAGGGTTGGGCTGTTCGCCCATTAAAGCGGCACGTGAGCTGGGTTCAGACCGTCGTGAGACAGGTCGGTCTCTATCCGCTGTGGGCGCAGGGGACTTGAGGGGAGCTGCTCTTAGTACGAGAGGACCGGAGTGGACAGACCGCTAGTGTGCCAGTTGTCCCGCCAGGGGCATTGCTGGGTAGCTACGTCTGGCAGAGATAACCGCTGAAGGCATCTAAGTGGGAAACTCGCCCCAAGATGAGGTCCCCCACCGGATTAACCGGGTAAGACCGCCGGAAGATTACCGGTTTGATAGGCGGGAGGTGTAAGCGCAGCAATGCGTTCAGCCAACCCGTACTAACGGTCGAGGGCTTAATGCGTGGTGCGGAGAACTTGAAGTTTTCGCGCTGTTCAGTTGACAATTATATCGTTACAGAAGTCCCTTGGTAATTCTAGCGGCGGGGGTACACCCGGTCCCATCTCGAACCCGGCAGTTAAGCCCGCCAGCGCCAATGGTACTGGGGGGGCAGCCCCCTGGGAGAGTAGGTCATTGCCAAGGGATTTCTCGTTTCTTACCGACAAGGTGTCTATTTCTCCGTTGATGTTTTCCCCTTTTCTCTCCCTCGCCCTCCTCGCCGGTAAAACCGCGCCAGAATTCGCGGGGGCCCTCCCCCCCACTTCCCAGTCAATTTTAGATTGCCGTCACTTCGACCGATTTGCCTTTCTCAGCCGACGGTGTTAGACTATCAGGCGACTTCGATGAGGAGGCAGTGATGGCAGTGCAGGCGTTGTACCGGAAGTGGCGACCTCGAACGTTCGACGAAGTGGTGGGACAGGAGCACGTCGTCCGCACGCTGCGTAATGCGCTCACCTCCGGGCGCATCCACCACGCTTACCTCTTCGCCGGTCCCCGTGGCACCGGCAAGACGACCATGGCACGCTTGCTGGCTAAAGCGGTCAACTGCCTGGCCCCGGAGGAGCAGCGCCCCTGCAATGAGTGCACCATCTGCCAGGCGGTCAACGAGGGGCGGCTGCTCGACCTGATCGAGATTGACGCTGCCTCCAACACCGGCGTGGACGACGTGCGCGAACTGCGGGAGAAGGTGGGCTTCCGGCCCAACGAGGCTCGCTACAAGGTTTATGTGATTGACGAAGTGCACATGCTCTCCAACGCCGCTTTCAACGCGCTGCTCAAGACGCTGGAGGAGCCTCCACCTCATGCCATCTTTGTATTGGCGACCACCGAACCGCACAAGATCCCGGCTACAGTGCTCTCGCGCTGTCAGCGCCACAATTTCCGCCGTATTCCCGTCAGCAAAATCGTCGCCCGCCTGGAATGGCTGACCGACCAGGAGCACATCCAGGCCGACCGCGAGGCGCTGACGCTCATCGCCCGCCAGGCCACCGGCAGTATGCGCGATGCCGAGAGTTTACTCGACCAATTGGCTTCCTACGACGAAGAGGGGATCACCGTCGCGGAAGTGCGCGTAGCACTGGGGACGGGGACCGGCGAGACGGTCCTCCAGGTGGCCGATGCGCTGACCAGGGGCGACGTGGCACAGGGGCTGGGTGCCATCAACACGGCCGTGGACGAGGGGGCCGATCCCCGGCAGTTCGCACGCCAGATGGTGGAGCATTTGCGGGCATTGCTGCTGCTGCGCTTGAAGTCCGGCGTCGTCCCGGCCTACGTCTCGGAAGACCTGTGCCCGCAGTTGGAAAAACAGGCCGCTGCTTTTCCGCCCCAGGCTCTGGCGCGAGCGGTGCGGCTCTTCAACCGGGCAGCCGCTGAGGCCAAAGGGGGCTGGCAGCCTCAGTTGCCATTGGAGATGGCCTTCATCGAGGCCGCGCTCCCGGCCGAGCCGGAGAGCGCCACGCCTCATCAGCCCTTGGTTCCGGCCGGGACGCGCACGCCATCCTCTCCTCGCCGCCCGGTGTCTCCGCCTGCGCGACCGTCCAGGCCCGTGCCTGCCCGTTCAGCATCACCTTCCCCATCTCAGTCTCACAGGGAGGTCCGGGAACCGGCATCCGATTACGGCGGTCTCGCGCCTGGTGATGGTTCGCTGACGCCCGAGACGTTGCGGAGCCGCTGGTCGGAAATTTTGAACGTGCTGCGCCCGCGCAACCTGGCGTTGGAAGCGTTGATGCGCTCGTGCGAGCCGGTGGCTGTCGAAGGAGACGTCGTCGTGCTGGAGTTCACCCACAACTTTCACCGCACTAAGGTGGAGGAGGAGCAGAACAAGCGGGTCGTGGAAGAGGCGTTGAGCGGCCTGGTCGGTCAGCGGTACCGTGTGCGGTGTGTTCTGGTTCACCAGGAACGTGCCGCCAGTCCCCCGAGGCGCTCGAAGCCGGGGGCCGCGGGCGGTAAGGCCGCCGCGTCAACCGAGCAGATCATCGCCGAAGATCCGGTGGTGCGTGCGGCGGTGGAGGACCTGGGAGCGCAGATCGTGCGACGGCACGGGTAGTTTCAGGAGGTTGCGTTGGCGAGGAAAATTAAGCGAAAGAGTGGCCCATCCGGTTTGCGAAAGGGTAAGGCTGGGATGCTCCAGCAATTGCAGGGCCTGCAAGAGGATGTGCTCAAAGCGCAGGATGAAATTGCCGCGATGGTCGTCACCGCGACGGCTGGCGGCGGTGCGGTGACCGCCGTCATCACCGGCGGGCGGCGGGTTCAATCGCTCACCGTCGCGCCGGAGGTGGTGGACCCCGAAGACGTGGAGATGCTGCAAGACCTCGTCATCGCCGCCATCAACGAGGGGTTGGAGCAGGTGGATCGGGTCACGGCTGAGCGGATGGCGGCTTTCACCGGCGGGCTTGGCATCCCCGGCTTGCTCTAGGTGTGGGTAGCGATGCAGACGGCTCCTGCTTCAGTGACGCGGCTGATCGAGGAACTTGCGGAACTGCCGGGTATCGGCCGCAAGACCGCTGCCCGTCTCACTTATTTCTTGCTGCGCAATCAGTTGGGCCTGGCGGAGCGGCTGGCCGAGGCCTTGCGCGAACTCAAGGAACGCACCCGTTTCTGCTCCATCTGCTACAACATCACCGAGGATGACCCCTGCCCCATCTGCGCCGACCCGGAACGTGACCACAGCACCATCTGCGTGGTCGAGGAGCCGCTCGACGTGCTGGCGATTGAGCAGGCCGACGTGTACAAGGGAGTCTACCACGTCCTGCACGGCGTGCTGGCCCCCTCGGAGGGGATGTTCGTCGAGAATCTGCGCATCGGCGAACTCGTGGCCCGTATAAGAGGCAGTGACGTGGAAGAGGTGATCCTGGCGACCAATCCCACGAGCGAAGGGGACTGGACGGCCTCCTATCTGCTGACGCGGCTGCGCCCGCTGGGCGTGCGCGTCACCCGCCTGGGCCGGGGGTTGCCGGTGGGCGGCGACCTGGAGTACGCCGACGTGGTGACGCTCACGCGGGCGCTGGAGGGGCGGGAGGAGATCTGACCTTGGAACAACTTCCCCTTCAGTGTAGTAGGCAAACTTCATCTGTCTATCGCACTGCATTGAGCGCTGTCTGTATTACTGTCCACAGGTTGGGGGCCCACGTGATTAGGGTGGCCACCGCGAGTACAAGCAGCCATCGTCTTGGGAACCGGACATCAAGCTGTATGTTCTGATTGTCGCCGCAGATGTGGAACCACCAAGTTGACTCCACAGCATTTTCCTTCACGGCCATTTAAATCCCTCCTCACACAAAGAACTTGCGCTGGACTGCTCATAGTCTAACACAAGTAACGGGCGTTTGGAAGGAGGGATTTTGGCGATTTATTCTTCCGGTTTTTCCTCTATCAGCCTTGCTATCATCAGCACAACCAGTTCACCCCCTGTGAGCCCAGCGGCCTCTGCTATCTCGTTCAGATTCCCGACCTGGGCGTAACGTCGGCAGTCTCCTATCCACTGACGGACGGTGCGCTCATCCACGTTCAGAATATACGCCACTGCATCTTGCGTCAGTCCCCAATCGAAACGCCGCCTCCTGTCGTGCGGTGTGTAGTCTCCTAGCAGGTCCCTAGCCTGCGCTACCTCGTCCGGTTGGGGTCGCCCCAAGCCTGTGCGTGCCATACGCCATGCTTGCCAAGCCTGCTTTGACGGGAGGTCCGGCACGTCGAAAGCAGACGGACCAGACAGCGCCAATAACAACTCGCCACTCTCAGGCCACGGCAGATCAAAGTTGTCGCACAGTTCCCGCAGGTCGTAGTACGGGCCACTGTGTTGGGCTCGCCCCTGTTCAACTGTGATGTTTCGCCAATTCCAGTTGGAAAAAGCGGCGCTGGGGTCGCCCTGCTTCCGTACCTGTAGCCGCTTTGCCTCGTGAGCTTTGAGACTGTTGTGCAGCGAGGAGAGCCCGACTTGAAATTGGGAGTCTCGTAGAGCCTTCTCAATGGCTTTGACTGCCTCTTCGTGCCGCTGGTCAATCTTCTTGCGTCCCATAAGTAAAACCGCTTCCTGTCTCTTGACGGCGACGGCTTGGTGTGGCATCCTATCTTTTGCCAGGCCGCCCCCATCGGTCTGGTCGTGCCCCAGGTGTTCACCGCACCGTGGGGCGTTTCTTATGTCGTCTACATCATAGCACAGGTGTTCAGTTTTCGTGAACTATCGTTGGCTATTGGCGAATAGCAGTTCCACATACATAGCCGCAGTAGTATGGCCCCTCTATGCCAAGGACATAATCCTCAACACAGCCATGTGCCTGAGAAGAGGACAGGATCACCCTCACGTCAAGATAGGCGAGGGGGTCTCCCTCCTCAGTACTTGCGCCGAAGTAAAAGGTTCCGTCATCGCGCATTACTGCGGGCCTCGTAAAGTCCCGCTTCGCCCGCAAGCAATAGGGCCTCTGAAAGTCATAGCCGCCGTTAATAGCCTCGGTTCCTCCACCCGTGATAGTGAACCAAAACGAACCATAGTCGAACGTGAATTTGTAATATCCATCCTGCAGCCTGGGACGTGGTGTCGGCGTAGGCGTAGGCGTGGGTGTCGGCTGCTTAACTACGAGAGGACAATAAACAAACGCCGTAGGGGTAAAATCCGCTATCTCAGTACCGTTGGCCGCACTAGAAAGAAGTGCCAATGAAGCCATTGCCGTCACAAACACAACAGCCGGCACGATCGTTGTCAACTTTGGTTTCATCAATAGTCCTCCTTTGATGCCAAGTGCTTTCATCTGTTCTAGCTCACCCACAACACCGCCCAGCGGTTGCCGGTCCGTTCGCTGACGCTCAGAATCTGCTTACCTACACGCCTTGGCGATGTGCCGACTAAAGCCAAGACAGCAACATGCTTCTACGTTACCTGAGCCGCGTGATGGTATCCATTCCCAAACAACAACTTGCAAGGCCCGCAAGAAGTCCAAGTATCACGATAAGCAGCCAAACTTCGGCAGCGATAGTAATTCTCTTCAGAGCTTTGAGTTGCTTCTGCATTACCTCCAATATCTGCTTCTGCTCTTGGCGCATCCGCTCCAGCAGTTTGACCTCGTACTCGGTTTGGGTGAGCAGTCTGGCCAATGTCTCTGCAGGGTTAGATGGGGTTCGTGGACGTGATGCTGATTGCTGGGGCATGTCACTACATGACTTACTCATTGTCTGGACCTCCTTTACAACAGCCAGGTGCCGCGAGGCGTCCGCTTTCACACAAATTCAGCATACTGCAGCCTTGCCGAAAGGTCAACCCTTCGCACCTCCTAAATCAAGCAGCGCAAACCGCCCCACCCGCTGCCGGTCGGGGCGGTCATTTCGCCGTCACTCGCGCGCCGGCTTGCGCAGACGGGCGGGGTGTGCTATTTGCTTGGCGGTGCGACGGAGACCAGGCGCGCGGCCAGGTCGCGCAGTTGATCGAAGCCGATGGGTTTGATGAGCACCAGGTCGGCTTCGTCTCGGAGGCTTTCGGCCATTTGAGGGTCGCCGGTGACGACGATAACGCGTGTCTCTGCCAGCCGTGCATCGCCCCGAATCTGGCGCAGGATGTCGGTCCCCGCTATGCGGGGGAGGCGCAGATCCAGCACCACCACGTCCGGGACTACGACAGCGAGCCGCGCCAGGGCTCTGTCCCCGGCCTGGATGATTTCGGTCTCAAGCCCGGCTGCCTGTAACGCCTGGGCAAAGAAAAACGCCTCGTCTCTTTCATCCTCGATAACCAGCGCAAATTGGCTGCTCATATATGACCCCGTCCCTGTAGTACCTGGTCAATGTCGTCCAACTTGCCGTGTTCGCGCCATATACTCAACAGAAACACCCGCCGCATCCTGACGGTGGGCGGGCTCTGCGATGCTGCAACGTTTACCGCCAAGGCGCTCTTGCTGCTTTGGCCACCGCCCCTGGTTCACTTCGACCATGAGGCGTGTCTGTCACATATTCAGTATAACCCAACCTTGCCCAGAAGTCAAAACTTCGCAGCGCCACCGCAAGCCAGGAAACGCAAACCGCTCAGGGGCGGAGAGGCGGGAGGACAGAGGCAGTGGCTAGCCAGCGATTGACCTCCGCGCAAAGTTGCACTATACTGAAGCCGCGCCCGACAGATAGGGACGCTTCGCCCGTAGGACAGCCCTATGACCCTCGTATACCTCGCCGTGGCCTGGCTCGCAGGCATCGCGCTCGCCAAGGCGATCAGCCTGCCCTGGCAGGTGCTGCCTGTGCTGGGGCTGGCGGCGTTCCTCGGCCTGCTGCTGTGGCGGGATGACCGCCGCGTCCAGTTGGGCGCGCTGTGTGCGCTGGCGCTGGCCCTGGGCGCGGGCCGCCTCCTGCTCGCCGTTCCCCACTTCGATGAAACTTCCCTGGCAACCTACAACCACGCCGGCTGGGTGACGCTCGAGGGCGTCGTGGTAGGGGAGCCAGACGAGCGAGAGCGCTACACCAATCTGCGCGTGCGGGTCGAGCGGCTGGCGCTGCCCGACGGCACAGAACTGGAGGTCGAGGGAGTGACGCTGGTCAAGGCGGGCCGCTACCCCCAGCGCCACTGCGGCGACCGTGTGCGGGTCGCGGGGCTGCTGGAGACGCCGCCCGTCTTCGAGGAGTTCTCCTATCGCGAGTACCTGGCCCGCCAGGGCATTCACTCCCTCATCCGCCGTGCCCAGGTCACATTGCTGGCAGGAAACCAGGCCAGTCCCATCCTGTATCACCTTTTCGCCTTCAAGCGCTATGCCCAATCCACCATCGCCAACATTCTCCCGGAGCCGCAAGCAGCCCTGCTGACCGGCATCCTGCTGGGCGTGGAGACGGGCATCCCGGATGACCTGATGGACGACTTCGCCGCCACTGGCACGACCCACATCATCGTCATCTCCGGGTTCAACATCACAATAATTGCTGGTATCTTCACCATGCTGGCGCAGCGACTGTTCGGCCAGCCCTTCGGCGCCGCTCAGGGCAAGCGACGGGCATTCTGGGTCGCCATCGCCGGAGTGGCGGTCTACACAATGCTCGTCGGTGCGTCGGCGGCGGTGCTGCGGGCGGCGTTGATGGGCATCCTCTGCCTGTGGGCCCGGCGCCTGGGACGCGCCGCTTACGCCCCCGCGTCCCTCGCCGCGGTGGCTGTCGCGATGACGGCGTGGAACCCCTACATGTTATGGGACGCGGGCTTCCAACTCAGTTTCGCCGCCACGGCGGGGTTGGTGTTCTATACCGAACCGCTGGAGCATATCTTCGAGCGGGCGCTGGCGCGGTTCACTTCTGCCGAACGCGCCCAAAAGATCGTGGGCCTGGTCAACGAGGCGCTGGTCGTCACCCTGGCAGCCCAGATCACCACTACCGTGCTCATCATGAAAACCTTCGGGCGGCTCTCCCTGGTCACACTGGCCACTAACTTCTTGATCCTTCCCGCACAACCGGGTGTGATGATCTGGGGAGGCATCGCCACGCTGCTGGGCCTGGTCGTGCGGCCGCTGGGACAGGTCGTCGGCTGGGTGGCGTGGGTGTTCCTCGCCTACACCATCGAGGTAGTGCGGCTGACGGCGCGGGTGCCCTTCGCCTCGGTGGAGGTGCGGATGGACGGCTGGATGGTGTGGGGATACTACGCCCTCCTGGGTGGCGTTACGTGGTGGTTTGCTCAGTCCCCGAGACGGCGCAGAGAACTGTGGGTCAGGCTCTCCTCCCGCCTGGAGACGAAGGTGCTCGCCGGCGCGGCCGCCGTCCTGCTGGTGCTGGGCCTCTTCGCCTGGCGGGGCTTGCCTGACGGTCGTCTCCACGTCGTGTTCCTCGACGTGGGGGAGGGGGATGCCATCTTCATCCAGACCCCCTCTGGCCGGCAGGTGCTGGTGGACGGCGGCCCCAGCGAGGCGGTGCTCCTGTCGCAGTTGGGCCGCCAGATGCCCTTCTGGGACCGCACTCTGGACGTGATGGTGCTGACGCACCCCGACTCCGACCACGTCACCGGGCTGGTGCCGGTGCTGGAGCGGTACCAGGTGGACACGGTGATCTTCCGCGAGATGGAGCAAGAGTCCGAGGTCTACGAGTACTGGTTGCGGTTGTTGGAGGCAGAGGGGGCGACGGTCTACCAGGGCGAGGCCGGGCTGCGTATGACGCTCGACGAGGGGCTGGAGATGGTCGTGCTGCATCCGGGGGCAGAACTGGTAGGCGGGAGGGCAGGGAGCGCCAACAACAACTCAGTCGTGACGCGGCTGACATACGGGCAGGTGTCGGTGCTGCTGACAGGGGACATCGAGGCGGTGGTGGAGCACCAGTTGGTGGCGGAGGGGGCAACGCTTGCGAGCACGGTGCTGAAGGTAGCCCACCACGGGAGTTGCAGTTCGACGACGCAGGAGTTTCTGGAAGCGGTAAACCCGGAGGTAGTGGTCATCAGCGTGGGGGCCGACAACGATTTCGGTCACCCTTGCGCCGAGGTGCTGGAGCGGCTGGCAGCCTACCCTGAGCGAAATCGAAGGGCGCTGCCGGTCTACTGCACCGACGAGCGGGGTGTGGTGGAGGTCATCAGCGACGGAGCGCGGGTGTGGGTGGAGACGGAACGGTAAGCGCACCTGGGCGTCGTTACCCCCTCCTCGACATGGGTGAGGGGGATGCCATCTTCATCCAGACCCCCTCTGGCCGGCAGGTGCTGGTGGACGGCGGCCCCAGCGAGGCGGTGCTCTTGTCGCAATTGGGCCGCCAGATGCCCTTCTGGGACCGCACGCTCGACGTGGTCGTGCTCATGCACCCCGACTACAACAGTTATTGGAGACAGAGGAAGCGACGGTCTACGAGAGCCAGGCCAGGTTGCAGGTGACACTCGACGAGGGGCTGGAGATGGTCGTGCTGTATCCGGGAGCAGAACTGGTAGGCGGGAGTGCGGGTGAGGCCAACCCCGAAAGATCGCACGGGGTACCTAAAGACAGGACGGCGCTTTTTGGCCACGTTCTTGACGTTCCTGATTCGTTTCCAATCTTTCGGGTAGGTTTGCCCCAAAACTGAAATGCCCCCCGTCTTATGCCAGTTTGCACATAGGGCCGAATCGTGGTAAAATAGTTGTGCAAACTGGGTGGGGTGTACGCTGAGCCCTGCCTGTGCGTAGAAGGAGGAAATGGTGCCGTTGAGTAAAAGCGAGAAAGAAGCCATCATCCAGGAGTATGGCCGTGCGCCCAACGATACTGGCTCACCGGAAGTGCAGATTGCGCTATTGACCACCCGCATCAAGCAACTGACGGAACACCTGAAGGCACATAAGCACGATGAGCACTCCCGGCGCGGCCTGCTCAAGATGGTCGGCCAACGTCGGCGTCATTTGACCTATCTCAGTCGCAAAGACCCCGACCGCTATAAGGAGATCATCCAGCGACTCGGGCTGCGCAGGTAACACAACATCAGGAAGGTCAATCAAGCGAGTAGATGCGGGAGAGGGTGCGCCCATCTGCTCGTTTGACGTATTCTCTGGAAAACAAACAATCTTATAGAGGTCCGGCGTCAGGTCCAGGATTGGGGAGTGTAGCGTAGCCCAACGGCAAGCAACCCGCTACGAGACGCCCCCCAGTCCCTGACCTCCGCGCCTGGCCTCAGACACGGAGGTGTAAAAAGTGAATATTTACCAATCTACCGCTACGTTGGGAGACGAAGTCGTCACTATCGAGACCGGAAAACTGGCCCAACAAGCAGGCGGTGCAGTCACAGTTCGCTACGGCGACACGCTGTTGCTCGTCACGGCGACGATGTCACACAGCGTCCGCGAGGGGATCGATTTCTTCCCCCTCACTGTAGACTTCGAGGAGCGGCTCTACGCAGCAGGCCGCATCCCAGGTTCTTTCTTCCGCCGCGAGGGACGGCCAACCGAATCGGCCACGCTCACCGCGCGGCTGACTGATCGCCCTATGCGCCCCCTCTTCCCCCACGATATGCGCAACGATGTGCAGGTCATCATCACTCCCCTCTCGCAAGACGAGGAGCATCAGGCCGACATCCTGTCCATCATTGGTGCTTCGGCCGCACTCACCATCTCCGACGTCCCGTTTGACGGGCCGGTAGGAGCCGTGCGCGTGGGATACATCGGTGGGGAAGTGGTCATTAGCCCAACCGTCTCGCAGATGGAGCACAGCGCGCTCGACCTGCGGCTGGCCGGCACCGCCGATGCCCTGTTGATGGTCGAGGCCGGGGCGAACGAGGTCAGCGAAGATGTAATAGTCGAGGCGCTCCACCGTGGCCACCAGGCGATACAAGACGTGATTCGCGTCCAGAACGAGATGCAGGAGGCGGTGGGGAAGCCCAAGCGGACCTATACCCCCTGCGCCCTGCCCGACGAGTTGCGTGAAGTTGTCCGCCAGCAAGTGGGTGATCGGCTACCGGAGGCCATCTACGGCGCAACGAGCAAAGAAGAGCACAACGAGCGAGTGAGGGCTCTGCAGGATGAATTGGTCGAGCATCTGCAAGAAGAATGGAATGAGAAGGCAATCAAGGAGGCTCTTGGAGAAGTGCTGCGCGAAGTCGTCCGCAGGCGCACTATCGAGGAAGGCATCCGCGCCGATGGACGGGCATCCCAGACTATCCGTCCCCTCTCGGCCGAGGTAGGGCTGCTGCCACGGACGCACGGCTCTGGCCTCTTCACGCGCGGCGAAACCCAGGTGCTCTCCGTCGCCACGCTGGGTACGCCACGGGAGGAGCAAATGCTGGATGACCTCTCGCCGGAGGAGACCAAACGCTACATCCACCATTATAACTTCCCACCCTACTCCACAGGTGAGACACGCCCGCTGCGCGGCCCTCGCCGGCGCGAGATCGGCCACGGCGCACTGGCCGAGCGGGCACTGCTGCCGGCGATCCCTGACAATGGCGAGTTCCCCTACACCATTCGCGTCGTCAGCGAGGCGATCAGTTCCAACGGTTCAACCTCGATGGCGAGTGTATGTGGAAGCACGCTGGCGCTCATGGATGCCGGTGTGCCCATCAAGGCCCCGGTCGCAGGCATCGCGATGGGCCTGATGATGGAGGATGGCCGCTATCAGATTCTGACCGACATCCAGGGGCTGGAAGATCACATCGGAGACATGGACTTCAAAGTCGCCGGTACGCGCACGGGGATCACCGCTTTGCAGATGGACATCAAAGTCGCCGGTCTCTCCTACGACATCCTGGCGGAGGCGTTGGAACAAGCCCGCCAGGCACGCATGCAGATTCTCGATGTGATTGAGGAGACCATCCCCGCGCCACGGGCGGAACTTTCGCCCTACGCGCCCCGGATGACCATCCTGCATATAGACCCCGATAAACTGGGGGCGGTCATCGGGACGGGCGGCAAGACGGTGCGTGCTCTCCAAGATGAGTGCGGCGTGCGCATTGATATTGAGGACGATGGCACCATCTACATCGCCTCAACCAGCGGTCCGGCCGCGGAGAAGGCGCAGCAAATGATCGAGGCGTTGACCGAGGAAGCCGAGATAGGCCGCATCTACACCGGACGCGTGGTGCGCATCACGAACTTCGGCGCGTTCGTCGAGATTCTGCCCGGCACCGATGGACTGGTGCATATCTCGCAACTGGCCGACTATCGCGTCAATAGCGTCGAGGATGTGGTACGCGTCGGCGACGAGATCATGGTGATGGTGACCAATATTGACCCCGAGGGCAAGATCCGCCTCTCGCGCCGAGCGGTGCTGGAGGGATGGACACCGGAGCAGGCCCAGGCGGCCGACAGACCAGGGGGAAACCGGGGCGACAGAGGCCGTCGCCCACCCCAACGACGCTAGTCCACGCTGAGAGACCGCCGTGGAGGAGATTGTAGAAGAGATCATCGAAGAACCCGAAATCGAAGTCGGGCAGGGGTCCCGCAGTTTCGGGTCTCAGGTGTTGCGCTGGCTGTTGCGAGCACTGCGCGAGGTGGCTGAGACAGTCATTCCCGCAGTCGTCATCGCCCTGGTTATTAATCTCTTCCTGGCCCAGGCCACCCAGGTGCTGGGACAGAGCATGGAACCGAACCTGCACAGTGCCCAGCGGGTGGTGGTGGAAAAAGTGACGTACCGCTTTTTCCACGGCCCACGGCGCGGCGACATCGTCGTGATTAACTTGCCAGGACAAACGGAAATGTTGATCAAACGCGTGGTGGGGTTGCCGGGGGAGACCATCGAAGTGCGCGGCGGGAAGGTGTACATCGAAGGCGAGCAGGTTGACGAACCCTGGACGGTCAATCCGGGTGGAAGCGGTTACGGCCCGCAGACCATCCCCCCGCTGCACGTCTTCCTAATGGGCGACAATCGAGGCGCTTCCAACGACTCGCGCAACTTCGGGCCTGTGCCTATTGATCACGTCGTGGGCCATGCCTGGTTTTCGTACTGGCCCCCGGAGTACATCGGCGTCGTTGAGTAGAGGCGCGGTGACTACGCCCCTACTCCGCACATGCGACAGGCCGGGCATCTCGCCCGGCCTGTTTGGCAGCGGTCACGGCTTATCGCCGCCCGTTCGCGGTGGGGCGCACTTACCCACTGCTCAGCGCCGCCACGCCCGTAGCCTGCAGCGTACCGTCCACGTTCCACGTCCCCCGGACGCCGACCGGAGCGCCTGTCCTGACATCGTCGAGGCCAGGATCATCCACGCCGGGCACACGATACTGCGTCTCATCACCCACCAGCACCGTCACCGGCCCGCGCAGGGTGCCCAGAACGAGGCTTTCGGTCTCGACGCGAATGGCATGCCCGCGCACGACGGCCCGCTGGCCCGCCCGGCGGCCACTGCGCACGCCAACACCTACGGCATCGAAGGTCGTCTCGTTCTCCCAGGTACCGGCCACGATTGCCTGAGCGCCGACATCAACGTTATCCAGAGCAGGTTCCTCGATGCCAGGGACACGAAAGACAGTCCCGGCATCGGTGATGACGTTCACTGCTGTTTACATCCAGCCTGGGGCCAAATATCAGCCACTTTATTCTCGAACAAGTTAGTTATCCGAAAGTCAAGCGAGTGTAAAATCGGCGTAAACTTTGACAGCACCGGGCTCGGTGTTCCTCGGTGTGCGCTTGACAGTCCCTCACCTTTGTCCTATAATCTTACGTGCAGCATAATTCCCCTTCGCGAAAGGAGAGTATGGCCACCGTTGAACAACCCGTGACGCCTGCCTTCCGTCGTGGTCTCTTTGCTGGGCGCCGGGGCCGACGCATCCGCGAGACTCTACAGGCTTATCTTTTCCTGCTCCCCGGTACACTCCTGCTGCTCGTCTTCAACCTCCTGCCCGTGGGCTACGCCTTCTACATCAGTATGCACAAGTGGCGCATCCAGCGCGGCGACTTTATTGGACTGGAGAACTACCTGAGGGCGCTGGGCGAACCGATGGATGTGGTATGGGTAGTCGGAGGATTAGGTCTGCTGGCTGGAGCATGGGCAGTGTGGCACAGTATCAAGCCCGAGACGTCAGGAAAGGGATTCCTGTTGCACGCAGCCGTCGCGCTGATGTTGATCATCGGCGGCCTGGCCCTGGTCGTGGGGTTCCCGGACATGCTGGCCAACGGCGACGAAAACCTGTTCAAATCACTGCTGATCACCTTCTTCTATTCCCTCGGCACAGTTCCCCTCCAGATTGTCCTCTCCTTCCTCCTGGCCAATATTCTGTTCCAGGACATCCGTGGAAAGACCGCCTGGCGCATCTTGTACTTTTTGCCCTACGTCACCGTCACGGTGGCCTCTGCCGCCGTGTGGACCTCGATTTTCGAGCCCCGTCGTGGTCTGGCCAACCTGGTGTTAACCGTGCTTGGCGTGGCGGAGGAGAACTTGCCCCAGTGGTTATTCGAGGCGACGGGTATCGGCACGCTGATTGGCCAGTGGCTCGGCTTTGAAGTGCCGGCCTGGGCGGGCGGGCCGAGCCTGGCGCTCGTGGCGGTGATCATTTACAACATCTGGGTGTATGTGGGGTACAATGCCGTCATCTACCTGGCCGGGCTGGGGAACGTCCCGCGAGAACTGTACGAGGCAGCCAGGATAGACGGCGCCAGCCGCTGGGAACTGCTGCGTCACATCACGATACCCCTCGTCTCGCCAACCACCTACTTCTTGACTATGATGGGAGTTCTTGGCACTTTCAAAGCCTTTAACCACATATATGTTATGACCAAGGTCGGTCGAACGCTGGGCTTCCCCCAGGGTACCACGATGACGTCCAGCATTCTCATATTTAAGCACTTCTGGGAACGGAATCAGTTCGGCTACGCCTCGGCACTGGCGTTTGTCCTGACCGGCGTGATGCTGAGCCTGACCTGGATCCAGAGCCGCGTTGCAGAAGGGCGGGTGTTCTATGGCTAGCACGCCGGCTGCTGCGGAAAGCGAAACGAGAGAGTATCGAATTCGTAGAGGGATCGTGCAGGGCCTTCTGTATCTGACCCTCATCCTGGGCGCCGTCGTGGCGGTCGTCCCCTTTGCGTGGATGCTCCTTACCGCGTCCAAGACCTACGGCGAGCACAGCCAGAAGGTGTTCTGGCCCGCGGGCTTGACGGTGCGTCCATACACCAACCTGTCACCGGCCCAGGAGATCGTGGTGGATATGCACCCGACCGACGCCTGGCACGGATCAATCGCTTCCTTCAGCCCCCTGGTGGAAGGCGTGATCCCCGTGAATGAGGTGTCCCGGCTCGTGGCTGAAAACCTTGATAAGAAGGGAATAGCAATCCCCTTCAACGTGCTGATCCTGGCGATGGACACCACCGATGACGGGATGCGGAACTATGATCGCTTTGTTCTGACCGTTGACTCGCGCCTGGCCGAGCAATTTACCACGCGCATCAAATTGGGACAGTGGGGCGGGCCAGACTACGAAGGAGCCGCCCGGGGCCGGTGGGGGCCACACTTTAAGGTGATAGAGGCAAGTCCCGACCAACTCGTGGTCAAGCGCGGGTGGAACGTGGGACACATGTTCTTCGGCAACTACATCACAGCCTGGGAACAGGCAAACTTTGCCCTGTACACG
>Ga0210003_1001548_pt1 | contig 20112 bp, 9 predicted proteins | sample LantaG_FD_182804 | JGI IMG/M metagenome (GOLD analysis project Ga0210003, IMG submission 182804) | Deep subsurface microbial communities from Baltic Sea to uncover new lineages of life (NeLLi) - Landsort_02402 metaG (SPAdes) (version 2) | ecosystem: Environmental > Aquatic > Marine > Oceanic >... | reverse complement strand
GGACTAACTATCGTCTCAGGCGATAAATCCACCTTAATTATGCGCCCAGTTTTTGGGGAGTATTATATCAACAGCAGCACGAGGCGTCGGGAAGTATTCCAGAAGTTCCTTTGAGCCTTTTTCTTTCCACTGCTGTTCTGTGCTTAAATAAAGATGGAAATAGGCAGCATCGAGTTCGGCTCTGATTTTGAATCGTCTTTCCTCATCCCAAACAAATGGTGGGCCATCATAACCAAGCGATTTTGAGAACTTCTCTAATTGTGGGACTACACAGGTTAGTTCAAGTGAATGGTTTATAACCTGTTCATATAGTGGTTTCTCGCTTGATGGTTCCGGTACGGGTAGCTGGGAAAAGATGGTTACATTAAGATGACTACCAGGAGTTTTCTGCCTTGCTACATAATCACATACAAATGAGTTAACCGCAGAAACTATCCAGAGTGCATCATGTGCGGTGTGAATTAAAACACCATTTAAAGGCTGAACAAGCCCCAAACGTGGCAGAATACACATGATTGCAGTACGCTCATTTGTACTATTCGTTACATCACGAATCCCAACTGACCAATGTTTTTCCCAGTTTTTTGCAGCGTACATATCCTCAACCACAGATTCAACGGCCCAAAACCTTGGATACGGAATCCTCAAATTAACTCTTTCTTCTTCCGATACTGGGCGAGGCTTACCTGATCGACAATCAGATTGAGAAACACCTTTATAAGTTGCGAAAGAAGGGTCAAATTGATGAATCTGCTTTGCTTCTAACAATGCAATATAAAGTTTGCCATCATGTGTAATATAAGAGGGATCTAAATCACTATTTTCATCTATTCTAATCTGATCTAATCCTCGATAGTGCTGTGAACTGCCCGCTGACATTAGGGCACGCCAAGCCTTTGCCTTATAACTTTTTTTCTCACGGGCCATCAATATAGAATGTTGCTGGTGAATTAGTGAAATCAACTCCAAATCTTTTTGACTTCTACAAACAGGTGGTTGCTTTGTATTCGAATTTATAATAGATAGAGCTTCTGCTGTAAGTGAGTACGTAGAATCAGCATCCTTAAGCTCTTTTACTTCTTGTAGGAAGAAACCGCATTTTATCCGGTCAATGTGTTGGCTACTGCTTCCCTTAAGAGTTAAAAGGCAGAATTTCATACTTCGATGTACACCGGGAAAAATAGCTTTCCGGTTTTCAAAGTCAAAAATGCTTTCGATAGTGCAAGTTTCAACAAGCGTTCGCCAAAAAGTTTCCATTGGTGCATCAGTAGCGATTCCAGTTTGAACAATAATTCCGGCTTTGCCACTCGTACTGATTAGGCGAAGACTCAGTTCCGCAAACAATGCATATGTATTCAGTCTGCCACATGCACCTAATGGAAATCGTTCTGTATCTGCCACAAGAGCAGTCTCTCCTGCAGCTTTACGCTTAGCATCAAGATACCCAGCATATATATTCGGATGTGTATCTTTCAGAGTTCGAATCAGTTTCTTACGTGCAGCGGTTGTAGGTGCTTCAAGCACTTGTGGCAAACGCGAGGCAAAAAATTGAGTGTCTTCAAGAGCAGTACGCTCCCATGGTGGATTTCCGAGAACACAGTCAAAACCGCCTGACCAGCGAGTTTGCTTATTTCCCGGCTGGTCGTTCTTGCTGGGAACTTTGAAAACGGATGGAAATTCCAGATGCCAGTGGAAAAACTGGTATTGTCTTGCAAGGCGTTTAATCTCTTCTTTAAGCCATGGAGCAAGACTGTGAGGATTCTTTTCGATATTCCGAAAGGTATTTTCTGTAATGACGTATGAAAACTTTTTGCTCTTTTCGATCACAAAAGCACTGCACCAAGCATCCGCTAATAAATGGCCAAACTCATAAGAGGAGGATTTTACAAATTCTTCATATTGCTTTTCTTTCTGCTGGCAACTGGTAATATCATCATCGTCGAATTCTTCGATTTTATTATAAGCAGTAGAAAGAGTGCCAAGCTTGTCCCAGGGAAACTCTTTACCATCATCAAAGAGCATAACTTTCTGGCCTTTTCTTTCGTCCTTATTCTGCTTTTTCCAGTCATTGCAGATTGCTTTAATATCACCTTCCATGGGCTTGAACGCATCATCAGGTATTCCCTGTTCCATCAGGGCAGGGGTAGTACCAAGAAGACTATTGCCGCATTTGATGTGATGATCAAGAAAAGACAATGGCTTACCTGGTTCAAGAGCTTCTATCCAAAGGCTTACCTTGCAAAGTTCGACTGCCATTGGATTCATGTCAACACCATAAATACAATGGCCGATAACGTCCCTAAGAGCCATTCGCGTTGCTTGGGGCGATGGTTCATCGTCGCCGGTTCGAATAGCAGCCAACCGCTTAGCCATGCGGTGGGCTGCTGCAACCAGGAAGTGCCCACTGCCGGTGGCTGGATCACAAACCTTGAGGTTAAGAATGGCTTGTTCAGGATTGTCTTTTTTGACAGCTTCATCCAGCACTGGCTCCAGGGCTGAATCGAGGAGACAGTTGACCAAACTTGAAGGAGTGTAGTAAGAGCCGGTAGTTTTACGTTCGCTGCCAGCTGCTTGGGATAATTCAAAAGTGCCCACGTCAACGTTCAATTCAGGGTACAGTTCCAGCAATGATTCATAGACACTGCCCAGCTCTTCAGAGCCGAGATTTTTATAGTCAACTGCTCGCAAGATATTGTTATCGACAGTAAATGCCAAGGCCCGTACCGCTTCCAGTAAATCTCGGTTGGCAATATCACAGCCATCAAGGTCAGCGATTGCTTCTCTTGACCAGAGGAAGCTACCCAACGCCGGCAGAGCCAATTCAGGACAACCTTCTTTGCTGCCAAACTTGTCAAAAACCAGAGACAATCCTCGCCAAAGATCACAATGTCGTGTCCCTCGCTTCCTCTGGGCAAGTTTTCGTAGGCGTGTAGCAGAATAGTATTGCATATAACAGTCTTTTGCCTGTTGGTCTGCTTGCGGATCGAGTAACAAACCTCTGTCTTCAGAGGCAAATATAAATATAAGCCGGTAAACTGTTCGCAAAAGCTGGCGGTAGTATTCCTGCTTGTCAAGAGTACCTGTTTTGAGCTTTTCCTTCAGTTCGGTATTTGCTAAATGTGAGAGAAAACCACTGCCAAGCGATTTGATAGCTTCTTCAACACCATTGCGAAGCTGGTCCAGAGCTCTGGTGCCTCGCTGCTGGGCTGCCTGGGACCACTTTTCCAGCCAGCAATGCTCAGGGCTCTTATCTTCAGGGACTTCCACCCGTGATTGATGACAGAGAAGCCACAGTAAAATGAAATCCGAATAGACTTCGCCATCCATCATACCGGCCAGATCGAACTCGACGAATGCCTGACGAGTAAGGCTAACATTGTCTCGCAGGATGCGCAGCCTTAATCCATTTGAGACGAAGGCCCAGAGGTGGGGCTCGGAGCGGTTTAGAAATTCCTGTACTAGGCCGTGCGGGCTGACTCTGGCAGCGCCAGCTACACCGGCAGTTCTGCGGTCAATATCGACTCGACATCCTATCAGGTGTATAGGTGCGGGCTGCCAGAAGTGAGAAATGGGATAGCTTTTACCTTCGATCACAACCGCCTTGGATGTCGGTAAACGGCCATAGCCCAACTCCTGAAAAAGAGGCAACAGCCATTTTTCACGAGTCAGAGTTGTGCCAATGTCCTTTCCAGGCAGCTTGTCAACGGCAGCTCTAAAGCTATTCCATACAGCAAGAAGCCTGTTCCAAGAGCGGCTAATCGCTTCGTTTAGCTTCTCACCTTCCACCAGATGATAATCGCTAGGTTTGAGGCCTTCCAGATCGTCATCACCTTCGCCAATCCGCTGCAGTATGTCTGCGGGAAGGAGAGCGCCTTCGGTTCGAATCGTAGCGAAGACGTCGCGACTTCTGGTTTGCATTATCTCTTTCCTTAAACGGTCGGCAGATAGACATATACACCTAAAACATCCGGGAGGAAGCTTGGGTTGAACACGATAACTCACACCTCGAGCTTGTGCGGCCTTACGTACTCGCTGATGAGCATCAAGTAGCTCTTGGCCATAGCTTTTGGCTTTCTCATTAAGGCAAGACTGAAGCTGATCAAAATTGTCGGTGATCTTGCGAACAAAATCACTCGCTTGTTCCGGTGTTATATTCCTGTCAGGTTTTGCCAGCAGGAGAGTCTCAGCCTGTTGCTGGTCAAGCCATTCAGCATTAGTCGGAGACCCGGCAAAGGCCAGCAGTCGGCAATCCTCCGCCAGCAGAGTTTTTTCTTCATCACCATATTTAGTTATAATATGATAACGGTATCTAACTAACAGAACTGTGGTACGTCGCTGAACGCTTTTGGTATATACGACTCCTGCTCGACGAGCAATTCCTTCTGCAATCTGATCGAGAGACGTATTCATCACATAATTGGCCAAACCTTCAACAATCGGATGTGTGCGGTTCAAATAAATCGTGTCATCTTGAACAGGCATTTCAAAACGCGCCTTAAAGGACTCGATGCTACCGATAGCATCGCGGAGTGAACGAGGAGCTTCCGTCAAATCAAATTCAACAGTACCATCACCATTTTCGGTAACAATAGCTTTATGGGCTCGAAAAGCTTCCTTGGTAAACGTAGCTACATCAACACCTGATCCAATAACCGACTGAACCGCTTTAAGCTCATGCGAAACCTCGTCAACCTTGATTGTTTCCTGAGCAAACATTGTTCGAGAGCGCTTCTCTTTCTCAGTGGCATTGTCCCATTTAGCGAAGAGATCCTCTTTCTTTGGTTTAAAGTACTCCTCAAAACCCGGCAGATACGTTTCAGCTGTGCCTGCCTGCTCTCGTAGCAGTAATCCTTCGAATATGGCCTCGATAACTTCATTTGTGCTCGCAGGAACAGCCACTGAGTAACCAAGAGCACTGTGAATCTTGCGATGCTTGCGAATTAGAACATCAAGAACAATTCCATCTATCTGATTATCGATGCCGTAATAGGTCAAGACACGAACTTTTGATTGCGGCTGTCCAAAGCGATCAACCCGCCCCTCACGTTGTTCGTGTCGTGTGGGATTCCAACACAGATCGTAGTGCATAACTGCATCGAAATAATCTTGCAGGTTTATACCTTCACTCAAACAATCGGTGCATACAAGTACCCGCTTTGGGGATTTCGCCAGTTGTAAGATACGGTTCTCCCTTTCCTTTGGGGGGAGAGTGCCCGTGATAGAAGCAACTTCTACGCCCCTTGGAAGTCTGTCTCGAAGTTCTTCGGCGACATAATCAGCGGTTGGGATAAAACGGCAGAAAAGTATCGGACGGTAGCCATCTTTCAAGAAAGATTTGACTAACTCAACTGCATCTTTAATCTTCTGGTCTTTTTCTCCTTTCAATTTGTCAGCTTCACGTGCCATTGCAAGTAAACGCCTGCGATTTGCTGCCTCATCTTTAGCCTGTTCACCAATATCGCATCCAGGTGCAATATCTAACCTTTCCGATATTTCCTCATCATTCAGGTCGAGAACAGTTTGCTGGCCGATCTCATCCGCTTCCTCAGCAGTTTCAGTATCCGCAGTGGCTGCACGGCTTCGCAATGTGGCTGCAGCGGCAGCAGGACTGGATGCCAGAGAACGCAGCAATGCTAATGCCGACCACCATCGCACGCGTTGTTTGTGCCGATGGCCTCCTTTATCAATCACGGTTTCCCGGGCATAACTGAGAACCCGATCAAACAATTGTTTGTACTCGTTAGAAAGCTTGTATGTCTCTTCAGCTTCTTCACGGTCAGGGAAAGGTGTTTCCGCCTGCATATAGTGGCGAATATTAGCCCTGCGTCGCTGGATAAAATGGCCTGCCAATCGCCGACGGTGATGTTCATTTTCACGACCTGAAAGATTGTCAGGAAGATAGGCAAAGTCGGTATTTAAAAAAGTCAATAGAGAACGAAAAGCTTCTTCTTTGCCACTGTGAGGTGTAGCAGTGACAAAAATCATATGTCGTTCTTGATTGCCAGCAAGTCCTTTAATCAATTCATAGCGCTGGTGCCGACCGCCACGTCCGACGGCACCATGAGCACAACTATGAGCTTCGTCAACGATCACCAGCTCAGGGCATGCTCGCAAAAAATCGTCTCGGCGGTCATCCTCATCGCTCTCTTTGGTTTGTTCGTTAACAGCCCAGTATCCTCGTTCAAGATCAAGAACATATCCCAACTGGTCCTTGTTTTTTCGACGAGTCCATCCTAAATTTATCCTATGTAACGTAGCTGCATGACCATATGTTAGTTTGGCTAAATCCTTCTCATCTTTCTTAACTGTAGCTACGCAACAGCAAGGATGGCCATTTATATGTGCAAAGCGAAATCCTGTCTTTAGGTCATATCCTAGGCGAAGACGTTCTTCTTCATCAGAATTAATTTTTTCTCGCCTTTTAGTTGAGACGTTCTGAAGCCTAAATAATTCTCGTAAGACTTTTGTCAAAGGTTTCTTGCATCGCTCACAAAGATCCGGTCCATTGTCATCTCTTTCAGGATGTAAATACCCACAGTATTCACATTGCTTCACACTTGTGATTAGGACACCCTCTTCCTCCACAGGAAGAATGACCTTGTTAATAATATACCGAGACCCTTCATGATAAATTATAGCGCGAGGTCCAAATTCAGAGATTGCCAGGAAACGAGGCCTTGACAAGAATTCATCCCGTCCTTTTTTGCGCCTTCGACCAGGTATATATGCTGATAACGGTAGGCGGGGGAAATTATAACCGGGCAAAAAACCCTCACTTGCAAAATAGCGGTAACTATAAAAGTCGGATTGGACGACATTTTGCAAGTCTGTCAGAAGTTTCAGCTGGGCTTCAGCCTCTCGCCGTAAACGTTCTGCCATTCTTTTGTCCTCGGGACTACGGGACGCATCAACGATAATTTTACTCTGTGTAGCAGCCTGTTCCAGAGCTGCACGGTAAAGCGATCTCCATCTATTACATGCCTAGTCAAAATTTCCAATAACCTGTAGAAATACTTCATCAAGCCAACCATCCCCGTACCAATCTGATTTCTCCAAATCTTCATTTATAGTTGTAAGGACATTGCGAGCTCGGGTCAGAGATTTGTCCTTTGCAGTTTGATTATTAACGCTGGCTTGTACTGATTCCAAAAGCTCTAAACTCGGCTGGTCACCGTTAACATCCAAGATATCGCACAAAGTGCTCCCCAAGCTTTGGCCGGTTTCGGTCAGCCAGATTGCTTGAACATGAGCACGAACCAAATCTTCGTTTGCCAGATCCAAGCGAGGTGTTGTAACAGCTCCTGATACCATAAGATGTGGCCTCTTAAAGAAATATTGATCATGTGAGCTGCCAGTTGAACAATAGGAAAACACAAGAGCGGGTTGCCCACTACGACCTGCGCGACCACTGCGTTGAGCATAGTTAGCTGGTGTGGGAGGGATATTGCGAAGATTAACTACATTAAGTTCGGATATATCAACCCCAAGTTCCATTGTTGGCGAACAATACAATATTGGAAGTTCTCCTTCGCGAAACTTCTTTTCCCGTTCTATACGCTCATCTGCTGGAACTTGGGCCGTATGTTCCTTCGCTTCCACACCCTGAGTGTCTAAGGCAATAGATTTGTAGAATTCAATAAAGAAAGAATTAGTTTGGCCACCTTGCGCTGACTCATTTGGCACATTGATCGGATCACGGAATGCTCTGGTTCCATCTCCTGCTTTCCAAATCATTGCCCCTGCTTGGATTTGGTAACCAGGTACACCTTCCTTATCATCGGGCTCTCTTACCACGCTAACTATGCCTGCTACACAGAGAATCTTTAGAAGCTGATTGATAATTTTACTTGTTTCTTCCAGAGAGAGCCTCCCTGAAAACTTGAGAAAAGTATTTTGCCTCCGAAGATATTGGCCAAAGCCGCCACGGGGAGAAAGATATATATTATCTCTACGACCACCTCTTCGTGGGCGGGGCAAGAGTTCTCTGGCATATTCCATTCTTTCATTCTCATCAATCGCCCAAGCTCCGGAGAGTCTCTGGTTATTTCGCTGTTGAATTCGCTCCTGGTTAATAGGATCAAGGAATTCAACTTTTATAGCAAGTTCCCTTCGCATATAATTCAATAGAGTTCGCGCAACCTTATGCCTCGTCTCAGGTTTGGCATCAGCAAGAGCAGGATGGAAACTTTTCCAATCGTCCCCAGTTCTACAGATATCTTCCAGTGATAAATAGGATATTTCCAGCAGACCACACTGTTCAAGATTTGGAGATGTAACGCGCCATCCACGCCTAAGGTCGCGGTACAAACGGTAACCAAGAACATCACGAAAAGTGCGTTCTGTTTCTTTTTTGGCTCCGTATTCTGCGATTGGGTTGCTTGCGTAAAACGCAAATGGTAAACTAAGAGCAGCGAATACTTTTTGTGTAAGTTCATCATGATGAAGACCATCTGGCCCAGCATCCTTTACGGCTCGATAAAGAGCTGAACGTAAAAGTCCAATCTCAATAAAGTCGTTAAAATGTCCAGCCTGAAGCGAGGCATCTTGGCGATTATCGGTAAAGCTCAGAAGTTTCTGAGCTTTTTTGGGAAGAGTATCCTCAAGACGAAGGTGCCGAATTATAGAAAGGCTCATTATAGTGGCGGCAGTACTACGTCCCCCAGAACCCAACGAAGTCAATTTAGCGAAATCGGATCTTTGTCTAAAACCATAGGAAACCTCACATTTTAAGCAAAAACGAAAAGGCGCCACTATGTAATTGCATTCCATTCCATCCTCAATCTCGAAACCATAGCTATTGACTCGAACGTATTGGGGAAGATTCTTGCGACGGTTACTACGTATACGAAGAGAACCGTTTGATTCTTCCAACCAGTCATCTGGTACTCGAGCATTGACTTGTTCTGGCTCGATCGGCCATGGGTTGTCAGTACTAAAGTAGAGAAATCCTGCTTCACTTTCCTCATCGCTAAGTCTATCGTTAAGATCTCTAGGTTCAAATATTCTTAAACCAGTCTCTTTATCTTTTGAAACTCGCACGCAGTAATATTCCTGCCCACATTCACGACAAAAGACCAAGGGCAGTAGTACTCTATCTCGATCATTGGGAACATATTGTTGTCCGTGTACCGTGATATATCTGTTTTCCTCAGATTCGATTGAAGCATAAACGGTATCTCCCCGGCTCATAAACTGGTGCAGGCGGAATGCAAATGCAGGGGAATTATCTTCGGGATTCGGTTGACACGTATAGCCAGCTAAAAGCCCTTCTTGAATTCTCTTTGTACAAAGGTCCTCATCCAATCCAGTAATGAGGCTTAGTTTGTTAGCTGCCCCATCCGGGCCGGAAATAGTGATGGGTTTAGCTCTAACCAGCCGCTTGGATTTCTCATCATAGGTAACGCCAAATGCGCTTTCAATCCAGATCGAAAGTGGATCGTTAATGAAAGACTTAAAGTCATCAGGTGGTTTACGGTTGGGGTCTTCTATCCGTTCTGTAAGAGCGGCGATATATGAAGGATCAGAAAGCTCTTTTGCCGAGGTAGTACGCCGCAAGGTTTCGCCAATGATATCCTCAGGGCCAAAATCAGCACCAAAGGACTTCTTTGCCAGTTCAGCAATCTCTGCTCGCTGTTCATCATAAGTTGTGGGAGTGGCTAGGGTGGCCGATGTGCCTACACATTGCATATTCTCTGCTGACATTAGATCACGAACTCGGCGAACCAAGAGAGCTACATCTGCGCCCTGCCGACCACGATAAGTATGCAACTCATCAAGCACAAGGAATTGGAACCCCTGTGCAGCTTGGACCAAACCCCTTTCATAAGGTCGTGTTAGAATTAACTCCAACATCACATAATTGGTTAGCAGAATGTCTGGAGGATTTCCTATGATTTGCTTTCTTTTATCGTCTGACTCTTGTCCTGTATAGCGTTCAAAGGTAACTGGTCCTTTGCCGTCTGGGTATCCATAACAAAGGAACTTTTCAAGCTCACCATATTGGCTGTTAGCCAACGCATTCATTGGATAAACCACAATTGCCTTTATACCTTTTCCGCGGCCACTACTAAGCACATTGTTTACAATAGGAATAATATAGGACAAGCTCTTGCCAGAACCGGTTCCTGTCGTCAGGACATAGTTGCGACCTTTGCAAGCAATACGAATTGCTTCTTCCTGGTGCTTGTATAGTCGAAGTGACTGTCCACGCCCCATGGAGTTGCGTTCCTTATCCATTCGGAACAACTTGCTGCATTCTTGGTGCAAAATCCCTTCAGCTACTAACTCATCAATCCTTTTTTCGGATTCAAAAGAAGGATTAAGCTGAATTAATGGATCAGGCCAAAGGAGTCCTTCTCCGAGCTCTTTCTCAACTTTTTCCCGAATACGTTCGTCCTGTATACTTATAAAGCTGCGGATATAGGACTCATAATCACTGACTAAGTTGTTGCGTAGTTCAAAAACATCCATAGATTTTTTCTCTAAATTCAGAATGTACAATATTCTGCTTCTGTCAACGTCCAAATCATACCCAATCTGGCCCAATTAGGCAAGAAGCTATATGGCACTAATTGATTTGAAAGCCTCATGTGATTCTCATACCACAATTCTGGCAGACTAAGTCCCTGAATGCTGAAATGAGCGCGAAGAGTCATCGTACCTCGAAAGTGCCTTCTTAATCAGTGATTTCTCTTGCACCAATCGCCTTAAGACTCGTCAACTATTTGAAAGTAGGTCAAGGATTTTGCAGTAAATCATGGGCTAAGATACAGGGGGTCTGGGGTTGGTTTTGTGGACTCGATTTTAACCGAGATAAAACCGTTACCTTCCTCATGGCTTTTTTTGATCTTCCACCATTGCCAATTGCGTTCACCAACTTTCTGGGAATCTGGATGATAGCTGTTAGCATGTTTTCCTATGATCACCAATGTGTGGGTAGCCTCCCGAATCTTGGCAGTTAATACAGCTTTGATGCGATCAATATTGTAACTTTGGATTTCCCCTGGGGTGGAATCGTCGAACTCAATTGCTGAACGTGGATTCTCTGACAATGCCGTCAATAGATATCCTCAAAACTTTTGACTATGCCAGGTATTTGAGACAGCAGGACATCACTGTCATCAGCGGTTTTCATTCTCCGATGGAGCAGGAATGTCTTAGGCATATATCGATAGGGAGGGTTTGACCACACTTACTGATGAGATGTGGCCATAAACCTTTTATTTAATTCCCTCATAAGGTTCCATTTGGGCGGTTTTCGCCACATGGGCAAAACAAACGGTCAAATTCAAGCCGGGGTGTTTGTTAAGACAGGGGTTAGGAGGCTCACCACATGTTTCTGGTAAATGAAAGTAAAGAAAAGAACAGCTCACTCAAGAACCTTAACGAAATTACACACTTGCCAACCACCCAATAGTAGATTATTATGTATTTAAAGATGGTGGTAGCTATTTGCTATCAGGAGACAGACAAAAACTAAGCTCAGTGGCTGTTTCCCCAGTGTCATTTCAGTGTCAGTTTTGTTTGGGTAGTTGGTCGGAACTGAGTCGGAAACCAGTTGGTATTGAGTATGAACCCTGTGCCTGACACAAAAAAACGGCTGTAAGTGCTTTATCGACAAGCACTCACAGCCGGATGTGACCCTTCGGGACGCAGAGGTCGCAAGTTCAAATCTTGTCTCCCCGAATTGCATGGTCTGTTGCAGGCAAGGCAGATGGATCTTATGCCTGGTTAAATAGCAAGCCACGCCTGTTTGCAAAACGCGTGTAGTAGACGCTGTGCTTGGCTATTCTTCCCAACAAAAAGCCTGTAGATTTATTTCTTTGGAGACTTGCTGTCCTTCATCAATCCGTTTATCTGTGTCAGAGTCTCTGCAAGTTGCTTCCCTGCGTCGACGTTGATGTATACTAAATTGCCTTCACCATTTGCCAGAAGAATAGATACCTTATTTTCGGGAAGTAGGAACTGTTCTCGCAGCGACTCAATCTTTCCGGATGGCCTGTGATAGGAATCACGACGGAAAGGAAACCAAAACCAAAGGTCCATCGGGTTGCCGTAATCCGCGACAATGTAAAAGTTGGGGTCCCGGCCCAGCCACCTTTCATACAAATCTGAGAAAAAGAATTGACGACATACAAAGACCACAACTGGCGGAGTTTTCAAATCCTTTTCCAGAATCTCCAACATCACTGTCTCATCCAAAGTTAATCCCATCGTTTCCTGACCTCGGCGGTGATAGTCGACAGACTGTCTCTTTAGGTCTCCAAAGATCAATACAACCCACCCTTTCCGGCCGGCCTTCTTGCAGAAGTCCTCCAAAGTCAAAAGCTGCCGACGGATCATCTCCACTCGGGCAAAGCTGGGAACCGGCTTACTGACGCTCAGATGTGGTTCCTCCTTTGGCACTTGCCTGAGATCGCCGTGTATTACCGCCAATACAACCTCGGAACTGTCCGATGCGATCTTTTCTACAACGAGCTTTGCTGAACGAAGCTTCAGAACGTCCGTAATTTTTCCGCTGGCAGAATCGCCAGGCACTTCTTTGTCAAAAGGTTGTAGGGCCAAATTCACGGACGCATTATTGGGCTGAACCGACTCTCTGTATGATAACGATACCTTTAAATCGGCATCCTCTATAAAGGCCGACCCTGTTAGTGAACCTTTAAGACGCGTATGAAAAGAACCTCGGTATGAATATGGGTCGTGGCCGTAGATATTCATCGAGAACGTGCCTGGTATCGATTCATGTGTGGGCAGGGCGAGTTGCTGCCCGGGAACCTCAAACGGAATTTCGATCTGGTTATTAAGGAAGAAATAGCCTTCCCGGACTATCTCGGACATTTCATTTTGCCTTGAGCGCAGTATCCGTGCTCTATGAATCCGCCTTCCGTCGCGATTGATCAGACGAAGCTCACGCGCGTCACGCAGCAATACAGAATATGCGTACCCGTCCAAGGCTGGGCCGAAGTCGATATGTTCTATGTAACCATCTATTTGCTCGGCCTCTGGCAAGGAAACCGATTCAATATCGCGTCCGGAGGTGCTGCAAAAAGTGGATCCTGACGGCTCATACCGCAAGGCGACACTGTAACGCGTGGCACTGTCAGGTATCTGCTCGTGGAGAACATCCCACTGCTTTTCTTGGAGCTCGGCCCAAACTTCGACGTGCAGGATGGCAAGGAAAGCTATCAAGAAAACTGGGACAAAAGCGACTGCGGTGACTTTTTGTGATTTCATTGTCTTCTCCTTTCCATTATGATAATATTCCTGTCTCCGATTATACGCTATTTACCAATATAATCTAACAGGCGATATGACCACCGTCAACAACTGCAATTCATTAGAATGCCCTTACGCGCTCACAAGCAACGGATTTTAGTGGATTTTTCTGGATATTTGTTTTATTCTGTGACAGAGATTTACAGACAGCAGCATTGATATTCTAAAAGAGAAGTTTGTTTAATTCAAGAAATAGCAGCAGGTTGCGCTTGATAACAGAGATCGCAGGTGGTTCGGTTCCATGTGCCGAGATTATTTTATGCTTGTAAAGAAGGGTAAACACGCGAAAAGGCGGCAGCAGAATGCACTGTAAAAAAGGTCTTTATAAATTCGGCGAAATTGAAAAGAAGTGGCAGCAGTTTTGGGAACAGAACAAAACCTTCAAAGCGAAGGATTGCGACAGCTCCAGACCCAAATATTACGTCCTGGACATGTTTCCCTATCCCAGCGCCCAGGGCCTGCACGTTGGCCATCCGGAAGGGTACACCGCAAGCGATATAGTCGCACGGTATAAGCGAATGAAAGGCTTCAATGTGCTGCATCCTATGGGCTGGGATGCTTTCGGTTTGCCCGCTGAGCAGTATGCCGTTGAGACCGGTACCCATCCTGCTCAAACTACGCAAAAAAACGTCGATAGTATGCGCAGGCAAATTAAATCGTTGGGCTTTAGCTACGACTGGGACAGAGAAGTTAATACTACCGACCCAAATTATTACAGGTGGACACAGTGGATTTTTCTCAAGTTCTTCAATAGTTACTTCGACAGAACCGAACAAAAAGCCAAGCCGATTGAACAACTACACATTCCAAAGGGTTTGACTGAAGAACAAAGACGGCAGTACATAGACGATCATCGTCTTGCGTATGAGGCTGAGGTTCCCGTCAATTGGTGTCCTGTTTTGGGGACAGTTCTGGCAAACGAAGAAGTTGTCAGCGGAGTTAGCGAGCGCGGCGGCCATCCCGTTATCCGAAAGCTGATGCGCCAGTGGATGCTGCGAATAACGAAATACGCGGAAAGACTGCTCGAAGACTTAGCTGAGGTAGATTGGCCTGAGTCGATAAAGAAATTGCAAATCGACTGGATTGGCAAAAGTGTGGGTGCAGAGGTCAAATTTGAGATAGAGAATTGCGATTGGGATCTTTGGGTTTTCACTACGAGACCTGATACCCTGTTCGGAGCTACTTACATGGTATTTGCACCTGAGCTTGAGGTTGTAGATATGATCACAACTGATGAGCATAGAGAAGCAGTCGAAAAGTATCGTGAAGAAACTGCGCGCAAGAGTGATTTGGACAGGACAGATTTGGCAAAAGAGAAAACCGGTGTTTTTACAGGGGCTTACGGTATAAATCCGGTGAATGACGAAAAGATTCCAATCTGGATAAGCGATTATGTTCTGATAACCTACGGTACCGGCGCGATTATGTCAGTGCCTGCCCACGACGAGCGAGATTTCGAGTTTGCCAAAAAATTCAACCTACCTATTATTCCAGTCGTTGAACCGGATCGTAAAACGGCGTTGGCCCTGTATGAAGACCCGAAAGGACCGTTCGGTCCTATGGAGATTCATACTGATGACGAGAAAGTTAGGTTTACTATTCAGTCTATTAAGTCCGGAGGGTTGTGTTTTGTCGGAGACGGTAGGGCGATTAACTCAGGCCGGTTTGACGGTTTGCCAACGGCTGAGTTCAAAGAGCAGATTACGAACTGGCTTGCAAACAAGGGCCTCGGCAAGAAAGCGGTCAATTATAAACTGCGCGATTGGCTTTTCAGCAGGCAGCGTTACTGGGGCGAGCCGTTCCCCATTTTGCATACCGGAGATGGTCGCATCCTCGGGCTTTCGGAAGAACATTTGCCTTTGGAGCTGCCGGAAGCCAAAAACTATAAGCCGTGTGGAACGGGCGAATCGCCGTTAGCTAATATTCGTGATTGGGTCAACATTACGCTGCCCGACGGCTCGAAAGCAAAACGCGAAACAAATACAATGCCTCAGTGGGCCGGCAGCTGCTGGTACTACTTGAGATACCTTGACCCAGATAATAATCAACGGGGCTGGGGTCCGGAAAAAGAAAAATACTGGATGCCTGTCGATTTATATATCGGCGGCGCCGAGCATGCAGTGCTGCACTTATTATATTCGCGATTCTGGCATAAATTGTTATATGACCTGGGCTATGTCAGTACCAAAGAGCCGTTCAAAAAGCTCTTCAATCAGGGAATGATTCTCGGCGAAGACGGCCAGAAGATGAGCAAGTCCCGCGGCAACGTAATCAATCCCGACAAAGTTGTTGCCGATTATGGCGCCGACTCGATGAGACTTTATGAAATGTTTATGGGGCCGTTGGAATCAATCAAGCCCTGGAGTATGCAGGGTGTGGAAGGCGTCCATCGATTCTTACAGAAGGTTTGGCGAATGATTGTTGATGCCGATACCGGCCGGCTCTGTGAAGTGGTAGGAGACGACTATGCCGGCGAGGCAACGCTGCGGCTGCTCAATCAAACGATAAAGAAGGTCGGCGATGACATCGAAAGTTTCGGTTTTAACACCGCAATAAGTGCAATGATGATTTTCATAAATCATCTCATCAAACAATCGGTCAGACCAAAATCGGTCATCGAAAAATTCATACTAATTCTTGCTCCTTTCGCCCCTCATATTGCCGAAGAACTTTGGGAAAAGTTGGGCCATAACAACACGCTCGCTTATGAGCCTTGGCCTCAATATAATAAGGAGCTTATAAAGGAGAAGGAAATTGAATTAGCTGTGCAGGTTAACGGAAAGATAAAGGACAGAATTGTCGTCGCCGCCGAGGCAGACGAAGAGCAGATAAAACAAAAGGCATTGGCCGGCAAAAAGGTAAATGCTGCTATGGAAGGTAAACCGGCAAAGAAAATCATTGTTGTTAAGCCGAGAATTGTAAGCATAATCACCTAATTATATTTGTTAGATGACTGATGGGCACTGAAATTGAAGCGAAGCTAAAGGTTGATTCGCTGCAGGAAATAGAGAGTAAGTTAGTCCAGCTCGGTGCTGAATTTTTAGAAGAGCAACTGCAGAAAGACAGTTATTTCGATGATGCGAGCGATACATTGAAAAAAAGCGACAGATGCCTGCGGCTGCGCCGGCAGCAAGCTGACCAGACCGAGAAAATATTTATGACCTATAAAGGTGCCAGGGAAAAAGACCCGTTCAAAAAAAGGCTGGAGATAGAAATTGAGATTAAGGATGCCGATTCAGCCCGAAAACTTTTCTCGGAGTTGGGCTATGAAAGTGCGTTGGTAGTTGAAAAGAAGCGTAGAATTTGGCGGCTTTGTCAGTGCGAAGTCGCTCTCGATGAATTGCCGTTGTTGGGCAGTTTTGTGGAAATAGAAGGACCCGAAGAAGAAAAAATCGCCGAAGTGCAAAAGAATTTAGGTTTGGCCCATTTGCCGCACATTACAGAAAGTTACGCATCTTTGATGGCAGAGAAACTCCGTCAGCAGAACTCAGGGCAGTAACTATGAAGCCGGATGATGGTTATATCGCATATATTGTAAACCCCAAAGCCGGGGCCACCAGCAGTAGATTGGTGGGGCGACAGTTTGAGGAATATCTTGCCAAAAAAGGTTTCGAGGTCAGGATTAGTCTCACTACTTCTTTGGAAGACGCCTGCGAGTTGGCTACTGATGCAGCCGTCGATTATGATTGTGCAATGGTCGTTGTTGTCGGCGGAGACGGCACTGTTAGAGAAGTTGCACACGGCCTCGAAGGTAGTGACAAACCCTTGCTGATAGTTCCCTGTGGGACGGAAAATTTGCTGGCAAATGAATTGGGTTTTGATGAAAGATTAAAAACAATAATAAAAGCTTTCGAGGCCGGCTACGTCCGTCTTTTGGACCTGGGAAGGGCGAACGGAAAATGTTTTACTTCTATAGCTGGTTTTGGCTTTGATGGTAAGGTAGTCAAGCGTGTTAGCAAACAGCGCAAGGGGCATATAGATTACCTTGATTACTTCTGGCCTCTCTGGCGAACTTTCTGGGATTATAAATTTGATGCGATGAAGGTGGAAGTCGACGGCGAAGAGATCTTCAACGGGCCCGGACTTGTTTTTGTCGGGAATATTTCAAGATACGCTCTGGGCGTACAGATATTGCACTACGCCGATTTTAGCGACGGCTTGCTGGACGTCTGTATTTATAAATGTGCGTCTCAACTGCATTTGCTAAAGCATTCGTTGATGACGGTACTCAAACAGCATGCGTACTGTGCCGATGTCATTTACCACCAGGGCAAAGACATCACTGTAAGTTCTCAAGCACCTGATATAAAGACCGAGATAGATGGTGACCCCGGACCTGCCTTGCCCATACAAATCAAGGTCGTACCCAAGGCGGCCAATTGTGTCGTACCCGAAGGTGCTAAGCCGGCAGGGATAAGAACGAGAATTATCAGAGCTTTGGGATAAAATCGTTATGCCTCCTCCGTATTGACTGTTGCATCAAAAACTAACGCAATACGATATGAGCAGTGCAATAATGGCCGAAGAAAAAAAATATTTGTTCGGGCCGGTGCCCTCGCGAAGGCTGGGACGAAGTCTGGGAGTGGATATTGTGCCGTTCAAGGTATGCACCCTCGATTGTGTCTATTGTCAGCTTGGCAGTACTACTAATAAGACCATCGAACGCAAGGAATATATCCCGATAGAACCGGTTCTGGCTGAGTTGAAGGATAGATTGGATAATGGCCTGCAGGCTGATTTTATTACCCTTAGCGGCTCTGGTGAGCCAACACTAAATTCACGCCTTGGCGAGCTTATAAATGATATAAGAAAGATTACTAATATCCCAGTTGCTATACTAACCAACGGCACTTTGTTCCACAGGCCGGATGTGCGGGCCGACTGCGCAAAGGCGGATGTGGTAGTGCCTTCTTTAGATGCCGGAGACGAAGAGGTTTTCCGCAAAATAAATCGTCCCCACAGGGATATCAGTATTGAAAAGCTGATTTCGGGGTTGTGCACATTCAGGCGGGAGTTTGCCGGCCAGATATGGCTTGAGGTATTTTTTGTGGAGGGTCTAAATACTGATGCCGAGCAAATTGCCAAAATCAATGCATTGATAAAGCGTATTCAGCCGGACAAGGTACAGCTTAATACGGCCGTGAGACCTACGGCTGAGCCCGGTGTAAAAAAACTGGATACGAAAAAGCTGCAGGCTATAGCCGCCCAGCTGGGAGCAAAGTGTGAGGTTGTCACCGATTTTTCGTCCAGCCCCCGCGGCAAATATATTGAGGGACTTGAAAGTAAAGCCGAAGATGTATTATCAATGCTGAAACGCAGGCCTTGCTCGCTAAATGATATATGCTCAGGTTTAGGGCTCCACCCCAATGAGGCGTTGAAGTATATCGGTCATTTCCAGCGACAGGACCTCGTTGGTTCGGAGCAGAAGGACGGAATAACCTTCTTCAAGGCAAATTAAGGGCGAATCTCGACACATAGGGACGACGTAATAAATTTGTGTAAATTTGCCGTAATCTGCCAACATTCGCATTCAATTTGTAAAGGCACAAGTCTTATTGGCCGATAAAAGCGTTGTGCCGATTTCTAAAGTGTTGATGTTGGCACTCTTGGGGGGGGGAGAAAAATTGAAGTTTAGACTTTAGTAATTTGCTTTTAGACCGATAAAGAATATTAGGTGTTTATACGAAGTGCCTGGCGGATTTGGCGAACGGATTGTGTCCTGAGTCGAAATCGCTTATAATGATGGAAAGAACAAAGCGACAACTGGTTTTAAACAAGGGAACGGAGAAGTTCATATTTCGTTACGATAGCGGCTGCGAGGATGAACTTCTCGATGCTCTGATAGAACAGGTAAAGGACCACCGCACCGATTTTGATTGGTTTGATGCAGCGGTACTCAGCTTCAAGATTACCCAATCGCTTATTGGCCAGGCAGACGAGCTTTTGCACAAAGATACGGATGCGCGAGTGCAGACGAATTAAAACATAGCGACAAGTTTTAGCGTACAGTAGACGGAGAATAACTGACGCTATAAACTATGACGCTCGATTAATGTGGCAGGTGAATTATGGAAGATAGTATTATTGTCCAGGAATTCCTAAGTTATTTAAGATTTGAAAAGCGTTTCTCTGAACATACGGCCAAGTGTTATGGTGCAGACCTCGTCCAACTTGAAGGGTTTCTAATTGGACGTTCTGAGGATAGCTCACTGACTGATGAGGCGATTTCGTTGACTCATCCGGAAGGTGTATCGGCTACAGCCGTGGCGACACAGACCGGTGCCAAAGTTGACCAATTGCTTCTCTCAGTGGATGTCAATACTGTTAGAGCATATTTGGCTTTTTTGAATGAAAAGCAATATTCCAGAGCAACCGTAGCCCGCAAACTTGGCACATTGCGAAGCTTTTACAAGTTCCTTGTCAAAAGAAACCGACTCAGCTCCAGCCCCCTTATGGCCGTTAGAACCCCGAAGCAGGAGAAAAAGCTGCCGCGATTCCTTGAATATGAAGAGGTGAAGAGATTGCTCGAGACACCACCAATGGACAACTGGCTGGGCGCAAGAGACAGAGCCATTCTCGAGACACTTTACAGCACTGGCATAAGGGTCAGTGAGCTTGTAGCCTTAAATATGGACGATGTAGACTTCTTAGGCGAGGTTGTGCGCGTCAGAGGAAAAGGCAAAAAGGAAAGAATTGCACCCATCAGTTCTTCTGCTTTGCAGATTATTCAGCACTATATGGAGTTCCGAAATAAAAGGGCCCAAAGCAACACTAATTTTGACTCGAAGGTCTTGTTCGTCAACAAGCACGGCAGGCGCCTCAGCACCCGCAGCG
>Ga0210003_1001547_pt1 | contig 20114 bp, 19 predicted proteins | sample LantaG_FD_182804 | JGI IMG/M metagenome (GOLD analysis project Ga0210003, IMG submission 182804) | Deep subsurface microbial communities from Baltic Sea to uncover new lineages of life (NeLLi) - Landsort_02402 metaG (SPAdes) (version 2) | ecosystem: Environmental > Aquatic > Marine > Oceanic >... | reverse complement strand
AGCCGGAGAGAATCTGGTTCGTTTTGCCAATATAGCAAATGAACTGAAACACTTTAATGGCAGAAATGGTTTGGGAGCAGTGATGGGTTCCAAAAAACTGAAAGCCATTGCCGTCAGAGGGACTAAATCTATAGGAATTTACGATAAAGAGAAAGTAAGTCAGGTAACCAAGGAGATTACTAAAAGAGTTATGGATAATCCCCTAAGCAGGGATCTTCGAGAATTAGGTACTCCAGGAACAGTCCGTCCTACTTATGAAGCAGGATGCCTTCCCTCTTACAACTGGACTACCGGTTATTTCAAGGAAGGAGAATCCTTAACTGCCGAGACCTACAATAAGACCATTCTAAAAAGGACCGAGGGTTGTTTTGCCTGTCCCATCCGCTGTAAACGGGTAGTAGAGATCAATGAACCAGGACTTAAAGTTGATCCCGCTTACGGAGGTCCGGAATATGAGACCATTGCCTCTTTAGGTTCTATCTGTGGTATATCTGACCTGAAGTACATAGCCAAAGCCAATGAGCTTTGCAATAAATACACCATGGATACCATCTCTACCGGTATGGTCATTGCCTTTGCCATGCAGTGTTATGAAGAAAAGCTCCTCACCAAAGAAGACACTGAAGGGATAGAGCTTACTTTTGGCAATAAGGAAGCCCTCCTTATTCTCATAGAAAAGATTGCCCACCGGGAAGGACTGGGAGATCTCTTATCTCAGGGTTCTTACCTTGCTGCTCAAAAAATTGGCAAAGGTGCAGAAAGATTTATCCATCAGGTAAAAGGCCAGGAAATCCCCATGCATGACCCCCGTGTTAAGACCGGAGTAGGACTCCAATACGCCCTCTCTGACTACGGAGCAGACCATATGAAAGCCCCCCATGATCCTTTCTTTAAAGACCAGGATTCAGTAGGAGTAAAAGAGATGAAGGGACTGGGGATCTTAGAACCCGTATCTACTACTGATATAAGTGAAAAGAAAGTAGCTCTCTTTAAAATTTTAGATATCTACTTGACCGTCTTTGATATCTTAGGGGTCTGTAATTTTGGTTATGTGCCTCGTAGTCTAGGCACCATGGAGGAATTATTAGAAATTATTAAATCGACTACCGGCTGGAAAACTACCTGGTTTGAATTGATGAAATTAGGAGAGCGCTCTATCAATATGGCCCGCATCTTTAACTACCGGGAAGGATTTACTTCTCAGGATGATACCCTGCCTGAGGTCTTCTATCAGAACTTCAAGTGTGGACCCTTAGATGGTCAAGGGGCGATTAATAAAAAGGATTTTGAAAAAGCCATAAAACTACGCTATGAGCTGATGGGCTGGAATCCAGAGACCGGAATTCCCACCCCTGCCAAACTCATCGAATTAGGTTTAGATTGGCTCATTGATGAGGTCAAACCATGAAGATAAGTATCAAGCTGGAGGGATACTTAAAGTACAAATACCCCACCAATATTTTAGAACTAAACTATTCCAAACCAGTCACTATTCGTCAAGCATTAAAAGATAATAAGATTTCTTCTACTGATGTCTTTTTCATTAAAGTAGGAGATTTAATGGTCAAAGAAGATTATCTTCTAACTAAATCTAATGAGGTTAAACTATTTCCGATTATCGGCGGAGGATAGAGGGCATTAGAAATTTAATAAATTACGGAGTGTTTTTACTAAAAAAATAGTATGAGAATTCTTTGACACCTGGAGGCATGGAGAAGTAGTTATCACTTGCACCCTAAGGTTAGTTAAAGGTTAATTTTGATTTGACAAACCATCACCGAGGTGATTATGTAGGTACAAACCGTAATGGTTATGCCTTGAAATTAAACTGATCAAAAAAGGGTGATGAAGTAGCAATTTTGAAACCCATTGTCAATTATGTTGCCCATGTACATGCCAAGGATGTTATCGGAAGAAAAGCAGTCACTTTAGGCAAGGGAGAATATAAAAGAATACTTGAGGATATTAAAGCAAAATGGATATGAAGGAGTATTATCTTTTGAAACTGAAGGTGAAGATTCTTTTGAAGAAAATAAATTATTTATGTAGCCGCTTTACAATACAGGACCTCACTTTTAAAATGTAAATCATTAAAAAAACGGTTTAATTTTAATTTGTTAGTAAAAAATCCCCATAAATCCCCATAAGTGCTGTTAGTTAAAAGTTAAAAGTGGACTATTTAAAAGTTAAAACCGGACTAAATTTAACTCAATATTTCTCTTAGTTACACTTTAAAAATGGACCATCTTTAAAGATTAAAAATTTACTATATTTTTATCTATGGATGTAAATAAATTAAGAATCAAAAGTGCACTAAATTAAGGTCAGAATTTTTAACTTTTTGACTACCTAAAAACTTATCTTTATGCCAGAATCTTACTTCAGATACACCGGATTCTTTATCCGGTACAATCCGAAGTTGTATTCTCTCATGTAGTGGCGCACCAGGTACTTTTAATTCTAAATTATTTATTGAGATTTTACGATAAGGGTTTACCATTCTCTCTACCCTTAAACAGAAGATATCCTTGGTTGATAAAAATGGTGGCATCATCCTAAATTCTCTAAAGAGAGATCTTTTCTCTCTTACTGCTCTTTGAAATCTAATATAAGGTATCTTCCCGGTAGTAGAATGTACTATCCGGTAATTATATCTTTGGAGAAGGTTATTTAAAATTAATTGGCCCTTTTTAATATCCCTGATATTCTCTCGGTAACAGGTCCTGACCAATCGGTCCTGAATCCACCTGTAGGGTCTTTCAATCTTACCCTTGGCCTGCGGAGATAGCGCATAGGTTACCTTTACCCTACAGTCATCTAAAACCTGTTTCCATTGCGGATCAGCCTCATCAGTAAGTTTGTAGTGGTTTCTCCAGAAGGAATCTCTGCCCTGTACAAAACGAAAGATGGAATGGCTATCTACATAATAGGTCAGAGGGAATCCATATTTTAATAGAACATCTTCTAAGGCCAGAATATGTTCCCAGGTGGTCTCTCTTTCTACTAAGCAAGCATACAAGATCAACCTGCTGTAATCATCTATTAAAGGTAATCAGATACCATTTTATCTCAGCATAAGGGGCAAACTGATGATGAGAAGAATCATGTTGAATCAGTTCCCCCGGGTAGTTAGTTATTACTTCTTGATCATGGGCTTTTCTCTTCGGCCTTAAAAAATAAAAATTATTTCTCTTGGCCCGGTCGATGATGGTAGGCAAAGATACCTTCTGTCCATATTTTTGTTCTAAAAGATCTTTTAGGTAACTGTAGTTGTAATATTTAATCGGTACATCTTTTACTTTGATTAATTCTTTTTCTATCTTTAGTTCTTTTACGATATTTTTCTCAATATCTTTTGAAATTTTTCGAGTAGGTGTTTTACGAGAATATGAAATAGAGAAATTTTCCGGATCAGTTTTTAATCGTTTTACTAAAGCAAAGAATCTTGTTTTCTTAATACCTAAAATTTCTTGGATGTATTTTCTTGCTATTTTCTTTTGTAGATAACGGGTAATTAGTTCTTTAATTTGATCATCGGTAAACTTTTTGTGCAGCTGCTTCATAATATAGGACCTCACCTTTTTAATCCTATATTATTACAGTTTTAGTTTGTTTTTAAGAGTTCACTTTTAAACTTTAAATCGTAAAAAAAGAGTTCACTTTTAATTCTTAAATGACAATTTTATAAAAAATATGTTAGTTACGTTTCAAAAGTGCACTCTTTTACAAATCAAAAGTGCACTTTTGAAAGACTAAAAAATTACTATTTTTTACAATTATTTGGATGTAAATAAATTATTAATTAGAACTTAAACCTGGACTAAATTAAGCTCACTATTTTTAACTTTTTGATTACCTAAAAAATTATCTCTATGCCAGAATCTTACTTCAGATATGCCAGATTCTTTATCCGGTACTATCCGAAGTTGTATTCTCTCATGCAGTGGTGCTTTAGGTACTTTTAATTCTAAATTATTGATAGAAACTTTGCGATAAGAATCTACCATTCTTTCTACTCTTAAACAGAAGATGTCCTTGCTTGATAAAAATGGTGGCATTATCCTAAATTCTCTAAAGAGAGTTCTTTTTTCTCTTATTGCTCTTTGAAATCTAATATAGGGTATCTCCCCGGTGGTAGAATGTACTATTCGGTAATTGTATCTTTGGAGAAGGTTATTCAAGATTAATTGGCCCTTTTTAATATCCCTGATATTCTCCCGATAACAGGTCCTGACCAATCGGTCCTGAATCCACCTGTAGGGTCTTTCAATCTTACCTTTTGCCTGCGGAGATAGCGCATAGGTTACCTTCACCCTACAGTCATCTAAAACCTGTTTCCATTGCGGATTAGCCTCATCAGTAAGTCTGTAATGATTTCGCCAGAAAGAATCTCTGCCCTGTACAAAGCGAAAGATGGAATGGTCTTCCCCCGTTATTTCGGACACTCAGTTAAGACACCTTTGTTAACATTAGTTTTTCATATTCCTCTGGACTGTAATAGCCAAGAGATGAATGTAATCTTTCTCGATTGTAAAAGATTTCGATGTATTCAAAAATATCCCTTTGGGCTTCTCTTCTGGTTTGATAAGTATTCTGATAAATCAATTCTACCTTTAGGGTACGGTAAAAACTTTCCATCACGGCATTATCCCAACAGTTGCCTTTGCCACTCATCGAACATAGTATACCATGTTTTACCAAGAGCAGTTGATACAGTCTGCTGACATACTGACTACCTTGATCTGAATGCAAGAGTAAATCTGATGAAAGCTTTCGCTGTTTTAAGGCCATATTTAGTGCTGAGATGACCAATCCCTTGGTTAATCTGTTGTGTAATGACCAGCCGATGATCTTGCGAGAATAGAGATCCATGATGGTCGCTAGATAGAGCCAGCCTTCTTTTGTCCAGATGTAGGTGATATCGGCTACCCAGGATACATTGGGTTTATCAGGTGTAAAGTTACGATTTAAGTGATTTTCTGCTACCAGTTTACCATGTTTGGAATCAGTTGTGGCTTGGTATTTTCTTTTGGCTAGCGCTTGTATGCCCATCTCCTGCATTAACCTCTCTACACGTTTTTTGCCAATGGTATAACCTTCCCGTAATAACTGCTGGTAGATACGGGGACTGCCATAGTTCTTGCGACTTTTGTCATATATTTTTCTTATTTTATATTTTAGCTGCATATCTTTAATCTTTCTTTGACTGATAGGATGTTTCAGCCAATGGTAATACCCGGACCGGGAAATGTAAAACACTTGGCACATCTTCATAACACTGAATCGTTCGGTGTTCTCCCGGATAAACCGATAATCATCTACGGTTTTTTCGTGAAGATGGCCAAGGCTTTTTTTAAGATATCACGTTCTATTCTGATATCATTGAGTTCCTTCTGTAATTTTCGAACCTTCTCCTCCTGGGGCATTAGATTCTCTTTGCCATGACCGGGGAAGGCCAGTTCTCCACGCTTGCGGTATTCTTTGCGCCAACGATTCAGATTATGGGGTGAGATCCCCAGATCACAGGCAACTTGTTCGATGCTTTTTCCTGATTGCAGGCTGTACTCTACTGCCTCTTTCTTAAATTCCTTAGTAAATTGTCTTTTCTTTCCTTCCATGTTTCTTGAACCTCCATTAAATTGATTATAGTCTTATCTTGTTGTCCGGTAAAGCGGGGGAGGTTCAGAATGACTATCTACATAATAGGCCAGAGGGAATCCATATTTTAATAAAACATACTCTAAGGCCAGAATATGTTCCCAGGTAGTCTCTCTTTCTACTAAGCAAGCATACAAGATCAACCTGCTGTAATCATCTATTGAGGTAATCAGATACCATTTATCAGAAGCATAAGGGGCAAACTGGTGATGAGAAGAATCGTGTTGGATCAGTTCCCCGGGATAATTGGTTATTACTTCTCTATCATGAGCTTTTCTCTTCGGCTTAGTAAGGTAAAAGCTATTTGTTTTTGCCCGGTTGATGATGGTCGAAAGAGATACCTTCTGGTTATAATCATTCTCTAAAATGTCTTTTATATAGGTATAATTGTAACATCTAATCGGTACTTCTTTGTCTAAAATGAGAACTTTTTCTCTATTTAATTCTTTTATGATATTTGTTTCAATGGCTTTATTAATCTTTCGATTAATTGCTTTTCGGTTATACTGGATAGAAAAGTTATTCGGATCTTTTTTATATATATTCAATAATTTAAAGAATCTTCTTCTTTTGATTCCGAGAATTTGCAAGATATAATTAATCTTAATTTTTTTATCCACATAACTTTTTAATAGTAATTTTACTTGCTCATCGGTAAAGTTTTTGTGTAATTGTTTAGACATAATTTAGAACCTCTTTTCTCTTTAGAATTTAGTTCTAGATTACATCTTTTTTATTTCTCTTGTTAGTGCACTTTTGAAATGTAAATTATCAAGAAAATGGTGCACTTTTGATTTGCAGATGACAAATTTTATAAAAAATATTGACAAAATTAAAATTTATGTTGTATTATATAAATAACATAATATATAGAAATAGTTTCTATAATACAGAAATAAAGAAAGGAAAACAAGATGAAAGAAGCAAATCCGAATTACCCCATAAAAGTTCTGAATAAAACCTTCTCCATTCTGGATATTTTACTTCAACATGGTTCCACCATGCATATGACTGAAATCGCTGAAAAATTAGGGTTCTATCCCAGCACCGTTCATCGTATATTAGATACCTTAAAGCACTGGGGTTATGTAGAACAAGATTCCCATACTCAGAAATACCAATTAGGCCTGAAGGTATTAGAGTTAGGTATGGCTAAACTTCACCAAATGGACCTGGTAAGAGAGGCTACTCCTTATTTAAAAGAGTTAGTAAATCAGTGTAATGAAACTGTTCATTTAGGAGCTTTGGATGGAGGGGAAGTTCTTTACTTAGCAAAAGAGGAGTCTTCTCAAACTATAAGGATGATCTCTTACGTGGGTAAAAGAGCCCCTCTTCATTGCACTTCTTTAGGGAAGGTGTTATTAGCCTATCTTTCAGCGGAAGAAAGAAAGAAAATATTAGAGGAAAAAGTGCTTCCTCGCCTTACCGAGAATACCATCACTGATAAAAGAGAATTAGAAAAAGAACTCAGTAAAGTAAGAGAGCAAGGGTTTGCCTTAGATAGAGAAGAAAATGAAAAGGATGTTCGCTGTGTAGCTGCCCCTATTAGGAATTATCAAGGGGAAGTAATAGCTGCCATTAGTATTTCAAGCCCTATTTTTAGGTTAAATAAAAATAAACAAAATGATTTGGAAAAAGCTCTTATTAAGACAAGTAATAAAATATCTAAAAGATTGGGATATAATGAGAGATTTCAAAAGGAGACCACTTAGATGAATAAGACCCTTATAAAAATCGGTGAACTGGGCATTGTCCCGGTAGTTAAAATTGAAAAAGCCGAAGATGCGCTTCCTCTTGGGAGAGCACTTATTGACGGCGATCTTCCTATTGCTGAGATTACCTTCAGAACTTCTGCTGCAGAGGAGTCAATTAAAATCCTGGCCGGAGAACTCCCTAATCTTTTAGTTGGAGCAGGTACCGTATTGACCGTTGAACAGGTAAAAGAGGCAGTTTCTGCCGGCGCTCAATTTATTGTTTCCCCAGGTTTTAATCCAAGAGTAGTAGATTATTGTATAGAAAACAGCATTCCGATAACTCCGGGCATCAATAACCCCACCCAGATTGAGATGGCTCTGGAGAGAGGAATTGAGGTAGTAAAGTTTTTTCCTGCTGAAGCATCGGGGGGATTGCCGCTTCTCGAATCTATGTCGGCACCTTATACCGGGATAAAGTTTATTCCCACCGGAGGGATTAACCTGAATAACTTATGTTCTTACTTATCCTATAATAAAGTACATGCTTGTGGTGGTAGTTGGATGGTAAAGGCCGACCTCATCTCTTCAGGTAATTTTTCCGAGATTACCAGACTTACCAAGGAAGCGGTTGCTATAATGCTCGGTTTTGAATTGGCCCACCTGGGGATAAATGAGGAAGATGAAGATAAAGCTCTTAATTCTGCTAACCTACTATCACACCTTTTTTATTTACCTATCAAGGAAGGTACAAGTTCTTTTTTTGCTGGTTCAGGTTTTGAGGTCACTAAAAATAAATATTTAGGAAAACATGGTCATATCGCTATAGTTACTAACGATATTCACCGGGCAATAGCCTACCTAAAAATGAAAAACATTTCCATTCTTCCCGAGACCGCAAAAGAAAAGGAAGGTAAATTAAAAGCAATTTACCTAGATCAAGAAGTATCAGGATTTGCCATTCATCTTTTGCAAAAATAATGGTTGAAAAGGAGGAGACAATGAAAAAATATATTACTTTTGGTGAAATAATGTTACGGCTTAAACCACCTAATTGGGAAAGATTTTTTCAGAGCCCTCTTTTAGAAGCTACCTTTGGAGGAGGGGAGGCAAATGTAGCGGTGGGTTTATCCCGATTTGGCTTGAATGTAGCTTATGTTTCTGTAATCCCCAATAACTCAATTGGAGATGCCTGTATCGGAGAATTAAGAAGGCAGGGTGTAGATACTTCGCTTATAGTAAGAAAAGGAAACAGATTGGGTATCTATTTTTTGGAAGCCGGAGCTAACCAGAGATCCTCCAAAGTTATTTATGATCGTTCTCATTCAGCTATTGCCGAGGCAAAAATTAGCGATATTAACTGGGACAAGATATTTGACGGAGTAAGTTGGTTTCATATTACCGGAATTACTCCGGCTATTTCTCTTTCGGCCTCAGAGCTTTCTTTAGAAGCAGTAAAAAAAGCGAGAGAAAAAGGTATTACCATTTCGTGTGATCTTAACTTTAGAAAAAATTTATGGAAATATGGAAAATCTGTCCCAGGGGTAATGGGTGAATTGGTTAAATATGCTGATATTGTTATGGGAAACGAAGAAGACTGCCAAAATTCTCTCGGAGTTAAAGTGGATGTGGATGTAGAGTCAGGAAGACTTCAAACAGAAAAGTATAGAGAATTAACTGATAGAGTTCTTATTTTATATCCCAATATCAAAAAAATTGCCATAACCTTAAGAGAAAGCCATTCTGCAAACTACAACAGATGGTCAGCAGTACTTAATAATCGGGAAGAATTTCTTATTTCGAAAAAGTATGAAATTCATAATATTGTAGATAGAGTAGGAGGAGGAGATACTTTTGCCTCAGGTTTAATTTATGGTTTTGATAATTTAAACAGTGATAGAGAGACTCTTGAATTTGCAGTAGCAGCAGCTTGCCTTAAACATTCTATCCCTGGCGATCTACCCTTAATTTCAGTGAAGGAAGTAGAAAGCTTAGTGAAAGGAACAACATCAGGCAGGGTTCAAAGATAGTACTGTTACTAAAACCAAAAAGACAAAATATTTAGAATCAGGTATTAACCGACAATCAACTCAAAACCAGAAAAAATTGATATTCATGCATTAATACAATTATGCCAATTAAAATTTACTATGTGGATTTATTTAAAAATAATTTGACAGATGAAAGCTAATTGTGTATAATAAAAATTATAGAATGTTATTCTATATTGTAGAAACAGAATAAACAAAATAAAAAAACCAACAGAAAATTATACCATTAAGATATTAAATAAATCTCTTACTAGATATCTTAAAATATTAAAATAAGTGGAACAAGAACCCAAAGATTTAGGAGAAAATAAAAAAGTTGTTCTACATATAGTTTTCTCTACTGGAAATTTTTAAGGGGAAGGTAATAGTTGCTGTCAGTATTTCATATCCTGCTTTCAGGATAGATAGAAAAATACAAAAAAATCTAAAAAGAGCTCTTATAGAAAAAAGAAAAATAGCATCTAAAAGATCAGGACACGATGGTAGATTGATGATAAATAATAAAAAGGAGAAATAATTTTGATAGAGAATTATTTAAAAAGAACTTTGAATGAAGGTAAAGTTGTATTTGGTCCTTTTATGAAATTTACTGATCCAGCAGCCGTGGAAATTATGGGGTTTGCTGGATTCGATTTTGTAATTATTGATGCAGAACATGGTCCTATATCTATAGAAACTGCCCAAAATATGATAAGGGCAGCAGAGGCTGTAAATATAACACCGATTATTAGAGTAGGCGATAATAATGAAACTTCAATCTTACGAGCACTTGATATTGGAGCTCAAGGAATCGAAATTCCTCAGATTAATAGTAAACCTGATGCTATGCGAGCAGTAAAATCTGTGAAATACTCCCCTCAGGGTGAGCGTGGAGTATGCAGGTACGTTCGAGCAGCAAATTATTCTTCTATGGACAAATTCAAATACTTTAAATATGCGAATGAAGAAACGATGATTATTATTCATATAGAAGGAGTTGAAGGTATAAATAATTTAGATGAAATACTATCGGTTCCTGGTATAGATGTTATTTTTATCGGACCATATGACCTTTCTCAATCTTTAGGTATTCCTGGAGAGGTTAGCCATCCTTTGGTAACGGAAAAGATGAAAGAAGTGGTTTCAAAGTGTAAGGAAAATAAAGTTGCTGTGGGAACTTTTGTAGATGATATAAAAACAGCTAAATCTTGGGTTTCATTAGGTGTGCAGTACATGTCTTTTTCAGTTGATGTGGGCATTCTTTATACAGCGAGCAAGCAAATTGTAGAGAAATTAAAAAAATAATAAGGAAGGAAGAAAAATTATATCTTATGATTATCTCCTAAAAAACTAAATTTTAAAAGTGATATTTTATTGGGAGCGGGGACAGTACTTGATGCTGAAACTGCTGGGAACGTAATTTTAGCTGGTGCCGAGTTTATAGTTAGCACTTGTTTTAGAGGATTTAATAAAAAATTGTAGGAATATATACAAAAATAATTATTCCTGGCGCTATGCCTCTAACCGAGATGCTAAAAGTTTGGGAAGGAGAAGCTGATATGGTGAAGGTTTTCCTAGCGGGCAGTTTTGGGAGGACCTGAATATATAAAAGCGATAAAAGCGCCCTTGCCTTAAATTTTACTTAATATCACAGGTGGAGTTAATTTAGAGAATGCTGCTGAATTTGTTAAAGCTGGTGGGTCTTCTGTCATTTCCGTAGGTATGCCTTAGTAGATAAAAAATCTGTAGCTGAAGGAAGGTTTGAAGTATTAACTAAAAAGGCAAGAGAATTTTTAGAAAAGGTAAAAAGAGCCCAAGTCTATTAGTTACTTATCTTGTAAGTGATAGCCATATTTTGAAGTGACGGTAAATAAAATTAAAAAATATGGATATTTGTTCATTTTCTATATTTTTTGTTTAGTATGAGATTTGCTAATATTAAATTTAAAAAGAATAAGTTGGGAGGAGGTGGTGGTAAATGATTTAATAAATTTAATTTAATATTATTTTGTTATCTGAAATCTAAGAATAAATTAAATTAGAAAGGAGAATTATTATGAGATTATTTGTTAAAGTATCACTTCTTGTTATTTTGCTTGGTATGTTTATGTTTGATGTTGGAATGGCAGCGAATCAGGATGGAGAATTAGTCGTAGCACTTTCAGAGGGCCCGGATAATTTAGACCCTCAATATAGTGGAGGTCCATCTATGAGAATTTGGACAAATATATACGAAGCACTTTTAGTAAAAGACGCTGATGGGAATTTAAAACCTGCTCTAGCCGAATCGTGGGAAACAATTGATAATAAACATTGGAGATTTAATATACGTAAAGGAGTAAAATTTCATTCAGGTCGTGATCTTAATGCTAAAGCAGTAAAAGATAGTTTTGATAGATACAACAACCCAGATGATCCACATTTTAATTATTCAGTGACAAATTGGATTAAGGATGTTAAGGTTATTGATGATTATACCATAATTATTGAAAGTTTTGTACCTTTTTCCCCGGCTCTTGATTGGTTATCTACAACTCAATCTTGTGTTGTAGTTGATGTAGAAGCTGTTAAAGAGTACGGTGATTTAAGAGAGAATCCTGTGGGAACTGGTCCTTTTGAGCTTGATAAATGGGAGGTAGGAAGATTTGTTAGATTAAGAAGGAATGAAAATTACTGGGGACAGAAACCTGATATAAAATACTTAACTTTTGAAATTATACCTGAAGAGTCTACTAGAATGGTTGCCTTTTTGGCAGGAGATGTGGATCTAGTATGGGATGTCACAGATAATTTTCTTCCGAAACTTAAAAGTGATCCAACTGTAGATATTACATCAATTGACAGTTTAAGAATAAATACTTTGGAATTAAATTTCCTTAAGCCAATTATTAAAAATAATCCATCTCTTAGAAAAGCAATTAGTTTAGCTATAGATACCGATACAATAGTTAAACAAATAATAGGGATGAGGGGGAGTACAGCAGATAGCGTTGTTTTAGATGTTTCCCATGGATATTTTCCACAAAATTTTATTGAATATGACCCAAAAAAAGCAGTAGAATTATTAAATAAAGCAGGATGGATAAAGGGAAGTGATGGATATTTACAAAGGGATGGAAAAAGGTTGGAGTTGGATTTTGTTGTTAATTGGGAGCGGGATTATCGCAACCGAGAAGTGGCAGAAGCAATTCAAGGATATTTGGAAGAAATAGGGATCAAAATTAATTTACAACTAGTACAATACGCTACTTATGTAGACATAGTAATAAGCAAGGGAGAACAGGATATGGACATAATGGGATGGGGTGTCCCTACAAATGAATTTTATTGGGCTGTTAAAGCCAGATTTCATAGTAATACTCAAGCACTGGGCGATTGGGGCACTACTAGAAACATGGATCCTAAACTTGATGAAATGATTGATTCTGGACTATCTGCTAAAACAGAAGAAGAATTATCTCAAATATTTAAGGATGTACAACTTTACATATATGAAAATACAATTTGTATTCCTCTCTATTATGTAAAAAATGTTTCTGCTAAGAGAAATTATGTGAAGGGTATTACATTCCATCCAAATGTTTGGCATCCGTACATTTATAATAATGTATCGATAGACAAATAAAAAATATAATAGAAGGCCCTTCTAGAAGGGCCTTCTATTCCTCTATGTGCGTCTACCCAGCATGGGCAATAGCCTTTGTGGGCAGTAAGTAGTAGCGCCCATTAACTTAAGACAAGGATGTCCATCGTGAAGTGGAATCTGAAGGAAGTTGGTGGAAAAGCTCTGGTCTGAGGAATACGAACTACATATAAGGCATATGCTTGTGGGTAAGTTTGCGTACCAAAACAAAGCCCAAAACTATCCGAAGCAGGCGGTGTAGATGTAGCAGATTATATCTGTATACCGTTGCCCTAAAATTAGTAAGGCTATTTTTGGATACCGGCTATTCCTTAAAGCGGGTAGTATGTAAGGCATATTGATATCTAATATTAAACATTAATGAATTAAGGGCTTCTTGATCTGAATAGTTAAACATATCCCTTAAAATTAGAAGTCCAAAATAGATATTTATTGGATTATTAGGCCTTATTGCATAGTTATCACTATATAATACTCTAAATCTGTTTTCATCTGTAGATATCCACGGGCAAGCCCGTGGTATTCTGCCCTTCGGGTTAATAAAGGGAATATCTTTTTACTGAATGTTTCTGCCCAGGAGTTCTTAAGATATTTTGTCTCTCTTTTGGTAAGTGATAATAGGGCATCATTAATGGCCATTTGTTGTTCGTTATTTAGCTGAAAGGACATTGGCAGCCTTCTTATTGGTTAGTATTTTTATGGCTTATTTTTTTATAACATAAAACACTAATAAAATAAAGGGGTTTATCTATTTTTGCTATTTACATACCTGTCTGCGTGCCTACCTGAGCGAGGACGCTCGCAGTCAGGCAACGCACAGGCAGAAATTTTCAAGGTGCATAGGGTAAATAATTAAATATGTTGATGAGTATTATTCAGTATTATCTGTATTATCTGTAAAGTATGGGTCTTTTTGGGTAGTAATAACCATGGGATTTATTAAATAAAAAGCATACAAGGAGTAGTCATATATGTCTAAATTACTCTTATTTAGATTAGTTAGATTATTATTTACTTTGTTCTTATTAGTTACATTAGTTTTTATTGCTATACGATTTATACCTGGGGATCCAGCTACTATGATGCTAGGTGCTTCTTCTTCTAAAGAAGTACTTGAAAGTCTGAGAAAAGAATTTGGAGTAGATCAGCCCTTATACATCCAATACATTAATTTTATAAAAAATTTATTAAAAGGAGATTTAGGTTTTTCTTGGAGAAGCAGGAGAAATGTAATAAAAGAATTAGGAAATGCTGTGCCTTATACATTAGAGTTAAGTATAGTTTCAATGATTGTAGCTAGCATTATTGCAGTTTTTTTTGGGATAATAAGTGCTATTAACCAAAATACGTTTTCTGATAATATAATACGTTTGTTTGTTTTAATGGGTTTTTCTATTCCCGTGTTTATTTTAGGCATTTTTTTAATTTATTTATTTTCTTTTAAGTTTGGGTGGTTTCCAATATCAGGTGCAGGAGGCATAAAAAGTTTAATTTTGCCGGCAACTACTCTAGGATTATTTATGTCAGTATCTTTAACTCGTTTAGTTCGAGTATCAATGTTAGATGTCTTAAGACAAAATTACGTTATAGCATTAAAGGCTAAGGGTTTATCTGACTATGTTGTAATTTATTATCATGTTTTTAGAAATGCCTTAATTCCTATAGTTACTGCGTTAGGCATGCAGTTTGGTTTATCGTTGGGCGGTTCAGTTATCACAGAAACAGTTTTTGCTTGGCCGGGGATGGGTCGCCTTCTTATATGGTCTATTAATTCTCGTGATATTCCTTTAGTTCAAGGCTGTGTTCTATTATTTTCATGTGGATTTTTACTTGTAAACTTTATAGTAGATTTGATATATTTTTATGTTGATCCGCGCATCCGCGCATTAGAAAAATAAAATAAAATAAAAAAGGAAAGGGATGTAATGAAAATAAAAGTAAATGCTTTAAATAGCCCCCCTTACAAGAGTTTATTTTACTTAAATTTTTGTAGAATTTGTAAGAATAAAATTTCAGTCATTAGTTTAGCTATTATAGGAATGCTCGTGTTAATGGCAATATTTGGACCAATTTTCGCACCTAATAACCCTTTCAAAATTAGTTTAATTCATAGGTTGGAACCTCCGAGTTTTGGATATATATTTGGTACAGACAATTTAGGCAGATGTATTTTTTCTAGGATATTATATGGTTCCCGCTGGACATTATTAGCTGGAACAATAGCTGTTTTAATAGGCGTAGCATTTGGTACATTTTTGGGTTTATTGGCAGGTTATTTACAAGGATGGATAGAGAAAATAATTATGATATTTATTGATTTGCTTTTATCTTTACCATATCTTATTTTGGTAGTAGTATTAACTGCTATCTTAGGTCCTTCATTGCGTTCGGCAATGATAGCTATAGGTATTTGGACAATTCCTTACTATGCAAGGGTGATAAGGTCGCAAACTTTAACTCTTAAAAAAGCAGAATTTGTAGAGGCTGCTACAATGGCAGGAGAAAATAATATTAGCATATTACTTAGGTATATTCTTCCGAATTGTATTTCCCAAATAATTGTATTATCAACAAATAGTTTTGCTCAGGCAATTCTTATGACTGCTGCTCTTGGGTTCCTTGGGTTAGGTGCACAGCCCCCTTTACCTGAATGGGGGGCTATGACTGCAATAGGAAAAGAATATGTTTATATTGCACCACAAACTCTATTTTTCCCTGCATTTTTTATATGTTTAAATATTTTAGCTTTTAATTTTTTAGGAGATGGCTTACGTGACATTCTAGATCCTAGAATGAGAGGGATGTAGAAAGGTATAAAAATATGAAAAATATTCTTCAAATTAAAAATTTAAAATTAAGCTTTAATACAGATAACGGAATTTTAAAAGCATTAAATGGAATAAATTTGACCATACAAGAAGGAGATATTTTAGGATTAATAGGAGAGAGTGGCTCTGGGAAAACGGTTGTCGCATTATCAATTATGGGTTTAATATCTATTCCCCCAGCTCAAATCAATGATGGTCAAATTATTTTCAAAGGGAAGGATCTTTTAAGTCTTAAGAAGAAGGAGATGACAAATCTAAGGGGCAATGAAATATCAATAATCTTTCAAGAGCCATTTTCTTCATTGGATCCAGTTTTTCGTATTGGAGATCAAATAGCTGAAGCAATTAAATTGCATCAAAATGTAAATAAATTTGAAGCTAGAGAAAAAGCTATTGAAATGCTTAGAAAAATTAATATTCAAGATCCAGTTAGAGTAGCAGAAAGTTTACCTTATGAATTAAGTGGGGGGATGCAACAACGTGCAATGATTGCTATAGCAATGTCTTCCCCCAACTTATCATTATTAATAGCTGATGAGCCAACAAGTTCTTTGGATGTTACTGTACAAAAATCTATATTAAATTTAATTAAAGGCTTAAAAGAAAATAAAAGTGTAAATTCATGTTTGTTTATAACACATGATTTTAACGTAATCGCAGAGGTATGCACAAAGGTGGCAGTAATCTATGCTGGTAATATAGTTGAAACATGTCCAATGGAATCAATTTTTACAAATTGCAAACATCCTTATACAAAAGCTTTGCTAAAAGCAGTACCTAAAGTATCGGGTAATCAAGCAGAATTAGAATCTATTAAGGGGTTTTTTCCTGATCTTGTTAAACCTCCATTAGGATGTTATTTTCATCCAAGGTGTCTAGATCGTAAATATATATGCCAGAAGGAAATTCCCAAAATGATAAAAATAGATGAAGGTCATTATGTAGCTTGTCATTTGTTTAACTAAGTGAGACCTAACTTTGACACTTGTAAGTAATTTTTAAGCATTTATTCCCTTCAAACTATCGTAGGATATTAGTATAAAAGTATAAAAATTAATAGGATTGATTTGACAAAAGAAATAAACAACAGGAGCTAACAGAAGTGAATGACAAGAGAAAATATGTTATTATGATTTTGGGAAAGTTTGTAGTTGGGGTCAGGTTAATTTCCCCTGGAATAGTCATTATTTAGTGGCTAGTTCGTCATTAGGGTGGACTGTCCTTCCGTAAATTTAAATATTATCAGAAGTAAAGAAGGAAAACCAATTCATCTTGAGGTTGAGGCGCCACAAGGTTAACCATAGGTGAACTAACTCCCACCACTAGTTATATTTACAGAAAAATAAGACTTAAAAATAACCCGTAAAAAAGAAGAAAGGGGAATAGTGTAATGGGTATTAAAAGGGGACGATAAATAATAAGTGGTAAAAATGTCCTGGAATTAGGAAAAGAAAATAACATTTCTCCCATGCTACTAAATAAATAGAAGAGAGAGTATCTAAAAGGATACTTAAATAATCATAATAATCAAGAAGTAGATATCCACGGACAAGCCCGTGGTATTCTGCCCTTCGGGTTAATAAAAAAGTTAGAGATACAGATAGGAAAACTTGAACAGGTGATCGGTAAACCTTGCTTAGTAAGTATTCGCTTAGCAGAATAAACTAACTATAGAAAACTATATAATCGAGAATCTGCGTGAACCTTTAGGAAAACAGGTTTAACTCATTGATATATAAGGCTCACAAAGAATTCAACTTTTCACCCCAAAGGTGAAGCAAATATATACAAAAAGTGCCCTCAAAGTGGTTTAATTAGTGGTGTTGAGCCTACTAAAAACACAAAGAAAAGGAGCACTTAAGGGGGCATGATTTCCTAAAATTGAATTCACAGCAAAAAACCTTACCTCAAATACGGGAGTTTTGCTACTCCTTAATTATACAGAGGAACAAAGGATATTTCAAGAACTTGACGAAATTTTGGTCTTTGACAATTAAAGCACAGAAGAAACAAAGATGAACCACTTGAAAACTTTGATTTGTGGCGGTTTTGTAGGTGCAGATAAGCTGGATAGGTTTCTTTTATTAAAAGCAGATCCGTTAATGTTGAAGGAAATCAGGAAGGAGCCGTTAAAGGATACCATCCTCATCACCAGAGGAATAACTGTTACAATATTCTGATGGCATTTTGTGATGAATTAAAGGCTTTATGCGTTCTGGAAATACATACACCTCTAATGGTGGCTGCCGAAATGATAAAAGAAATCATTGCAAACCTCCGAGATGAAGTGGACAATATCGTTTTTTAGAATGGACAGCGGTTATGAAAGCGAAGAGATCGCAGAAGTTACTGAGGAAGCAGGATACCAGTATGTTGTAAAAGCCAAGGAATACTCTAAACCTGCTTGATAAAGCTTATGACAGGCCCCTTAAAATTTGGGAAGACTATGATTATCAAAAGCAAGCTATATTTGTCTTCATGAAGCCTGACCAATGGAGCAAGGCAAGGAAGTTTGCAGTGGTCAGGGAATTAAAACCGGAAGAAGACAGAAAACAACTAAGCCTTTTAAAAAGTAGTGATTATACCCCTGCCATGTAGGTTACTAATACCAGATGGGAACTCGCTGACACCGTGAAATTCTATGAAAAACGTGGAAACTGCGAAAACTAGATCAAGGAAACCAAGTATGATATGAACATTGGCTCTTTGAAAATGAAATTCTTCTCTTGCAAAGGAAGCGTTTTTCCAGATCATGATGCTGGTGTACCAAATATTTCTGCTGTTCAAAATGGATAAAGTTTCAGCGAGTGAGTATAGGCAGTGGATACTGACCTTCAGATTAAAATATGTGTTTGTGGCGGGTAAGATTATAAGGACTGCCAGGCAAACTATATTGAAACTTCTGGAAGGGTATCCTTATAAAAAAGTGTTTCAGTAAAAAACTGTTAAAGAACAAGACCTGTGGATAAAGGAGGACTTTTAAAACAGACTATCTGTGGATAGTTTAAGAGTTTTGCCGTTTTTAACCGAGAAAAAATAAAAGTTTCCTTAAAAGGAGGTAAAGAAAATGGTAGAATTTGAATCTAGATTCGCAGATTCATCATGAAATTTATGAGGATTTTAGATGAATTTAGCAAAAAAATCTGCGTAAATATTTCATACGCAGATTTCGGGTAGACGTTATCTGTGACCTTACCTTGAAAGGAGAAAGATATAGAATATGAAATTAGAATATATATTTCCAAAAGATATAGAAAAAGCAAAAATGGAAAAATGGCCACTAGTAATTCCAGTTGGAACAATAGAGTATCACGGGCCTCATTGTTCTTTTGGATGTGATACGCTTATACCTTATGGAATTCTTGAAAGACTGGAAAAAGAAAAAGAGATGATTATTGCACCCCCTGTATGGTATAGTCCATCCAGTTATGCAGTTGCCGGACCTGAAAAGGGCACAATCCATGTTGAATCAGATGTATTTGAACAAAATATATATTGTATTTTGAAATCCCTTCTTTATGGAGGATGGCGTAATATATACCTTCTTATCCACCATCAATATAAGTTGGAAATTCTTTTGCCAATGACCTTGTGCTGTATGAAAGCAGCTAAAAAGCTTACCTATGAATTTCTTGAAGAAAATAGAGGCAATGGCTGGTGGGGCAGTAATAGCAACAAAGAGCTCTATGATCATTTTGATAATCAAGACTATCCCTGGAATTGGATCACAGTATTACCATGCATGAGCAAGGAAGTACAATCTTCGACAGGTTATGATCATGCTGGAAAGTGGGAATGTTCAATATTAAGTGCACTTTATCCTGAAACAGTAGTAAAAGAATATATAAAAGACAGTGATGAATGGTTTATTCAGGATGCTGTTGAATCGTCACCAGAAATTGGGGAGAAAATGGTTGCTCTCTGCCTCGAGGATTTAAGAAAAAAAATCAAATAAAATAAAGTAAAAAAAGGTAAAAGGAAGAAAAAAGTAAAATAAAGCAAAAAAGGAAATATAAGGGGGATGAATAGGAAGCAAAATGGACAGTTTTTCTGCTTCTCATCCGTCCCCTTTACTTCCAAAGTTTTTGCTTTTCAAGCCAACTATAATTAGACAATTTAACAAATGTGTTAATCTTTTTTATTTCACCTTAAAAAACCACCTTCTTTGAAGGTGGTAATGGTTAAAGGGTTTTACCATAAAAATCGGTATATATGTTAAGATAAGATATGACTAAATGGAAAAAATTATCTCATACCATCTATC
>Ga0210003_1001546_pt1 | contig 20118 bp, 19 predicted proteins | sample LantaG_FD_182804 | JGI IMG/M metagenome (GOLD analysis project Ga0210003, IMG submission 182804) | Deep subsurface microbial communities from Baltic Sea to uncover new lineages of life (NeLLi) - Landsort_02402 metaG (SPAdes) (version 2) | ecosystem: Environmental > Aquatic > Marine > Oceanic >... | reverse complement strand
GCTAAAGAAAAACCATGAGTCTATTACCGGCAGATATCTCTCCGGGAAGCAGGCAATTGAGGTTCCTGCACGAAGAAGAATGCCCAAGGGGGCGTTTATAAATATAGTTAAGGCTTCAGGCAACAATCTTAAAGATATAGACGTGAACATTCCTGTTGGGCTATTTACATGCATTACCGGCGTATCCGGCTCCGGCAAATCCACATTGATAATAGATACACTGTATCCCTGTCTGGCCAGATACCTGGCAGGTTCAAAGATTAGGCCACGAACTGTAGGCAGTATTAAGGGCATTGAATATATCGACAGGGTGATACATATAGATCAGAGCCCAATCGGAAGGACACCCAGGTCTAACCCGGCTACATACACAGGTGTATTTACCTATATACGAGAGCTCTTTGCGCTTTTGCCGGAGGCAAAGGTGAGGGGGTATAAACCCGGAAGGTTTAGCTTTAATGTGAAGGGCGGAAGATGCGAGGCATGCGGGGGAGGGGGAATGATAAAGATAGAGATGCACTTCCTGCCAGATGTCTATATCACCTGCGATCAATGCCAGGGCAGGCGCTTTAATGATGAGACCCTTGAGGTCAGGTACAAGGGCAAATCCATAGCAGATGTCTTAGATATGACGGTTTTTCAGGCATACGGGTTCTTTGAATCCATTCCCAGGGTAAGACGCAAGCTACAGACCCTGATAGATGTGGGTATGGATTATATAAAGCTGGGCCAGAGTGCCACCACACTTTCCGGAGGAGAGGCCCAAAGGACAAAACTATCCAGGGAACTTTCAAAGAGGGCTACAGGAAGGACAGTATATATCCTGGATGAACCCACTACGGGTCTGCATTTTGATGATATAAATAAATTGCTAAAGGTCTTGCAACGCCTGGTGAGTCAAGGCAATACAGTGATCGTAATAGAGCATAACATGGATGTGATAAAATGTGCTGATTATATTATAGACCTAGGACCAGAGGGTGGGGATGATGGAGGAAGGGTGGTTGCATGCGGCCCTCCAGAGGATATAGCAAGGGCATCTAACTCATATACGGGTGCGTTTCTGAAAAAACATTTGTGATGTAAGCATTCAGCAATAGAAGCCTTCAGTATTCAGCTTTCAGCAAAAAAAACAAAGGGTTAGACGAAATGGTTGACAGACCGGTGGAGTTTAAAAACTATTTGTCATAAAGGTTATCAGGACTCTTCTTCTTTGTCTTTACCAAAATCAAAGGTTGTCAGTTCTTCGCCTTCCTCTTCGAGGACATCTTCCATCAGGATATCTTGTTCTTCTTTCCGGGAACCATCCTCAAGCATCCCATGCTCCTCCCCACCTACCTTGCTCACAGCAAAGCCATTCTCACCCATCTCCATCTCTGGCGGCTTCATGTAGATGTTAAGCTTTATCTTGGCAGGGACCAGATCCTCTCCGCATGTCTTACATCTGTCGATATAATCAAAGCTTATATAGCCGCATCTCGGGCACCTCATGTTTTTAAGCCTCCTTATACTGTTATCTTAAATCACTATCGGTATAATAAAACAAGATCATTAGTAGGAGACATATACTTACTTATAGGGTATATGGCACTTAAGAAAATTTTTTCTCATAAAGGGAAATGTATTTCTCTTTTTCTGCTCTGACAGTATCTTATGTATAATAAAATTAAATAGTTACGAAAAGGCCATCCAGGCATTTTAATTGCATCAAAAATAAAGCTGAAACAGGTTTATTTTTAGGTATCCTTAATAGGGAGGCGTGTTATGAGAGTGTATCTACAGGGAATTGTTGTTTGTATGGCGCTCTTTACCATTGGGTTGGGATAAAGTTTCAGCCATTTGTTGACTGGTGCTATGGTTCAGAAAAGTAAGGAGGTGTATTATGAGAAGGTTTATATGGTTAGCTGTATTATTGTCTGTACCCTTGATGTTTGCAGGGTGCAACTCGTCAGATGACAACGATCTTATACCAACAAATACAGAACAGGAAGCAGTTTCAGACCCTGGTGGGCAAGGGGATGTAGATGGTCTTACCATTATAGATCAGGTAACCATAGATGGTGACACAGGTTATTTGGCTGAGGATGAAAATGGCAAGCCATATCTAATACTCCAGGGTTCGTCTTACAATATGGGTTATCAGATGGGTGCGCTTATGCCTGAAGGTACATTTAGGATGACAGCAGAGTATATAGCTAGGATTGTTGAGGGTTCTCTTGGCATAACCGAGGAAGATAACCCGCTTTTGTATAACTTCTTGCTAGGTGAGGTGCTGACTTTGTGCCATGATGCAGTAAACAGCCATGCTATACCTTCGTATCTCATAGTAGAGATGCTTGGTGTTGCAGATGGGGCAAGGGCTAAAGGCTATGATGTAGGCTTTGATAATGTATTACTCTTAAACGAGGGCTACGATGCGCTATATTCCATTTTTTTTACAGGAAAACTCCCGAGTATAGAGAAATTAAAGGAGTTGCTTAAAAACAAATCCGGCTTAGACGAGTTTATCAAGACTCAAGAAGAAGATGGTGAAGAGAGAGTGGTATTCCCAAATGCAAACCCGTATGTGCTAGGCTGCAACGAATTTGTAGTATCTGATGGGGCAACTTTAGATGGCAGGCCCTTTCACGGAAGGGATTTCATGTTCTCTACAGGAGGGATATATCAGGATGTAGCCTGTATGGGTGTCTATTTGCCTGGTGCTGATGATAGCTATCCATTTGTGTGCGTTACTGCGCCAGGGTTTGTTGGTCTGACCACAGCCCTTAATAGTGAGGGCCTTTCTATGGGAGTGGATGTTGTTATTGGTGCTTGCACGAGGAGTGACCCCGGGCTGGGTTGTCTTTTGGTAATGAGGGATATTATCCAGCACTCATCAGATCTTGATGAAGCCATAGAGAGGATGAAGAACCAGGATAGGGGCGTATCATGGCTATATGCCATAGCAGATGATGAAAAAAGTGCGCTCTATACATACGGTGTGGTTGCAGAAGAAGGCATGAGTGATCCTGAATTTAATGGCCCTGATCTGTTGCCCAGTTGGGAATACTGGCTACTCTCTTTAGGCAAAGATTATATAGGGATGTTGGACGAGGAGCCTTTACCTGAAAAAGGCGTAATGATAAGGGATCAAGCATGGCAGTTCCCTCCGGCATTCAAGGACGGTGGCACACAGGATGATGATATCTATTTCCCTGATCAGATAGAGACCTGGCCGGATGTGGTGATTGCCACTAATCATTACATTATACCCCGGATGGTATTCACTACCTTCACGCCAAGGATCTCCAAGATATCAGACATCTCTGGTTCACTCTGGAGATACGAGACCCTGTTGGGGTTTATGGGGGGAGAGTATGGCTATATTGATTTTGGTACAGCCAGAGACCTTATAGACTTTTTGAACCCAAACAGTGTCTACGGGGATACAGGCTATTATAAGGCAGGTGGTCCGGTGCATGGACATCACGCTATTATAGACAATACGAATCTCATCATGGAGGGCTTATTTGGATATTACGGTCCTGACCAGGAGCATAAGGCCCCATGGGCCAGGGTTGATCTTAACGATTTCATTGAATAAGCAAAAAAAGAGGTCAGGGCTATGTAATGCCGTAGTGTATTGTTATCAGGTTGTTGCCCGGAGATTCGGGCAACAACCTGATATTGCCACACCCTATTTTGACAATTCCGTAAAAAGCCTAGAAACGTGTCATTGCGAGCGAAGCGAAGCAATCTCGTGGAGCATAACTATATGATATTATTAGATTGCTTCGTCGCTACGCTTCTCGCAATGACATGCTCAGTTACTTTTTACGACTGTATCTATTTTAAAGACAGGAGATCTATGGTAGTCTTATCCGGTACAAGAATAGAATCTTAGTTGAAAAGGAGGGTGTGTAAATAATGTCAGTAAGACCAGAGTGGTGGCTGTCTGTCCTAGCCAAGATATGGCCTATTACCTGGATCAGCGCCAGGGCTACCAAATGGCCAGTGGTGGGTGGGCTGATCGCACGTCTTGCCCTGCCCATGTTCAGCAAAAAAAATCTTAACATCACCTATATCCCTGTCAACGAAAACATAGGTGATGCAGTAGGAAGTTCCTTATTGCCAAGGCAGGTGATGGAGAAGCTTATACGTAAATCATCTCACCGTGCGATCATCCATCGCTGCACCTGCAGGGACGCAAAGGGATGCAAGGAGCATCCAATAGATCTGGGATGCCTATTTTTAGGTGAAGGTGCCAAGGAGATAGACCCCCGTATTGCAAGACATGTCAGCGTGGAAGACGCGCTCGAACATGTGGACAAGTGTCTGGAAGACGGGCTTATCCCTATGACCGGAAGGGTGAAGATCGATAATTTCATCTGGGGGGTACGTGACCGTGGCAGGTTATTGACCTTTTGTTTCTGCTGCCGCTGCTGCTGTACGATCTTGAACTCAGGGAGATTTCTGCCAAAAGAGGCTGCTGATTCCATAACACCCCTACAGGGCCTGAGGATTATAACTGACCATGATCTTTGTAAAGTATGTGGTACCTGCGTGGATGAGTGCCCTATGGGCGCCATAACCATACATGGCGGAAAGGTACATCACGATGAAGATTTCTGTATAGGTTGCGGGATTTGTATTACGGTCTGCCCTGAAGGTGCGCTCCGTGCCGAGGTGGAAGATGTAGACGCTGCAATAGATGAGCTGGTGGGCCGCATCGATAGCATGGTAGATATAGGATGATTGAATCTCCGCAGCAAACCGCTAGGACAGGTAAATGAATAAAAAACGTATTGCTGCTTTTTTTGATTTTGACAAAACACTCCTAACCGTTGAAAGCGCCAAGATTGGGATCAAATCTCTATGGGATAATGGAGGCCTATCCATTGGGTTTATACTCCATGTGTTAACGGCAAACTTCTTTTATAAAAAAGATCTCTATTCGGATGAGAGGATGGCAAGGCTCTTATTGACGATATTTAAGGGTAAAAGCCCTGAGGAATTTGCGATAGATAATACATTGGAGTACTACACCCAAATAATCAAACCTTATCTGGCTCCGAATCTTTTGACTAAATTGGAGGATCATCGTAAGGCCGGCCATCTATTAATACTTCTTTCCGCCGGGGTAAGACATATGTTAGAGCCGGTAGTCCTTGATCTGGGATTTCACCATCTTTTATGTACTGAGCTTGAGATTGGGACAGATGGGTTATTTACCGGCAAGGCAGATGGTATGATTTGTATTGGAGATAGCAAAAGATACCTTGCCAATCGCCTGGCAAAGAAGGTGGGTATCGATCTGGGTGAGTCATACGCATATGGCAATCATCATTCTGATATACCAATGCTGGAGGCAGTAGGCCATCCTTTAGCGGTTGAACCTACATCTAAATTGCGAAAGATGGCCCTAGATAAGGGATGGCCTGTCATCAGGTTTAATTAAGGATTTATATTGACTTTACAATTGTGGTCTTAGTAGTCTTAATCAGTATATTTTTTAGGGATAAAAGGAGGCGAAGATTATGGCAAAGGTTATTGTCCTTGGTGGTTGTGGAGCAGTAGGTAGCGTTGCGGTCAAGACACTTGTAGATAGCGATGTGTTTTCAGAGGTCGTGATTGGTGACTTTAATATTGAAAAGGCAAACGAACTTATCTCTCAGCTAGGTTCAAAAAAGCTAAGTGCAATCAAGGTTGATGCAAGTGATGAAAATGGTATAAAAGACGCTATCAGAGGTTCTGATCTGGTAGTTAATTGCGTAGGGCCGTTCTATAAGACTGTTAAAAATATACTAAAAGCCGTGATTGATGCAGGGATAAATTACGTAGATATCTGTGATGATGTGGATGTAACCATTGAAATTTTGGAGATGGATAATGCTGCAAGGAAAGCAGGCATTACTGCATTGATTGGGATGGGTAACTCACCAGGCGCTACAAACATTATTGCGAAGTTTGTTGCAGACAAATTGTTAGATAAGGTCGATTCTATCAGTATCTTTCATGTGCATGGTGGTGAACCCGTGGAAGGCAAGGGCGTAATCGGGCACAGATTCCACTGTATGTCCATAGATATCCCTATGTTTCTTGACGGGAAATTAAAATATGTTAAATACTTCGGAGAGGATGGTATAGCGCTGAGGCAGACATTCGATTTTCCTGTGGTAGGGGAGGTACCGCTATATCCATACCCGCACCCTGAACAGGTCACTATCCCGAGGTACATCACGTGTAGAGAGGTTACGAACAAAGGTTCTGTTATACCAAACGAATATTACAATCTGATAAGGGATATGTGTAGACTGGGTCTTTCCAGCAAAGAACCATTAGATATAGACGGGCAGACTGTAATACCGCAAGATTTTGCCATGGCTTACATTGTTAGAGAGAGGGAAAGGATCTTGAAACAGACCGGATTTGGCACTCAACGTGGTTGTTGCTCAACGGTTGTAAAAGGGGAGAAAGACGGGGAATATAGGGAATATAGAGTACATATGGCCTCTAAAAGTCAGGCATTAGGAGAAGGCACAGGGATCCCGGCAGCCATAGGTGCAATCCTTATGCAACAGGGAAAGATCACAGAAAAGGGGGTATTCCCGCCTGAGGGATGTGTGAATCCTCAGGATTTTCTGGATATTCTCCCACAGGTTATAAAGCTTGATAAGGTAAAGGAAGGCGGAGAATCGTTTGGCGGATTGATTGTTGAAATGGTGGATGAAAAGGGAAATATCAAAAAGATAGATATATAAGGCAACCTGACAGATAAATGACGAGAAAGGATGCGGATAAGAAATATATACTGGCAATCGATCATGGGACATCTGGGGTTAAGGCAGCAATAGTCTCTATATATGGAGATATACTAGATTTCGAAACCGAGAAGACACCAATATATTTTTTACCAAAGGGCGGTGCAGAACAAGACCCTGATGATTGGTGGAATGCCCTGGTCAAGGCATCAAGACGATTGATCAAAAAGGGCATTGTTTCCTCTGAGGATATTATTGCAGTATGTGTTTCGAGTACGATGTCCAGCACTGTAGTTGTAGACTCCAATGGCCATCACTTGATGAATTCTCTTACATGGATGGATTCACGGGGGGCCCCGTATATTAAAAAGGTGATGGGTGGGTTCCCTAGTATTCTGGGTTATAATATATTTAATCTTTTGACATGGATTTCTAAGACAGCAGGGGGGCCCGCCTTGTCTGGGAAGGATGATATTGCACATATCCTGTTTGTGAAATATGAGTACCCCAAGATATATGAAAAGGCACACATGTTTTTGGAAAGTAAGGATTATTTGAACCTGAGATTAACAGGAAAATTCGCAGGTTCTTATGATTCCACAATATTATATTGGGTCACTGATATAAGGGATATTAATAACATCTCTTATGATGACAAATTGATAAAAAAGTTGAATATCGACAGGGATAAATTACCGCCTCTAAAATCATCCATTGATATCTTAGGGACTATATCCAGGGACGTAGCAGATGAGATTGGTTTAAACCCGGATGTGAAGGTGGTCATGGGTGCTGCAGACCACGAGGCTGCCCTTGTCGGATCAGGGGCAGTAAGGGATTTTGAAGGACATATCTATATTGGCACTTCATCCTGGGTCGAATGTATTGTGCCATTTAAAAAGACAGACGCCATTCACTCTATTGCAACACTCCCCGCGGCAATTCCCGGCAGGTATCAATGTATAAATGAACAGGATATAGCAGGAGGGTCCCTATCATTTTTAGCAGGTAATGTTATTTATCCCAAAAACAAATTGAGACCTGAAGCCTCTCCACCAGATGTGTATAAAAGATTAGATGAGATTGCCGGCCAGGTGCCCGCTGGAAGTAATAAGTTGATCTTTGCCCCATGGCTTAATGGCGAGAGGACGCCGGTTGATGATAATACATTAAGGGCAGGGATCTATAATATGTCTATGACTACGAATATCGACCAAATCATCCGGGCATTTTTTGAGGGTGTAGCATATAATACCCGGTGGAGTCTAAGATATGTCGAGAGGTTTATTAGCAAAAAGATGGATGAGGTGAGTATTATAGGAGGTGGCGCCAAATCTGATGTATGGTGTCAGATCTTTGCAGATGTTATGGATAGGACGATCAGGCAGGTAAAAGACCCTATGCAGGCAAATGCACGTGGCGCTGCATTGATTGCATCTGCTGGGTTAAACTACATTACATTCGATGATATTCCAGGGTTGATTCAATACTCAAACGTATACCATCCAAATCCGGAAAACAGAAAAATATATGATGAATTATTCAAGGAATTTATAAAGATATATAACAATAACAAGTCGATGTATAGACGTTTAAATGGGATTACAAGGGGCTGATCATCTATGGTGATATTGATGTTGCAAGACGTTCCGCAGAGTAGGGGTTGATGTATGAAGGCATTATACTTTGAAAACAAGATCATCAAGATTGCGATGCTGAATGTGACCTCGAAATTCAATAAGTATGCCGCACTTGGCAGGTTTTCTCCAACCAGATATTCTGATGTACCCAAGCCGCAGATCCCTAATCAGCGGTGGCTCAAGGTAAAGAACAAGAGTTGCGGCCTGTGTGGCACAGACATCCATTTTATCTTCATGGAGATGAGCCCTACATGCCTTCCAGCCGCAGTCCCTGGTGTATCAAGAAAGTATCTTGGACACGAAACCGTGGGCGAGGTCATAGAGGTTGGCTCAGATGTGGACAACTTCGATGCCGGAGACCGCGTGGCGCTCAGGATAGACTGGCCCTCATGTTTTCAGATGGAGATCGATCCGCCGTGCCCACAGTGCAAGTCAGGGAATTATATGCTCTGTGAGAACCTTGGAAAGAAAGAAATGCCTATCATCGATACTGGTGGAGGGTTTTCCCCCTACATGGTGATGCATAAGACCCAGCCATACAAGATACCAGATACGATTAGTGATGATAAAGCCCTGTTTTTGGAACCAACCGCCTGTGCTGTGCATGGTGTCTTCAAACACAAACCAGGCCCAGGGGATAAGGTGCTTGTTGTTGGATGTGGCACTATTGGCTTGCTCACCATTGCTGTGGCAAGGGCTGTCCAAAAAGATGCAAAGATATATGCCCTGGCCAGATATCCGTTTCAAGCAGATATGGCCATGAAACAAGGGGCGGATGATGTGTTAATCGAGGACAAAGATATCTACAGGCATATAGCCAAAATAACAGGGGCCAATTACTGGCAGGGTTACTTTGGTAATAAGATATTACTTGGTGGGTTTGATATCATATATGATAGCATCGGTAATGATAAGACCATACATGGGTCTCTTCGCTGGGTCAGGGCAAGGGGTAACGTAGTTATACTCGGGATAAATTTTAGACCTGGTAAGATAGATTACACACCTGTCTGGTATCAGGAGATAAATTTAACCGGCATGAATTGTCATGCAAACGAGTCTGAGAAAGACACGTCTTTTGATGTAGCTGCGAGGCTTATAAGTGAGAAAAAGATTATGCTAGAGGGCATGATAACGCATAGGTTCCCCATGTACAGATATAAAGAAGCAATAAAGACATTTCTCTCAAAAAGAGATTCTAAGGCAATCAAGATAATCTTGGATCATGAAGCAGGGTAGGATCACTTGTAACCCTTATCAATAGATACCAACGCAAGGTTGATGATTTCGTAAAAAGTTCCAACAATTTGTCATTTCGAGTGAAACGAGAAATCTAAGATTTCTCACATTCGTTCGAAATGACACATTATGCAGGTTACTTTCCATTATAATGCCGACGCGTTGGCATAGTGAAGCTTTTTACGAAGCCATCACTCTTGACTTGCAATATTCTTCTTTAAAGGCAGATGGATGAATGCCAGGGAACAACATTGATGCCGCGATTTTTCATTGATTCATTACCACCATAGATAATTGTTTGCCCAATGGCAGCTGATCCTGCCAGATCAACCCATTTCATTAGCCCTTTAAACGAATCTGACGTTAGGGTCATGCCCGATTTCATTTCAATTGGTCTGAGTTTTTCTCCCTGCTCATATATGAGGTCGATCTCATTGCCACTCCGGTCTCTCCAGAAATAGATATTCCCAGGGAGTCCTTTATTATAACGTGATTTCAAAATTTCACTTATAATAAACGATTCAAAGAGCGCACCACGCATTGAATGTGTATTAAGCTGCCGTGGATCCTGGATCGAAAGCAACCATGCTGCAAGGCCTGTATCATAAAAATAGAGTTTGGGAGTTTTAATCAGACGTTTGTTGAAATTTCTATGATGTGGTTGAACCAAAAAGAGAATATAACTTGCCTCAAGAATGGATATCCATGCCTTGGCTGTATTGTGGCTAATGCCGCAGTCAGATGCTAGATCGGATAAATTTAATAACTGGCCGACTCTGCCTGCGCATACCCTGAGAAACCTCTGAAATGTAGTTAAGTCACGGACATTGACCATCTGCCGCACATCCCGCTCAATATAGGTCTGGGTATAACTCCCATACCAGATGCCGGGGTTCAGATTTCTGTCGTGAACAGGCGGGTATAGCCCAGTGAACATAACATCGTCAAGGCTCAGGCCCTCAGGCCTGCTGTAGCATTCATGCAGGGAGAATGGCAACAGCACTATCATAGCCACTCTGCCTGCTAAAGATTGTGTTATTCGTGACATAAGCCCGAACTGCTGTGAACCGGTCAGGACAAACCTGCCGGGTAAGGGATTTTCATCTACAATCTCCTGCAGATACGACAAAAGCAATGGACAACGCTGAATCTCATCAAACACTGCTCCTTGAAGATATCTGTTGAGAAAGCCCCTGGGATCCTCTTCAGCCAGTTCCCGTGTATCAGGATTTTCAAGGGAAACGTAAGGCTTTGATTCAAAGACATACCTCGAAAGAGTTGTTTTTCCAGACTGCCGCGGGCCGGTAATGGCTATAACAGGATATCCCTTAGCAATATCTTTGAGGGTCTCTTCTACATTTCGCGGGATCATGATATTACAGTACCGAATATCTTGCTAATTGTCAATTAAATTATCAATTAGCGCTGATTTATCTATAGTATTACCCTTCCGGCTGAAGTGGTAAAATTTTTACGCCTATTTTTGGTGAAGCTCCTCGCCTACAAGGCGAGGAGCTTCACCTTTTAAAAGGGTCCAAGTTTTCAGTAAAACAAGAAATATCTCTATTGATCCACTCCTGAAAAATTTTGCGGATGAGAAACCGAGGACGGATTCAGATTTTCAACTTATACCAAACTGTGTTCAATCGGTTAGTTTACAAAATTGTCATTGCGAGCGTAGCGAAGCAATCTAAAGCCCAGATTGCCACGTCGCTAAAGCTTCTCGCAATGACACGTTTCTAGACTTTCAAATAACTTAACTATCAAAAGTTATTTTCGGTTACAGTGCCGCGAAGTGGCATAATCTAGCCTTTTACGAACTTGTCCAAATTAATTACCACGTATTAATCTTTTTAGGGAAAAATCTGCGACGCATTTCATATATGCGTCGCAGATTTATGGTACGTCTTTATCCTTTAGTCAAGAATATCTACGTCTTGGGCTTGTGGGCCTTTTGTCCCTTCGGCAACTGTGAATTCCACGCGCTGACCTTCTGACAGCGAGCGGAAACCCTCGCCGCGAACAGCAGTATAGTGCACGAAGACATCTTCTCCCTGATCGCGTGTAATAAAACCGTATCCTTTAGTAGTGTTGAACCATTTAACAGTGCCAGTCTCACGCTCTGCCATATTTACTTCACCTCCTTCTCTAATTCAGTTGGGACTAAGCGTCCTAAGCCGATCACATAGATGTATCTAACACTAGAACGACTGCCAACTAATTTTAAGTTTAGCAAGATTTTACACCATTGCCAAGACGGAAATAAGATTTTTCAATTCAGTCTTGAAATTGAAAATCGCGGATCAAACGCTTGATTATTTCAACAACCTCCCGAGGAACATCGAGCAACTCAAAACCAGTATCATAGAAATCAGGATTGATGTCTTTCTTGCACCATAAGCTTTTGGCATCAAACGTAATTTCTTTACTTTTCTTTATTTCTTTGGGTAAGCCCATCCTTAATTGAAGGGTGGTATTTGTCTCAATAGGTTCCTCGCTCATCAGCATTACACCTTCAGGTGTAATATCTACCAGGTGCCCGATGAGCCTGGTAGTGTTTCTGTCAAAAATCCTCAAGTAATAAATCAAATGTTTTCTTTGGAATTTTCTTCTTTCTATCATCTTACCGCCCCTTGCCTCGATTGGCATGAGATACTTATCCTGCTATTTCCCGGTAAAGTTTTCTGGTTTTTTCTCCTTTAACCAGTCTATTTTCAGGGGAGACCTCTCCCTTATCCAAATACTATGGTTTTGTTTCCATTGATAAAGACCCTGTCTTCAAAGACCAGTTTGAGGGCTTTAGCCAAGACCACCTTTTCCACATCCCTTCCTGCTCGCCCCATATCCTCAGCACTGTAGGTGTGATCCACAGGGGTTATATCTTGGGTGATGATTGGCCCATTATCGAGATCCTCGTTTACAAAGTGTGCAGTGGCGCCTATGATTTTTACTCCCCGGTCGAATGCCTGCTTATACGGACTTGCACCGGTGAATGCAGGCAGGAAGGAGTGGTGAATGTTGACGATCTGATTTTTGTAATGAGACACAAAAGCCGGGGTAAAGACGCGCATATATTTGGCTAAGACGATGTAGTCCGGGCTATATTTGTCAATGATCTTTATTATCCTGGCTTCATGTTCTTCTCTCATCTTATTGGTATGAGATACATAGTGGTAGGGAATACCAAATCTTTGGACATAATCCTTCAGTGTAGTATGATTGCTTATCACAGCTAAAACGTTTGCACCTAAATCATCAAAGGCATATCTGGACAACAGGTCCCCAAGGCAATGGAATTCCTTGGAAGCCATGATTATGACATCTCTTTTCTGCCTTTTTGGCAGCTGAATATCTGCTCCATCGGGGAGCACGGTCTTTAATTCGGTTACTATCTGTTCCGGATGCAATGTTCCGGAAAATTCTGTGCGCATGAAAAAGAGCTTCCTCTTCTGGTCAACAAATTCTCCGTTACTGACAATATTGAGACCATGGTGGTAGAGTACACCGGTAATATTGTGTATTAATCCCTTTCGGTCGGTACAATTTATAAGCAGTATATAGTGTGTAGTCATCTTAGCCTCCAGTAGGAGATCTTTATTTTTTGTATTTATAAAAGTAAATACAGAAGTCGTAGATATTCGATTATTGATTTTTTCTCATCGGTTGAGCCACATCTTCATTGTGCGGGTAACCATGTCAGCCGCGTCTTGCTGCACAAAATGCTCGCTATCGGGTATCGTCACCAGTGTCAGATCCTTCTCAATCCAGTCCCAGGTATTGTTAAGGGCACCTGGCAGCAGGGCCCAGTCCTTGAGGCCATGGATCATCAGAACAGGGCACTTCACTTTGACAACAGGGGATGAATCCTCTGTATAGGGTTCGCGGGGGTAATTGGCCTTGTAATAGTTGAGCATTGCCTCAAAGTCTGATTTGTTAAACGCTTCGATATATCTTTGTTTTGCTTCTGGGTCACTGACCCAGGCAGCAAGGACCTCAGCCGTTAACTTCTCGTGAGCCCCCTCTTTTTGAAAGTTTCTGGCGTACTTACTGCTATGCTGCTGTTTTGGGTTATTGGCCAGTTCTCGCATAAGTCCCTTTGGATGAGGCAGGTTACAGATGATGAGCTTTTCGACTAGATCAGGGTTGGTCATTGCAAGAAACCAGGCGATTGTTCCGCCCCAGTCGTGACCGGTGATGATTGCCTTATCCTGGCCCAAATGATGAATAACAGCTACAATGTCACTTACGAGTATGTGCATGGCATAATTCTTTACACCTTTTGGTTTATCGCTCTTGTTGTATCCACGGAGATCAACAGCCACGACCTGAAACCGGGCAGAAAGGGCATCCATCTGATGCCGCCAGGTATACCAAAAGTCAGGAAATCCGTGGATCATCACCACCAAAGGCCCTTCGCCAAGGGTTACATAGTGGATCTTGACCCCGTTATTATCCGCGTACCCGTGCTTTACTCGATCCATGATATCTGTCTTGTGGTTCATAGAGGCATCCCTTTCTTATGGAAGCTTATTACAGGCTTCCAAATGTTTCTCATCTGCTTGCATCCTGTCTCGAATTCATATACCCGACAATCAGGCCGGCAGCGATATACATAACCTTAAGGATTGTGTCGCCCTGAAAGGTCGAGCTCGATCCATTGTTCACTCCTTTTTGGATTTGAGATAGTAATAATACCAGATAACAATAAGCAATGAAAGGGTGGAAAATCCCTATGGGGTATTCCCATTTATCTCAATCCTGGTTGGTAGGTGGATGTCTCAAGAATCCATCTTTGATTTTTCACGGATCATGCCTTTTATTTCTTCAAATCTCTCTTCGGTCAGATCATATTTATAAAGCGGGAAAAGACTAAGCAGTATCATAAAGGCAGTAAAGAAGCAGAATGCGAGACGTATGCCAAGCTCAACACTTTCCGGCTGCACCGCCTTGTTGACGAAGCCTGAGAGAGAAAGGGTAAATCCAACTATAGCCGGGCCGACAGAATAGGCAGTCTTCTGACCACATGACCAGATACCGGAGAAAATGCCTTCCCGCCTCATCCCTGATTGCATTTCATCAAATTCAATTGTGTCGGGCAACATGGAGAAAGGAAATAGTTGAAAACTCGAGAAGCCTATGCCAAGGAGGAATATCTGTATATAGAATAAACTTAGCTGGGAAGGCTTTGTAAAAAACAAGGATATCAGCATTACAGCCAGCAAGCTGAGTCCAAGGATGTAGGCCTTGATCTTTCCAATCTTCACTCCTATTCTAACCCAGACAGGAATAAATACGATTGCCGTTACAAACAGAACAGGGAAGATAATGCCCATGGAGGTTTCCGGCAGACCCATGACATATTTTACATAATATATTAGCCCTGCCATGAGCACCCCGATAGCCAGTGATTGGAAGATATACATCGTCATCAGCATCTTGAAGGGGGAATTTTGAAAGGCTATTTTGGCTTGCATGCCAAAAGACATAGGATTGTCTCTAGCTGGTAAGGCCTTGGCATTTCGTGTCCCCCAGACGCATATGAGACAAAATAGTGCTATTAATGAACCCAAAATAATACCCATGAAACGGAATCCTGTTTCTCCGCCACCGCCTGTTTTCACAAGCGGCATTGCGAGGGCGCCGGCCAATAAGACCCCTACAGAAGAGCCTATCATCCTGAATGAAGTGATTGACATTCTCTCATTATAATCGTCGGACATCTCAGCAACCATGCTCGAATATGGCACATTGAAGACGGTAAAGACCGTACATGCCAGGGCAAATAGCAGTCCCACGTGCAAGGCATTCGTTATCTCGGAATTATGATGTGGCGCCAGAAACATAAGAAGGAATACAAGGGCAAAAGGGATTGAAGAATAAAGAAGATATGGACGTCTTCTTCCCATACGAGAATGGGTAACATCCGATATTCCGCCCATAAGCGGATCTGAAATCACATCCCATAATTTCGGGAATAAGAGCACCAGCCCGGCGAGAGAAGGTGCGACTCCTACTACATTTGTGAGGAAAAAGAGTAAAAACAAACCGGATGTAACGATAAAGATATTACATCCGATATCCCCGATTCCGTAACCCAGCTTAAGACCCAAAGACAGCTTCTTGTTAGTTGAATCTCCGGAAGTTTTCTTGGTGATTGAATCCATTTATGCCCTCCACAAAAAAGTGGGCAGGCTACTTTTTGCTTTGCTTCTTTCTCACTGAAACAAAAAAAGTAGTCTGCCCACTTTTTTTCTCGGGTTTATTCATCCCATTCCTCGGGACGAGGCTGCGGGCCGGGAATGATGCCTTCAATATCAGGATCTTCCGTGTTTGTTTTGGGTTCCTGGTTGGTCTTGCGCTCCTTGCGTTCCTGTCGGCGGGCTTCCTTGGCTAGCTTTTTTTTTCTTTTTGCCTCTTCTCGCGCCTTTTTCATAAATGTATTCTGGTTTCTACTTGCCATATTCATCTCCTGGCATGCCATTTTCATGCCGGCAGGATTCTTCTAACGAATTTTCCCAGCAAATTCTTCGGGGTGAAATAGAAGAAGATATCATGCTGGAAACAGGGGCAGAGCGTGCCTGCCCCTGTAAGCTACTCAGGCTTTGGAAACGTTGGATGCCTGGGGCCCCTTTGGACCCTCGGCGACGTCGAAGGAAACACGATCACCCTCATCAAGCGTTTTAAACCCACTCTGACTGATCGCAGAGTAATGTACGAATACATCTCCCCCATCATCCGATTCAATAAAACCAAATCCCTTTTGCTCGTTAAACCATTTTACTGTTCCATTTGCCATTAAATACCTCTTCTTGCAGATCCCCGCTTGGCAAAACAAGAGACGCTGCGATTGTATTTCTGAAACGGAAGATATCATCAATGAAATACTGACTTGTTGAAGTGTAACTCAAGGATTCCTCCGGAAAGCAAGATTCAACTCAGATATATTCTTATTTCAGATGTTTGTTGCCATATAATGTACAATGATTACTATGTCAAGTGGAAAATTGGACAAGGAAACCGGTGGCGGATTGGATGTAACACCCCCCTGCCCCCCTCAAGGGGGGAATAAATAGAGGGGGGAATAAATAGAGGGGGGAATAAATAGAGGGCTGGGGAAAATTCCCCCTTTGAAGGGGGTAAGGGGGATGTCAATCAATGGTATGAACCATTGATAAATCCGTGGAAGATTGTATCACTGAAAAACATCTTCTGCCGGGCATTGCCCCTGGTGGCCACATGGCAGAAAGCCTCTTTGTTCTCTATCCGAATCGGCCTTGCCATCCCTTACCTGCCAACCCATAAAGAGGAAAAAACAAGATCCGGCCTTTTTTTCTATTGGATCTCGCCTGCCAAATATGCAATCGAGTCTCTGACAGCCTTCATTAATTGGTCCCTGGTTTCTGGTGTATACTTGGATGCTTCAATGGGACTCCCTATGTTTACCTCCACATGTTGTCCAATGTGGAAATCCCAGGTATTAGGTGGCAGGATCTTTTCCGAACCCCTGATCCCCACAGGTATGATTGTTGCGCCTACCTGAATAGCCAGCATAAACCCACCTTTTTTAAAAGGGCCGAGTCTCCCGGTGCGGGAACGTGTGCCTTCTGGAGCAACCCATAATATCACGCCACTTTCCATCTTGGCCTTGGCCTTATCCAGATCATTAATGGCCCCTTCCAGATTATGTCGGTCAATGGAAATAAATTCTCCTGCCTTCATTCCCCTGCCCCATAAGGGCACCTTGAAGAGCTCCTTTTTTGTGAGCATACGTATAGTGCCCGGTAGTGACATGAATATGAGGGGGATGTCATAGTGACTCCGATGATTTGACATGATGATATAAGGCCTGCCAGGTGTGAACTTTACGTTGTGAGGATTGGATACTTCATATGTAGCCTTGACAGCCTTCAGCAGGCGCGATGACCACATCCTCCGCAGCAGGGTCGTATCCCCGTATTCCCGCTCATACGTTCCCCTGTAAACTTTATAAAGCACAATGACAGTAATTTTTAAGGTCACATACAAAGATTGAACAATGATCCATAACTTCCGGGGTAAAGATGCTTTCATGACAGACAATTCTCCTTTGAACTACGCCTTCTTTAAGATCTCTTCTGCAGCAATGCGGACGGCGTTGCTCACCACAGCAGCGCAACATTCAGAGCCGCCTGCTGCCAGATACTCTTCAGCCTCCGCCGGATCGGCCAGGTTGAACCTTCGACCCAGTTGCGTCTCCAAAATATCCCCGCACATGGTGCTGCCATTTTCCTTCTCAAAGCGGCGACAAAACCTCCTCGCCAGTGGCAGGGAAGCAAAGTATCCCGCCCAATCATCCAGCTTTTCCCGCCCATAGACCAGCCCGAGCGCCATCAAACATCCTATAACAGCACCACAGGTCTCGCCCCTGAGTGAAATACCCGGAAAGGGGGTCAACGCCTTCAAGATTGCTCCATCATCGAGTTTAAACTCCTCTTTAAGCACCAGGAAGGAAGTTTGAGCACAGTTACCAGAAAGTTTGAGATATTCGGTTGCCTTCTGAGCCAGTCTGTCCGGCATCTCTCCTTTCGAGGGTTGATTTGCCATTCTCAGTTTCTCCTTTCAACACCTTGATGGCTGTTGTTTAGGGGGATTGGGGACAGGTTCACATTTTTTGGCCTTGCTTGTACGCTTTTGCTCCTTACCCTGCATAGGCATAATAATTCTGGACTACGCCCAAACGCGCCAACATACCCTCTCCTTTTCAGGGTAACCTCCTTTTTTTGTCAAAATTATCCATTTTCATGACAGTGGATGACACTATCCACTTAACCTGATAACTTCAAGGGAAAAAGGGGACAGGTTCAATACTGTTCGGCATGAGATTTGTGTTGTCACGAACTAAGTTAGGAAAATTCTTAAATAGCAGTATGGATCTGGAAGGTGCATTGAACAAGTTTTATGAAGAACTGGAGATTTCAGCCAATTTAAAGGAGCAGGGTATTCCCAAATCAGAGTTGAGGAAAATTGCATTTTACACCTACAGAGATGCGGTTAATATGGCCACCAATCCAACTGCCATGAGTGAAAAAAAGATACTGGACCTGATTGAGGAAATGTACTGGTAAGGGAAAAAACGGTCAGGCGGGGCGTTTTGTTGCGGCGTTTTTAAAGACAGATGTATATTGAATAGCGTCAAATGGGCAAACATTCAAGCAACGCGCACAACTGAAACAATCTGCTGGTAATCTGTTTTTGGCAACTCGCCCTTTTGCGGCTTCCAAAGGGCATGCCTTTATACAGGCGCCGCATTGGGTGCACTTGTCTTCATCAATTCGGATATGGTAAATGCTGAATCGTTCAGCTATCCATGAGACGAAACCAAAGGGGCAAATAAGCTGGCAGAAAGGACGGTAGATGATGAATGACCCACCTAAGGCAATGATAACCGTCAACAGAATGCTAAGGCTTTCAAAATCCAGATTAAACAGATCAAAGGGATTAATATAGTGATAAATAACAGTCCCTTTACGTCCTTTGATGATACCGAACAGGAAAAGTAGCATGATGAGAAAAAGACTTGCCCGGATTGTGTTTGTCAAAATAAATGGAAGTTTTCTCTGCTTAATTCTTCGCAGAACAGGCAGGCTATAGATCAACTCCTGAAAAGCGCCAAAAGGACACGCCCAGCCACAAATCATCTTATTCCCGACAACGGCGAGTATAATGAAAAAAACAAAGGCAATTACTTTGGCACATGGATCAGGATAGAGCCCCACCATGGATTTGAAAACCTTAACAACGGCCTCCATGGGGTTAGGTGACTTGCCCAAAAGAAATCCAGTTATGATTATCGAAAGGAAGAGAGAAAGGACATATGGGGTCCGTGGATACCAGTCGCGTCTGTTTCTGACATCGGATCCGTCTGGACGTCCCAGCTTAACCAGAAAAATAAGGCCACCGAGCACTAATGCTGCGTAAACATAATACTTGAGCATGATATCACTGTGAGAACGAAGGTGCCCGACGACATGTTGAAGTTCCTCATGTGTCACCCCCAATGCTCTAAGAGATTTTCTCTTGGAAACGTCAAGCGGCAGTTTAAATTCCCGAGCAAGGGCTTTACCTGTGACGTCCAGTTTCGGGGCGATTTGCTGAATAGACATATTAATGCTGAAGTCGACAGATTTCTTTTCCTTAATGACCGGATTCATCAAGATACCGAGAATTACAATGGCCGGCATAATGATGATTGTTCCGAACAGCCAAATGCGTTGTGTGAACGAAAGTTGTGAAAACCAACAATGAATCCTCATTTTTCTTCTATTTCCATAAGTATTCACCTAACGCCCAGTTAACCTGCAAGCGGCTTGACCGCGCAGTCAGGTTGAACCGGTTGTTCAAGTAAGCCGCTAACGCGGCAGAAAAACCGTTCAATTTTGCCAATTCAATCATTGTATTTTAACAATAAGTGGTTTATTATAAAAGAAATAAAAAAAGTTTTGGAGTTTCTTGCAAATGGT
>Ga0210003_1001545_pt1 | contig 20124 bp, 13 predicted proteins | sample LantaG_FD_182804 | JGI IMG/M metagenome (GOLD analysis project Ga0210003, IMG submission 182804) | Deep subsurface microbial communities from Baltic Sea to uncover new lineages of life (NeLLi) - Landsort_02402 metaG (SPAdes) (version 2) | ecosystem: Environmental > Aquatic > Marine > Oceanic >... | reverse complement strand
GAGAGAGAGAGAGAGAGAGAGAGAGAGAGAGAGAGAAAGAGAGAGGGGGGGAGAGGGACAGAGAGAGGGGGTTGTGGGGGTCGTGTGAATGAAAATTCAGTTTCTTCGTTTCCCAGTTTTCGCAGTCTCTCTCCTCTCCCACTTTCTCTGTCTCGCCGTCGATCTCCTTTGTCGGCAGAGATTTTTCTTCCCTTGTGTTTTCTCGCGCCCTGCGTTGACAGAAGCCTCTTTTAATGGCGCCGTCGAAAGTATGCGTCATAAAGTACGTCGTAGATGCGGTGGAATGGGGAGAAGACGCCTAGAGAAGCGCGTGCCACGACGCGGAAACGGATGCGATGATGGCGTCGTGTTTTTTCCCCCCTTGCCTCTCATACCTTTTTCTTCGACCCAAACAACAACAACAAACACTCAAAACCCTTTTTTTAGACTTAAGAAGGAAATGAAGGCGTTTATGGAGTCCCCTCCGCCATTCATCCCGGAGATCTACGTCGACGACAATGATATCACCAGTGAGTTGGTGGTGTTCTCCTTTGTTTGAAAAAGAGAGAAAGAAAGAAAGAGAGAGAGAGAGAGTTTTTTTTCCTCTCTCGTCTTTTTCTTCTTTGTCCCCACCTCTCTGATGCGCTGTGACCCCCCCACACACAAAAAAAAAAAAAACATCCAGCCTGGCTCTTCCTCATGCAGGGCCCGCCCGACACCCCCTACGCCGGCGGCTGGTACGTCGGCAAGGTCCGCTTCCCGTCCGACTACCCCTACAAGGCCCCGGCGCTCTCCATGGTCACGCCCTCTGGCCGCTTCGCGACCGGCGTCTCGATCTGCTGCTCGATGTCGGAGTTCCACCCGGAGCTGTGGTCGCCGGGCTGGTCCGTGTCGACCATCCTGAAGGGCTTCCTGTCCTTCCTGTGCGAGGAGGAGCTGACGACGGGGTCGGTCAAGGCGACGGACGCGGAGAGGCGGCGGGTGGCGGCGGAGAGCCTGGCGTGGATCTCGAGGGAGCGGCCCGGGCTGAGGGAGAAGTTTTCGGTCCTGGCGAGGGAGCTGCGGAGGCTCGACGGAGAAGGAGAGGAGGAGAGCGAAGGAGGTGGAGAAGAAGATGATGATGATGGGGAGAAGGAGGAAGAAGAAGAGAGGGAAGAGGGAGAAGTGAGGGAAGACGAAGGAGGAGCAGACGAGGAAGAAGAAGCGGTCCCCCCTGAGCGACCAGAGGAGCAAGCGAAAGAAGGAGAAGAAGAAGAAGAAGAAGAAGAAGAAGACGAACCCGCGGCTGCCTCTCTCAGACGGGAAGCAGCTCCCTCCCCTCCTTCCTCTTCTTACAAACTCACCGCGGACGACCTCGAGGCCGTGGCCCTTGCCGGCGCAGAGGCCGCCGCGGGCGACGCCTCGGCGGCTGCCAGGAGGCTCGAGAGGGCGCTCCGGAGGTACGAGAAGAGGAGAGAGAAGGAGAGGGACAGGGACGGCGACGGCAGAAGCGAAACTTTGACTTCTGCGGACCCCCCGCCGGATCTCGTGCTGGCCTCCGCCCGCGCCTCCGCAGCTGCGGGCGACCTCCTGAGGGCCGCCTCTCGCGCCGCGTCCGTATCGGCGAGAGGAGGGGGAGGAGGAGCGGCTGCGGGGGCCGCCGCCTCCGCGGCGGCTCGCTGGCGCGCGGCGGCGGCCGACCTCGACGCCGGGAGGAAGGCCGCGGCGAGCGAGCGCCACGGCGCAGCGCTCGAGGCCTTCGGGCGCGCCGCGTCTCTGGCGGACCCGCCCTGCGCTGAGGCCTTCGAAGGGCTCGGCAACGCGCTCGTCGCGACCTCCTCCTCCGCGACGACGCGGGTCGAGGAGGCGATCGAGGCCTTCCGCTCCGCCCTGGAGATCGACGCCTTGTCAGTTGCGGCGCGGCGGGCGCTGGTCGCGGCGCTGCGGGCGGCGGGGCGGGAAGAGGAGGCGAGGGACGAGGTTGGGATCCTGAGGGAGATGGCTCCCGCCGGAGGAGGAGGAGGAGCAGGAGGAGGAGGAGGCGATCCGCCTCGGCAAAGGAGCTCAAAGGCCGGCAAGAAGAAGAAGAGGAAGTAAAAAAAACTTGAAAATATTTAACGAAATCGATGATCGTTTTTTTACAAAGTCATTCGTCAATCTCTTTCTCTCCCTCCCCTTTATCGAAACGTTTCAAACGCCGCGTTGGAAAACGTGGGATTCGAAGAAGAGGAAGAGAGCTTGGCCGCGGCAGTGAGCACGCGCCCGGCGTTGGCCAGAGCGGCGGCTCTCGCCGGCGACGGGTCGGTGCCGCCGATGTCGCCTCGCCGCCGCTGCTGCTGCTGCTGCTTGCTGCTCGCCGCGCAAGGGGCGGCAACGGCTGCGGCAGCCGAGGCGGCAAAGGCCGCGTTCCGCATCGCCAGGGCCGTCAGAGGGGAGCGGCCCGCAGGCTGAGAGGGGGGCTTGGGGATCCGCGAAGAAGGAGGCGCGGGAGCAGGAGCAGCCGCGACGGCGTCGAGCTCCACCGCCCTCGCCGCGGCGTGCTCCGCCGCCACCGACGAGCTGCTCCGACCCCTCGACCCCAGCAGCAGCCCCTCGACGTCGCCCCACTCTGTCGAGGGGGGCACGATCTGAGGGGAAGGAGCCGCTGCCTCTGGAGCCGCTGGAGCTGCTGCCGCGGGAGACGAAGCCTCTTCGTGCGGCCCGTGGTCGACGCCAAAGGCGGCCCAGAGCGCCGAGGCGGCGGGCGGAGGCGGCGTCGCGTCCATGGTCATCCTCCTCCGAGGCGGCGGGGCCGGCGACGGAGCTGCGGCGGCGGCTCTCGCGGCCCGGGAGCCGTAGCCGACCGACGGCTTCGGAGAGGGCCCCCCCCCGGAGACGCTCGCCATCACGGCCGCGGCCCTGTGGCTCGCGAGCCTGGCCAGCGTCGCGGCGACGACGTGCTGCGGCGAGGAAGAGGCGGTTGCGTTTTTCGGCGTCGTCGTCGCCGCCGCGGCGGCGGCGTCGGCGGCGGCGTCGGCGGCCGCGGCAGCGTTGGCCGCCGCGCGAGAGAGCCAGCCTCTTCCTGCCCCCCCCCCCGCCGGCGGCTTTGCGTTCTCGTCTCCTCGTGCTCCCCGTCCTCCTCCTCCGGCGCCCTCCTCCTCGCCGACCCGCATGCTCGAGTACAGCGTCTCGATCAGTCCCGCCACGTCCGAGTCGAGCGCGTCCCAGTACCTCGAGGCGAGCGCGTCGCGCGCGGCCCGCTGCGCCGCGACGCACCTCGCGACACGCCGGCGGGCCCCCGCGGCCCCGGCCGCGGCCCTGCCCCACCCCCTGAGCGCCGCCCTCTGCGCGTTGGCGATGCGCAGCCTCGCCAGGTCGGCCGCGCGGGCCCTGAAGTCCGCGGAGTCGTCGACGGAGCGCTTCCACCCGCGGAGGGTGCGGCGCAGGAGCGTCGACCCCGCCGCGGAGGAGGCCGCGGCGCGCGAGACGCGGGCGTCGGCGGCCGCGCGGCGCCACGCGAGCAGCACCGCGGCGCCTCTGGCCCGGCCCCAGTCGCGCCCGTCGTCGCCCGTCGGCGGCGGGGGCAGCGTCGCGCCGGCCCCGTCCCGCAGCAGCCTCCCGCGGACCGACTCGGAGAGCTTCCTGCGGGCCTCCCTGCGCCGCGCGCCCTCCCTGGCCCACCCCTGGAGGCACGCCCGCGCCGCCTTGAGCGCCCTGACCCGCGCGGCGTCGGCCGCGACGAGCCGCGCCTGCCTCCGCACCGCCGTCAGCTCCCTCCAGGCGCCGAGGTGGCGGTGCCCGTCCAGGGCAAAGGCCCTCCGCAGCCTCGCGGACGCCTCCTTCCTCGCGGCGATGCGGGCGCGCCAGCGGCCGACGGCCCAGCGCGCGAGCTTCTCGGCCCTCGCGGCGCGGAGCGTCGCCTCGGCGTCGCGCGCCGCGGCGGCGTCCGAGGCCGCGCGCGCCCAGGCGCGCAGGACGCCGCGCTGCGTCTTGCGCGCCGAGGCCTTCAGCGCCTCGGCGGCGGCCTGCCTGGAGGCCGCGGCGGCGCGGGCCAGCGCGGACCAGGCCCCGACGACCTCCCTCGCCGTCGCGCGGGCGCGGACGACCCCCTTGCCCTCGACGATCCTCCTGGAGCGCGCCCGCCAGCCCGCCTCAGCCCTCCAGGCGCGCAGGGCCGCCAGGGCGCGCCGGTCCGCCGCGGCGTCGACAAAGACCACGAAGCGGGAGCGCTGTCGGGCGCCGGAGATGGCGTTGGCCTTCCAGGTCGAGAGCGCCCGCCGGGCCAGCGCCGCCGCGTGCGCCTTCTGGACGACGGCGTGCGAGGCCGCCGCCGCGGAGAGCGCCGCCTGGCGCCTCCAGCTCGCGAGCGTCCGCGAGAGCAGCAGCCGCTCCCTCGAGGCCCCGTGGTCGAACGCCGCCCTCCTCCGGGCGGCCGCGGCCTCGGTCCGCTCCCTCCACTCGGCGAAGGCGAGCCTGGCGAGCCTCTCGGCCCTCCGGACGACGCCGCGGCACCCGGCGGCGCGCAGCGCCGCCGACGCCGCCGTCGCCGCGCGCCAGGCCCCCAGGACCGACGAGGCCCCGGCCCTCGCGGCCCTCGCGGCGAGGACGTCCGCGGCGCGATCGAGCGCCCTGCGCCGGGCGACCCTGGCCCTGAGGACGGCGACGACGCGCCTCGCGCGGGCCGCGGCGGCGGCGGCGGCGTGGCGCTCGGCCGCGGCCGCCCTCGCGGCCGCGAGCGCGCCCGCGGCGGCGGTGCCCCTGGCCTCGGCGGCGTCTGCCTGCCTCTCGGCCTCGGCGAGCTCGTCGGCCAGCGCGCACAGCTCCTCCGCGAGCTCGGCCCGCAGCGCGCCCATCTGCCCGATCGTCCAGCTCTTCAGGGCGGCGGACTCGGCGAGGAGCTCGCCGGCGCGCGCGTCGAGCTGGGCGCGCGCGGCGCGCTCGCGGCCGAGGAAGCTCGACCACTCCTGCGCGACGATCTTGGCGGCAAAGCGCGGGTTGCCGCCGCCGCCGTGGAGCGAGGAGGACGCCGGGAAGTGGTGTCGCGGCTGCTGCTGGGAGGTCGCGGCGGCGGCGGAAGGAGCGGTAGAAGCGGCAACAGCAGCAGCAGGAGGTGGCCTGTGCGGAGCTGCCGCCGCTGCTTCTGCGGCGGCGGAACCGGAACCGGAAGCGGAAGCGGAAGCGAAAGGGGCGGCGCTCGGGCCCTCGGTGGCGGTCCCGACCCTCTCGACGTCGGCCGAAAAGGCGACCTGCGGGAACCTCCGGTTCCTGAACCCGAGCCTCGCGGCCGTCCAGGGCCCCCTGGGCATCCCGGCGACGAGCTCCCACTGCTCGGTGATGCCAAAGTGGGGGTTGAAGAAGGCGAGGCGGCCGTGAAAGGAGGAGGAGGAGGAGGGGGGGGACGAGGACGGGGAGGACGAGGTCGGGGGGTCCCGCCCTCCGTGCCACTGCTCGGCGCCGCCGCCGCCGCCGCTGCTGCGGACGACGCCCTTCCTCCTCGCCTGCAGGAACCTTCCCGAGGCCACGGAGGAGCGGAAGCCATAGAAGTCGCCCTGGCGCACGACCTCCAAGAGCGAGGAGGCGTGCAAAGGAGCATGAGAGGAGGAAGAGGAAGAGGAGGACGAACACCTGCTTTCGTTTCTCGCGCCCTCCCCGACGACTTTCTCGAGGACAAAGTGCACCCCCGGCCCTGCGTCCTCGTCGGCAGAGGAGTTGCCGTTTGAGGAGGAGGAGGGGTCTTCTCCGTCGACCTGCAGGAGCCTGTCGACGACGGCCGAGGCGCTGTTGTTGTGGTTTGAAGCGCCGCGTTGTCGCCGCCGGAAGCCGCCGCCGCTTCGTTCAGAGGCGCCGTTCAGAGGCACGGCAGCGAAGGGGGAGCCCGCGTCGGAGAGGCAGACGACATCCCCGGAGTCGAGCCCGGAGCGGGGCAGGGACGAGGGGGCGAACGAAGGCGGAAAGGGGAGAGGAGGAGGAGGAGGAGGCGCTGTTGTTGTTGTTGTTGTTGTTGGTGGTGGTGGTGGTGGTGGAGAACAGAGGGAAGAAGAAGAAGGTCGAGGTCGTTGAGGAAGAAGAAGAAAACGACAGCCGAAACGTTTTTCGAAACCCTCTCTTTTGGAAGCGCGTTTTCGTGGCTTGTACGTGCGCTTTTCGTACTTTCCTTTCTCTCGTTCAAAAGAGTTGCTCGTCTTTCAGGCCTCAGTGCTGCAATTCCGCGCAATGCGCGAGTGGAAGAGGGCGAAGAAGAGAGCTTTGAAAAGAAAAAAATGACCAAGAGCGACGCGCCATTGAAAAGACGCCTTTCGTCATCGACAAAACGGCCCTCTTGTAGGCCGATTATGCGCCGCATTGCGCCATGGAAGCCGCGTCTTTCTCACCTGCTGATTGATGCTGCTGCTGCTGCTGCTGAAAGTTTAGAGGCGCAGCCTTCTCGTGAGAAGAGGCGCGGCCCGAGGCGCCTGCGTGCATCGTCGCCGTTGTCGCGTCGTCAACATTCATCTCTTCTCTATCTCCGCCTCCTGCGCCCCAGGCATGCTGCTGCTGCTGCTGCACACGAGGAGGTAGGGGGAGCGGCGGTATTGAGCCCGCGCTCGGGTCGTGCATGTCGTTCGAGAGAAAGGGAGGGACAAGAGAAAGCGTGCTCTAGGAAGAGACAGGCGTTCCGTTTTTTTTTTCCCGTCGTCTCTGAGTCTCTCAAAGGCTTCGATTCGTTTCATTTTTTTTCCGATTCTTCTTGTTTTTCCCCCTCTCTTCCCCCTCTCTGTAGATAGGAGCCCTCTCCTCCTCCCTCTAGACCGGACGTTCTCGCGACGAGGAGGCCTCTCTCCCGTGCTTAGTTCACTCAAAGGCAGACAGAGAGAGGGGGAACGGAAACGAGAGGGAAGAACTCCCGGCGTCTGTCTCCTTTGAGCGACGTCGCCGTATCGCCATGGCCGCGTCCCGCAAGCTCCAGCAGGAGATCGAGCGCACGATCAAGCGCATCAACGAGGGATGCGATGAGTTCGACCAGATATGGGACAAGGTGGGCCCTTGAGCTTGTGGTGGCGCGCGACAGGGCGTCTTGATGAGACGAGGGAGAGGGAGAGAGGGACCGGCGAGGTTCTCCATTGGCTTCGAAGGAAAGCGAGAGCGGGCGTCGTCGTCTTGCTTTTTTTCGCACGCGCGTTGGCTCCGTTCCGAAACTCGGCTCGCTCTTTCCTCCCGCAATTACGAGACAGAAGACCGTTTCTTATCGGCGACCGTCGGAAGTTTGGGCAGTAGAAGCCTGAGCAGGAGCTGAAAGGCGCGGGATCCTGACGAAGAAAAAAGAAAAGTTGGCGATCTCGCCCGCTTCGTCCCCGCCGCCGTTCTCTTTTCTCGCCTCGTTTTCCTCTCTCCTCTCTCTTAACTCACTCCCCCGCCAACCCCCGTCCTCTCTCTCTCCAGGTCTACGACCCGGACCAAGCCGCGCTCAAGGAGAAGAACGAGGCCGACCTCAAGAAGGAGCTCAAAAAGCTCCAAAAGTGCCGCGACCAGATCAAGAACTGGATCTCGGGCAGCGAGGTCAAGGACAAGACCGACCTGCTAGCGGCGCGCAAGGCCGTCGAGCGGCAGATGGAGCGCTTCAAGGTCTGCGAGCGCGAGTCCAAGACCAAGACCTTTTCGAAGGAGGGCCTGAGCCTGCAGGCGACCAAGGTGGACCCGGCCCAGGCGAGGCGCAACGACGCGCGGGACTGGATCACGGCGACTGTCAGCACGCTCGAGGAGGAGTGCGAGGCGTTCGAGGCCGAGGTCGAGAGCCTCGGCGGCGGGAGCGGCGTCGGCGGCGGCGGGGACTCGAAGGGAGGCGGCGGCGGGGGCGGCGGCAGGCGGGGGAAAGCGAAGGCGATCCCGCCGCGGGTGACTCACCTGGAGGCCTCCGCGGACAGGCACAGGGCGCACGTCGCGAGGCTCGAGCAGCTGCTGCGGCTGCTCGACAACGAGGCCATCGAGGTCGAGGACGTCGAGGGCGTCCGCGAGCTCGTCGACGACTACCTCGCACGCAACCAGGGCGGCAGCGAGGAGGCCGCGGACCGGGCCTCGGCGACGATGACCCCGGACGAGTTCTCGGAGCCCGACGACCTGTACGAGGGGCTGCTGGAGAGGCTCGACGCCGTGGAGGCGGCGCTGCCGCTGGTGCCCTCTGCCGTCGCGCTCAAGGCACACAAGGGCGACGACAAGGGCGGCGGCGCGTCCTCCTCGTCGCTGGCCACCGCGGGATCCTCCGGCTCCGCCGCGGGCGGAGGCAGCGTTGGCGGCGGCGCTTCGTCGTCGGCTGCTTCCGCGTCTGCTGCAGCTGCGTCCAAGGCCGCCGCCGTGGCCGCCGCGGCCAAGCAGCAGCTCGCGGCCTCGGGCGTCATCCGCGGCGTGACCAAGGACGACGACGACGACGCTTCCTCAAAGACGACCGTGGTCCGAAGGCCCTCAACCTCTGGCACCGAGCTGCCTTCTTCTCCTGCGGTCTCGAGGAAAGGCGGGCTCGACGCCCCGGGCCCTCTGGCGGCCGGGACTGCTTCTGCTGCTGCCCCCGCTGCTTCTGCTGCTGCCGCGCCGCCGCCGCCGCCGAGGACGGCGGCGCCTTGGGCCGGGATCGCCGCAGCGACGGCGGCGGCCGCCGCCGCGGCCTCTGCCCGCAAGGGAGGGGAGGAGGGAGGGGCGGCAGGAGGCCCTGGGAGCGCCAGCGGCACCCCCCGCGCGAGCTCTGCCGGGGGCGGAGGAGCGAGGGCCGCGGTCGGCGCCACTGCAAACGGACCTTTGACGGGAGCGGCTCCCGCTTCGGCGCCGGCGGCGGCAACGCCGGCGGCGGCGGCAACACCAAAGCCGACTTCGTCGTCTTCCTCCTCCGCCGCCACTGCAGCCCCACAGCAGCAGCAGCAGCAGCAGCAGCAGCAGCCCCCTCCGACCTCGTCGACTCCGTCCCCGATCGTCCCCTCCGCGCCCCCCGCGGTGCTCCAGTCGCTGCTCACGGCCTGCGCGCCGCGCTCGATCCCGACGCCGGCCGACTCGTCGTGGTCGCGGATCCCGCCGCGGAGGAGGGCGCTCAACGGCGACGGCGGGAAGGCAGGATCTGCAGACGGCCCCGCCTCGTCGCCGACGTCCCCCTCCGCCAGCGGCGACGGCGGAGCTGCCTCTTCAGGCGGGCCCATCGTCGTCCCGGCCTCGTATCCGGCGACGCGGCTCCCGGTCCTCGACAACCCGGCCCTCTTCGAGCGCCTCGACACCGAGGCGCTCTTTTTCGCGTTCTACCACCAGCCCGGGACCCACCAGCAGTACCTGGCCGCCAGGGAGCTCAAGCGTCAGTCATGGCGGTACCACAAGGCGCACGGCGCCTGGTTCCAGAGGCACGAGGAGCCCAGGGCCGCCGGCGCTGAGTTCGAGCGGGGCACCTTCGTCTACTTCGACTACAACGTCGTCCACGACGACGCCTCGGCCGGGTGGTGCTACAGGCTGAAGCAGGACTTTACGTTCACCTACGACCAGCTGGAGGACGAGCTGCAGCCGTAGGGGGGGTGCTGATGAGAGTGGGGAGGAAAAAGGAGAGGGAGGAAGAAGAGGAGCGAAGAGGCCGGCGACGAAAGAGAGGACAGAGAGAGAGAAAGACGGAGAGATGAGTGAGCGCTGGAGGAGCAGCGGAAGACCCTCTCGTAGCAGACTCTTTCTTTTTGTTGCTGAGTGAGCGGTTGTTGTAACTTCGCGTGGGGAAAAACTTTACAAGCAGCGATAAACAAGAGAGTCTCATCTTTTTTTTGTTTCTCATTGGTCCTTTCTTGTTCTTCTTCTCTTCGCAAGCTACTCTACAAGCTGACTGTTCTTACACTCGTCCCGTCATCAAAACCTCCCCTGCGCCCCCCTCGGAGGCTCGCGCCCGTAAAACTGCCGCCGCATCAGATCGCGGTGCTTCCGGAAGGCCTCGTCTGGGCTGAGCTTGCCAGCCTGCGTCGACCTCGTCGAGGAGGAGCTCGGCCCTTCCTCTTCTGCCCCTCCTGCCCCTCCTCCTCCTGCTCCCTCGACGCGCACGAGCTCGCCCTTACGGACGACGAAGACGCCGCCGCCGCCGCCGCCGCCGGACAGCCTCTTCCTGTCACCTGCGCCCCTCGGGGTCGTCGCGCGCAGGAAGGAGACGGCGGCCATCAGCCTCTTGACCCCGGCGTCCGGGTCCGGGGCGAGAGGCTTCTTCTCCTCGTCCTCCTCCTTTTGCTGCCGCTCTTCTCCTCTCTCTCCTTTCTCCTCCTCGTTCCAGCCCCGGATCTCCGCCGCTGCTGAAACTTTGCGCTTCGAGGCGTCCTCCGGGCTGAGTCGCTCCAGCAGGCAGAGGTAGTCGCGCCACAGGGAGAGGGCCAGGGCGCGGCGGCGGGCGAGGTCGCTTGGGAGGTTGCCGCTGAGGCCGCTGCTGCCGGCGTCGCCGCCACCGCCGCCGCCGATGGAAGCGAGGAATCGACGCCACCCATTGGCGCCTCCGCCGGGCGGTATTCGAGCTCGGAGCATCTTGGCTTTTGCCCTCGTGCGCTCGCGGCGCAAAAATGGGCTCGCCGCGGGAGGTGGGAATGCGTAGAAGAGGCCCCGCGACCTCCCGGAGAGCCGATGCCGATTGGACTGATCGTGGACGACCCAGTCGAGCGGGACCAAAAAAAAAAGTGACAAAAGCGACCCGTTGCCTCGACTCTCGTTCGCCTCCCTCTTTACTCCTTTCAAACCTCCCCGACCACCGCCGCCGCCGCGCCCGCCACCCCCCCAGGACAAAAGAAAAAAAAGGTGGTCCCGGACGGGATCGAACCGCCGGCCTTGGCATTATTAGTACCACGCTCTAACCAGCTGAGCTACGGGACCGAGAGAGAGGGCGCGACCGAGAGAGAGAGAAAAGGAGAGGGGACAACGTCTTTGATGTGGGCATCAAACGTTGAACTCAACCGCTCTCCCACTTCCCTTACTTCCGGCACGCCCCACCTCATTCTTTGCGTCAGTTTTGGGATTTTTGGGTCTACTTCATCGTTTATGCAGGTGGTGAAAAAGAGAGAGATTTTTTTTTTCCCTCTCTCTTTCCTCTTTTTCTCCTCTCTATCATCAAATTTCTCGTTTTTTCATTGCAAAAGCGTGTGAATCTGAGGACTAGAAAATGCGTTTCTTTGCGTTTCTTTGAGTTCTGGTGTGTCAGACAAGTTCAGGGAGGGCAAGTTAAAGAGCGAAAAAGCTGCTGCTGCTGCTGCGGAAGAAGAAGAAGAAAAACAAAAGGAAACAAAAAAAAACAGGCCTCCACTTCCTCACTGCTGCGGTCCGACCTCTTTCTCGAGGACCATCACCGCCGCCCTTCCCGTGTCCCCGCCGGCGAGCCTCACAGCCTGATGTGCGATGGCGTAGGAACACATCGTGACCGTCATGACGGCTTCGATCGCCTCCTCCTCGCGCTTGCGCTTGCGCAGCTCAACCGCGGAGGGGGGGGCTCCGCCGCCGCCAAAGCCAAAGCCGGCGCCGCTGACGCTGAAGCCGGAACCGCTGACAGTGAAGCCCTTTGCTCCGCCGCCGCCGCCGCCGCCGCCGCGGCCTTTGCCTCCTTTGCCTCCTCCTCCTCCACCCGCGGCCGCGGCGAACATCCCTGCGATCGTGCGCGGCGGCTGCGTCAGCTTCGTCAGGCGCGCGCGGTTGACAGGCGCCGGCTGCTCGGGCGGCGGGGGCGGGGCGCCGCCGGCGACGCTCGGGCGGCGAGCTGCCGCAGCGGCAGCAGCAGCGCCGTTTCCGCGGCGGCGGCGGCGGTGACGAGGAGGACCGTCGTCGTCGGCATCGTCGTCCTCGTCATCCTCGTCGTCGTCGTCGTCGCAGTAGTCATCATCTTCCTCGTCGTCGTAGGGGCCGTCGAGAACTCCTCCTGCTCCTCCTGCTCCTCTGCCGCCGTCGTCGCTGCCCATCTCTCCGCGGTCGGGGCGCTCGAGCGCCAGCCTCAGCCGCGGGATGATTTCGGCCGGGAAGCGGACGCCGACGATGGTGCGCGAAGAAGCGGCAGAAGAAGAGGCGAGAGCGGAGGAAGCGGCGTCGCCGCCGCCGCCGCTGCCGCCCTCGGCGGCAGGCACCGTCGCGCGCACGGTCCTCAGCGCATCGGGCCCGCCTCCCTCGTCCCCCACGACCCCGGAGATGACGCGCCAGAGCCTGACGACGGCCCCGGAGAGCACGCACACGTTTCTCATCCTGTTGCGTTTCGTTGAGTTTTGGGGGAAGGGAAAAGAAAAAGTCGTCGATGTGAGCCGCTTCTTTTTTTTTCTTTTTTTTTCTTCTTCTCTCTCTTCCCTCTCTCTCTCTCTCTCGAACAAAAAAAAACTGCTCACCTGGTCCCGTTGGTGCAGTTGGGCACCTTGCACCCTCCCGGCCCGTGCGCACACCCGCGCTCCGTCCTCTCGTACGCCTGCCTCCAGTAGTGCTCCGCGACCTGGGGAGGCACGGGCTCGTAGATGCGCAGCAGGTCCTCGAGGGGCAGGTCGAACGCCGGCGCCGACACGCCCGTGTTGGGGCGGACGACGAGGTACTTGGAGGGCGGGGGGCGGAGGGAGGCGGCGGGCGTCGCGGTCCCGCCGCCGGTGCCTGCTACCGCCTGTTGGCGCTGGAGGCGGTGCTGGTGCTGCTGGTCCGCGGAGTAGAAGTTGTTGGCGCCTGCGCCGACGACTTGCAGCCCGGCAGGAGCGGCTGGAGCGGCGACAGCATCTGGAGCGGCGGCGGCGGCTTCTTCCTCGTCTTCCTCCTCCTCCTCCTCCTCCTCCTCGTTCTCAGAGGCGGCAACGGCGGCGTCCGCGGCTTCAGCTGCCGCCGCGGCGGCGCCCACGGGCGCGCTGTACCCGCGGACCAGAGCCAGCAGCACCGCGAAGTGCGGCCCGATGATGCGGTTCCTCGAGACGAAGAAGCCGGTCCTGGCGCGCGGGTGCGGCTTGGGCAGCTGCGCGCGGAGCCTCGCCATCGCGGCCTCGAAGGAGACGCCGCGATCGATCCTGAGCTCGACGAAGCGGAGCTCGCGGTGCGGGGGCTGGCGCTCGCGCCATAGCAGGCGGAAGAGCTCGTCGGGCGCGGCAGCCGCGGCGGCATTGGCCGCGGCGGCGTCGGTCGTCTCGGCGGCGCGGCCGGCAACAACGGCGCCGAACGACGACTCCGACTCGGGGACGAGGGTGCCCACGAGCTTCGAGACGCCGGGGTCGAACGTCCCGGCGCGCTGTTGTTTTTTGGTTTTGAGGTTGGAAGAGAGAGTGGAGACGGAAGGTGCAAGGTGAGCGAAAAAGAAAGAGGAAAGAGGGTGTGAAAAAAAAGACATCGAATCCGACCGCGCACGTTGCAACTCAAAACTCCGCTCCCCCCTCTCGCTCTCTCTCACCTTGGCCATCGCGATCTTGGCCTCCAAGCAGGCCATGAAGAACGCGAACACGACGACCTGCACCTCGATCGTCTTGGCCAGCAGCCGGTTGAGGAACTTCTTCACGCCGTTCGCAGCCGCGGCCTTCGTCTTCGAGACGCCCGGCTGCGGCTGCCTCGGCGCGAAGCCGGGCATCGACGCGTCGGACCCGATCTCCCCCAGGTCCATGGAATGCAGGGCCTCCGCCGTCACCTCGAGCAGGCGCCTGGCCGCCAAGATGCGCACCTCGCCGCTGCTGGCCGGGCTCCTCCCGCCGCCGGGCTCCCCCGCGGCCTCGAGTAGCAGGCCGATGCAGCGGTCCGAGTCGCGCAGCGACGCCGGCAGGTGCTCGAGCGCCGTCGCGACGCCCGCGGCGACCGCGCGGAGCTCGACCGTCGGCGGCAGCAGCGCCTCGACGGCCTCCGCGGCGCGCTTCCCCGTCGCGTCGGCCGCGGCCTCGGCCATCGCCCTCGCCGACGTGTTGAAGGCCAGGCGGGCCGCGTCGCTCATCGCGCGGAGGGCGTTGAGGCCGTAGACGGAGTCGACGAGCGCGGCGTCGCCAAGGCCGGCGTCGCCGCCGCCGCCGATCGACTCGAGCATCGACGGCCCGTCGGCGGCGGGGGCCGCGGCGGAGGCTGAGCCGGCTCCGCCTCCGTCGCCGCCCGTCGCGGCCCTCCGGTCGCCGCGGGTGAGCGCGCCCATCGACTGCAGGCGCTTCCCGACCGCCGACGCGAACCGGGACTCGCCCCCCAGGGACGTCAGCGCGAGCGAGTAGCGCGGCGCGGTGGCCTCGTTCGAGCGGTGCGTGCGCCCGAGCTGCTGGATGGCCTTCTCGGCGGACCAGGCGAGCTCGAGGGTGAAGTGGGCCTGCGAATTTTAATTTTTTGGGGGAGGGGGAAAAAGGGGGGTGAGTCTTTTGTTTCTTCAAGCTCGTCGTCGTCGCGCCGAAAAACTCAGGAAAAAAAATGATCCCGAACACCGAGAGAATAACAACTCACCCTGCGGCGGCGCACGTTGGCGGGCTGCGTCAAGCTGTCGTGGAGGCTGATCCCCACGCTGGCGGCGTCGGAGATGATCGCGACGCGCTTCTGACCCGAGTTGAACAGCGCGGCTTCGCAAACGTTGACACGCTCGGTCTCCTGCTGCGTCGCCGCGGCGGCGCCGGGCCCCGCGCCGCGGCGGGCGAGGCGAGGTGAGCCCGCGAGGGCCGCTGCGGCAGCGGCGGCGGCGGCGACGGCGGCGGCACGCGAGGCGAGCCCGCTCGTGGCGGTCTCGGGCGTGCGGGCCTCGAAGACGAAGCGCGTGTTGACGCCGCTGCCGGGGCGCGCACGGACGACGCGCGCCCTCCTCCCTGTGTTGTTTTTTTTGAAGAAATCCAGTGAGTTTTTTTTGTGGACCTCGACCCCAAGGGGGGGGGGGGGAAGGCAAAGAGGAGGAAAAAATCGAAAGCTCTCACCGGTCATCTCGGCGACCTCGTCCGAGCCGCCGAGCAGCTCGATGAGCTCGTCGAGAGGGTTGGCCGGGAGGTCCGCGGCGAGGATGTCCTGCTTCAGCCTCGCGACGGAAGGGGATTCGCGCTCGAAGAAGTCGGGGTTGGGCCCGCGAGGAGAGCGTGAGCGCGAGCGCGAGGGCGAGCGCGGAGCGTTTTCGTTGTCGCTGGTGGGAGCGGCGGCGGTCGAGGCGGCAGCTGCAGCGGCAGCGGCGGCAGCGGCAGCGGCAGCGGCGGCAGCAGGGAGGGCCTGCATCATCGAAGAGGGCAAGCGCCTCCCTCCTCCAGCAGCTGCAGCAGGCGCAGTGGCAGCAGCAGGCGCAGCAGCAGCGTCCCAAGCCTGTTCTGGCTTGACACCGGCGCCTGCCTCGGCCTTGACCTCGATTCGCGCCGCCGCCTCTGCCGCCGCCGCTGCCTCTGCCGCCGCCGCCGACGCCTCCATCTTGACGTCGCCGCCGCCGCCCTCGACCTTGACGCCGTCGTCATTGTCGGTGTCGGACAGGACTATGACGCTCCCGTCACCAGCAGCGGTGTGAAACCTCTCCTGCTTGACTGCCTCTCCCTCGGAAGAGCAAGAGCGGAAGTTCTCGTCGTCGCTCCCGCCGGCGCTTCCGCCGCCGTCGTCGCTGTCGTCGCCGCCGTCGTCGCCGTCGTCGTCTCCACCCTCTCCGTTCAAAAACATGCCCCCGCCCTGCTCCTGCACGCTAGAGATGAAGGTGAGCATCGTGTCGCGGCACGTCGAGGTGAACTCGTTCTGAATTTGTTTGTGAGCGTTTTTGAGAATTAAGAGTTCGAGGAGAGGGGGTGGGAAGTGAGTTTTTTTCATTTTTCTCCAAAGAAAAACAAAAAAACTCCGAACCCCTACAAGCACGCACCATTCCCTGGCCGATCGTGTAGCCACGCTTAGTAGCAGCAGCTTCGCCTGTTGGATGGGAAATTTCCAGGTCGAGAGAGAGAGAGAGAGTAAGAGAAGAAGAAGAAAATGAGCGAGTTTTGTTTTCTCGTTAGTTTTTCTCGCGCCCTCTCTTCTCGCTCTCCTCTCGCTCTCAAAAAAACAAACTATCTCTCTAACCTGTGCTCTGGATGCCGATGACGACGCTCATCCCCTCGACGTCGCGCGCGTGCATCGCGGCCCTCGCCACGGCCTCCTGCTTCTCGCTCACGAGCAAAGAGCGGTAGAAGCGAAGCATGGCGCCAAAGTACATCGACCTGAACGCGCCCGGAAGCATCCCGTCGCCCTCGTCGAGCTCCCAGAGCCGCTCCCAGAGCCGCGAGCTCTCGTTCCAGCGCCGGACCCTGGCCTCGGTCACCGGGCACAGCAGCCGCTCGAACTCGGCCCCGCGAAAGCCGAGCCCGCGGGCCACGAACGCCCCCTCCTGCTTCATCGACATCGAGAGGAGCTCGAGGAATCCCACCGAGCGCGGTGCGACGCGAGAGACGAAATCGGGGAAGTTGGCGAACGCGGTCCCGGGGCCCCAGAGGCCCAGGCGGCGCAAATATCCTGCGTTGCGCACCTCGGAGATGCCGGTGGCCGAGCAGTACATCACGCGGGCGTTGGGCATCTCTGCCTGGATCAGGTTGATCACGCGCGCCGTCTTGGTGCTCTTGGGCTTCTTCTTCCTTTTCGAGGGCTCGTCGGCGTCGGCGCCGGCGTCGTCGTCGTTGAGGTTCGCGCCGCCTCCGTCGTCGCCTTCGCCGTCGATCTCGGCCTCGTCCGGGTGCAGGTTCTTCGACTTGTGCGCCTCGTCGAAGACCAGGCAGCCGTCGAACCCGGGCCCGCCGCACCACTCGATCACCTGCTGCAGCCGAGTGCCGTTGAGCAGCGGGGGAACGCCGCGGCGAGGAGCGGAGGTCGAGGGGCCGGCGCCGGTCCCGCCGGCGGCAGATGGGGAGGTGCTCCTCCTCGCCGCGCCGCCTGTTTGATTGTGTTTTTCAAGGGAAATAATTGAGAGGGTGAGAGAGAGGGAGAGAAAGGTGTGTGAGATAGTTTCTCTTTTTCGAGCTTTTTCGAAATTCCCCTCGAAAAACAAAAAATCCTCACCGGGCCCGCCGCGACGGGGCCTCTTCAGGCTCAGCGTGGTGTACGTCGTCAGCAGGACCCCCTCGCGGTACTCTTCGGGCAGTCCCGTGGCCTTGGTCACATAATCAAGCTCCTGGGGCCCGCCGATGAGCTGGAGAGAGAGAGAAGGGGAGAGAGAAAGACGGGGACAGAGAAAGAAGAGGAGAGAAGAAAGGGTGAGAGGAGAAGAAAAAGCGCGACGGCCGTACAAACACGAAAAACAATTTTGACGCCTTCCAACCAAAACTCACCCTGACCCCGAGCGCCCCGATGGCGTCCAGATCGCGGCGGGCGTCGATCATTAGGTCGGAGGAGGTGGTGACCCTGTTTTGTGGGTTCGGTTTTTTGGGTTGTTGTTGTTGGAGCGAGTGTCTTGAGGAGAGCGAGCGAGACCTTTCTTTTTGAAGGGGAAAAAAAAGGCGACAACCGTTTTTTCCCTTCCTCTTTTCTGAACTCTCCCTTGTACGAGACGAACTCGACTTCGACTCACCACACGTGGCGCCTCTTGCCTCGCGCCATCTGGTCGAGGATCAGAGCCGCGATCTCGCGGCCCTTTCCCACGCCGGTCCCATCGCCGCAGAGGAACCCGGCGCGGGCGCCGCCGCCGTGCCGCCCTCCGGGGAGGCGGGTGAGGTGCTTGCTCGCCGCGAGCGCGACGCACTCGGCCTGCAGGTGCGATATCTTCCCCAACGAGATGGCCTCGCCCAGGGTGTCCTCCAGCGGGTAGCGGACCCGAGGCAGAGGGATGGCGCTGTGCGGTTTTTGGTCGTGGGTGTGGTTGTGTGTTGAGGAAAGTCAGCAACCAAAGCATGCTCAGCGTGAAGGAGGGGGGAAAAAAAACTTGTTTCGTCTCTCGAGGCGAGAGAGAGATTCGCGCCTCTCTCTCTCTCTCTCTCTCTCTCTCTCTCTCTTTCGATTCCCATTGCGTCTCCACGCCCTCGCTACTCACGCGAGACTAGCGCTCTCTGCTATGTCAGCCGGGTGCCTTTTGGCGTCGCGGATCGGGATGGTCGGCACGTAGGGGACAAAGACTTCCGAGTCGACTTCCTCCTCGGCGATGTTTGCCGCCGCGACGGCGGCGTCTTCAGGCTTAGGGGTCTCCATCTCTCTCTCTGTCTCTCTCTCGTGCGGCGAGGCACGTGCCCACAGGGAGAGAGGGAAAAAACAGGCTGCTGTCGCTTCAGAGAGAGAGAGAGAGAGAGAGAGAGAGAGAGAGAGAGAGAGAGAGAGAGAGAGAGAGAGAGAGAGAGAGAGAGAGAGAGAGAGAGAGAGAGAGAAAGAGAGAGTACAGTGAGCGAGAGTGCGAGTGAAGGAAAGAAAATTGCTCAATGCCTCTCGATGTGTGTGAGTTTTTTTTGGTTGACCTCCTCTTTGTCGTTTTTCAGTCTCTTCCCCTTTCTCACTCTCTTCTCTCTCTCTCTCTCTATTTCGACGCCGCGTGCGCCTTCGCTCTCAACCTTTTCTTTCGATGTCCTTTTTTCTTTCCGTTTTCTGCTCTCTTTTTTTCGCTCTCGAAGAGAGAGCGGGAGCGCGAGAGAGTGGGAACGGCGGCACACTCTTTGGCTTCTCACTCGCGACCTCACTGGTTCTGTTCTCTTTTTTTCCTTAAACGCTGTCGTGTGTTCTCTTTTTCTCTTCGTTTTCTCTCTCTCGCGCGCGCACTCTCTCTCTTTCTCAAAGGCGAACGGGAAGGTATTTGAATTAAAAAAAGCATTGCGAATGGCAAAGGCATTAGGCAAAAAAAAATCAAAGCGGCCTGCAAAAATATCGAGGCTCCCCTAACCCCATTCTTTACACAAACCTACCTCTCCGTTCTTCTCTCAAATCCCCTGTCTCTCTCTTCCAGCCGCTTTCCGTTGCCTCACCTGGGCTCCCAGTCATCGTCGCTCCCCGTCGCGCCCTCCCCGTCCTCTTCTTCCTCGTCCTCCGAAGAAGTGGAAGGGGAAGACGCGCGGCGGCGGGGGCGCTTCGGCCTGCGCCTCCCCTGGGTGCCGCGCGTCGCCGCCGCCGCAGCCTCGGCAGCGCCGGCCGCGGCGGCCATTTGCGCCAAAGACATCCCTCCTCCTCCTCCGCCGCCCTCTTCCTTGACGGCGACGGAGCCGCTCGCCACTGCCTGAGGCCTCGCTCTCGTGGAAGATCCGCCGCCGCCTCCGCCGCCGCCTGCAGCTTTGGCGACGAGGCGCGCGCGCGAAGCTGCTTGAGCGGCTTCCACTGCCTCGTCCAGCGCCGCGGCGCCGTAGTCCGTGATCTGCTCGAAGAGCCTGCGGTCGACGGGTGCGGGGGCCTCGGGCGGCGGCGGGCCGACCGGCCTCGCGGCGGCGGCGGCAGCAGAGGCGGCAGCGGCGGCCGCGTCGCCGCCGCCGTCGTCTCCACAGTTCCCTCCAGCAGCAGCAGCAGCGACCGCAGCAGCCGCCTTCGCCTCCGCAGCCCTCGCCTGGCGCTGGATCTCGGAGTGCGCCGCGTCGATCAGCACCTCCGGGTACCTGATCCCGAGGCAGCGCTCCCCGTTCGGCAGGCGCGCCCTCACGAGGCGCAGGAGCCTGTCGGTCCCCCTCGGGACGGCCTCGGCCCTGCCCGCTGCCGTCAGCACGCGCTGCAGCGTCTGCCAGACCCGCACGACGCTGCCCGAGAGCAGGAACACCGACTGCGTGCGGCACCCGACGCGGCAGTCGAGGCCCTCGGCGACGGCGGCGCAGCTCGCGCCGTGGATGCAGCGCTCGAGCGTCTGGTCGTAGATCTCGGTCCAGCGGCGGCGCGCGGCGGCCTCGCTGACGCAGCGGTCGTAGACGCGCGCGATGTCAGAGAGCGTGCTCTCGTTCTGCGCGACGCCCGTGTTGGGGCGCACGATGACGTAGTTGTACGGGACGTGCGAGAGGGTCTCGGTGTCGTTGTCTTCGCCGCCACCGCCGCCGTTCGTCGCCGCCTCCGCCTCCGCCGCGGCCGCCGTCGCGCCGACGGGGCGGCGCGCGAGCGACAGCGTCACCGCCTTGTCGGGGCCCAGCAGGGGGTGCCTCGAGAGGTTGAAGCCGATGCGGGCCTGCGGCGGCGCGCGGGGCTGGGCGCGGAGCATGGCGAGCGCCTGGTCGAAGGAGACGCCGCGGTCGACCACGACTCGCATGCAATAGGTAGGCCTTGGTTTGTTGCGAGTTTTGTTTTTTTGTTTTCGCGTCGACGCGAAAGAGGGAAGAGCGGTGAGATATCGTCTTTCTCTTTCTCTCGTTTCTTCCTCCATCTCCCTTCTTTCACCTCCCCCCCTCCCCCCCC
>Ga0210003_1001542_pt1 | contig 20180 bp, 13 predicted proteins | sample LantaG_FD_182804 | JGI IMG/M metagenome (GOLD analysis project Ga0210003, IMG submission 182804) | Deep subsurface microbial communities from Baltic Sea to uncover new lineages of life (NeLLi) - Landsort_02402 metaG (SPAdes) (version 2) | ecosystem: Environmental > Aquatic > Marine > Oceanic >... | reverse complement strand
AAACAACAGTAATATAAAACAGGAATAATCGTAATTAATAGTATCTCAAAAAATATGGAGGTAAAACATGCGAGAAAAAGTGGAGTACGTTCTAGACCAGATCAGGCCTTCTCTCCAAGCTGACGGAGGCGATGTTGAACTCGTAGATGTTACTGATGGAATCGTAAAAGTAAAACTAAAAGGAACCTGCAGCGGCTGCCCATTCTCAACACTAACTGTAAAAAAAGTAATAGAACATGCCCTTAAAGAGAAATTACCAGAAATAAGAGAAGTAATTTCTGTCTAACAGCACTGATTAAATATAGCTTATCCCGGATATCAGCAATCCGAAAGTTTATGATAATATTCTTTAATGTTCAAAAAATTGGTTTAAATACTGCCAATCTCCATCGTTGGAGTTGGAGAAGCTCCTATATCTGTTTGCAGTTCCCTCACAAGTAGAGGTATTATTAAATTTGGGATTCTGTTCCCTATCGCACTAATTGAAAGTTATTGTTTCTTTTTACTAAATTGATTGAAGCGATAATTCACATTATCATCTTTTATGCAGCCTTTAATTTAAGCTCATTTAAATTTAAGATAAATAGACATTATCTATAAATTCTAGGTTGTAAATATCAATCCTAGATAAATATATATCAATATCGAAGCAATTACATCGTATACTTAGTGAATATCTATTAACAATACACTCAGGATATGAGGAAAATCCAAAATGGGAAAACAAGAAAGAGATCATTGTTGAAAAACTCCAAACAATTCAGGTTGGTGATCTAGACGAACCAAATTATTTCTTTGGTTATATAACAGACATTTCATTAGATATTAATGACGATATATATGTTTTAGATTATCGGAATTATAAAGCAAATCGATACAACTCTAACGGAAAGCACATAACAAGTTACGGCAATGGAAAAGGAAAGGGCCCAGGTGAATTTCAACATGCTTCTGACATATGCGTTGATCCTCAAGGTAAAGTATATATAGCGGATTATGCACAAAGGCGAATATCAATCTTCCGCTCATCAGGTGAGTTTATCAAGAGTTTCACTACTGAAGAAATTGCACCTCTAATGGATATGATAGCTTATGGTAATTCCAAGTTATTAGTTGGAGTAAGTGTTAGATATTATATTTCCGGCGCATAGAAAAAAGGGATTTATATAAACAAAAAAAATGGTAATCTTATTATATTATATGCTCTGCCCTATTTAATCGAAATATATTCTCAAGATTTATCATTATTGAAACGTTTTGGACGAAAAACTTCATCTTTTAATACGTATTCAAAAGACCAATTTGGAAATATTTTATCAAATAGATCTAGCTATCGAGTAACCAGTCTGTCTGATGAAAAAACATAAGAATATTTATTGAGATCACACTATGATTATGTCAAATTAGTGGTCGCAATTTCATAACTAGTTTATGGAATTCATTGAGAGGATTGATTCCCCGGCTGTCCTTCCTCGTTAAATTCTTCTACCTCCTGTTTCTGCATTCAAATCTCTAAAAAAAAGCACTTTCCTTGCATCATAAGCGTGTTTTTGCATAAAGATGTTATGGTTGATGGGTCATTCTGGGAAAGTAAGGTATCAGAGCGATAAAATTCGAACCTTTAATCTTAAAAGCCTTGAGGTGGCAATCGGTACGTCATTTCAAGGAATCATGGTTTTAAATTATCGTTTGCTTCTCTCTTAAGCTATATATTTTCCCATCTAAAGAAATCCAGACTTTAAAAGTTAACAAAAACAGACTCCAATTGTTGAGAATACGATTAAGCATATGATTTACATCATGGAGGGAGCCTTTATATATTCCCGAAAAAAGATTGAAACCAAAATCATAATGAGAGTGAACTCAGGAAGGCTGTTCTGCTTAAATCCAATTGCGAACATTACTGTATACTAACATTCTCTCCTATAGGGGGGATATACATGATGATAAGCAGACAAGTATTCTTACCTAATAAGAAGAGAATCTGAGGGAAAGTCCATCAGAACAAAGGAAATTCATAGCTGAGTATTTTTTTGGCTGAGATCAAAAGAGAACAAGTCAGTATAGGGCAAAGAGTCAAAAAAAATTCTTTTTTTGGGAAAGTTCTCTTTTTTAGTAGACTTATGAATGAATCAGGTTAATAGAACTGCAAAACAGAAACGACCTAATCTCCGGCTGTTTCCTTAACATTATTATCGAAAAACGATCCTCCCCAATGATAAATGAGTATCCTTTCAACTTCATTATTATCCTTCTTCTCAATGGCTTTTATTAAATCAACATGATCTTTGTATGAGCTATCAAGATAGGATGGAGTATGAATAGCTAATTGGTTGGCGTAAAAAGCACTTTTTTCTGCTAAATTAGCTAATGATTGATAAAGAAATTTATTATCGCATTTCTTCCACAATGTATTATGAAACTTTAAATTCTCTTTAAAATATACATTAACTTTCCCGTTTCTGTAATATTCGGCCAATTTATCTGTTATTTTTTTGAGCTCTTCTATATCTTCATCGCATAACTTATGTATTATTTCTTTGGTAGCATAAGAATCGAGAACTCCGACCACTTTGAAAAAATTTTTAATTTCTTCTAGTGTTGCTCCTGCCACAATGACTTCTCGTCTGGCCGTTATTTGTAAAAATCCTTCCGCTGAAAGTCTTTGGAAAGCTTCTCTTACAGGAGTCGTACTCACTCCGAAACGTTCAGCAATTTGTTTTTCCTGCATTCTCTGTTTCGGATTGAAATTCCCATTAATAATTTCTTTTTTTACAAATTGATAAATTATTTCGTTAATCGTTTTAGGATGTTTAAATTTTATTTCTTTCATTTATTCCATCGGTTTATAATAAAAAATATTTTGCATAATGTCAAATCTATTTTGTTTCAAAGGTTACTTTATATATGATAAATAACAATATCTTTTTTATGAAATTCTTCTTTAGCTAAATTATTCTGATCTAATCTCAACAAACTCAAAGCCTATTATGAATCTTTTTTCTCTATCATCATCATTCTTTTTTTGAGCAGAATGTTGATTAGAGAAAGTTAAACTATCTGGTCTATAGTGTATATCGTCAAAGATTTCAGACAACAGCAATTGATTTGCTAAGCTACAGTTTCGCATCTCACTATACTCCTAATTTATACCCCCTCTCATGTTTATATTCTGATTCAATCTTCTTCGTCGTTTCATGGCAGTCTTTATCTGTTTTCTCTGTTCCAGGATTTCCTGGTCTCTGCCAAAATATTTATCCATGGGTGTGACGTTATCTATAGCCTCATGGTAGCGGTGGTTGTTGTAATATTCGACTCATTCCTCAATCCGCTCTTCTAACTCTTTTGGAAAATAGAAAAGATCAAGAAAGTAATCCCTCTTTTCTGCCATAGTATTTCCAGGCAAGAATGGCAAGCCGCTAGTAGAAATTCTTTTCGGCTCATGCAAAAGGCAAGGACATTTACCATAGTTCCGGTAATGGGTAAGATGGCTGATTGAGCTATCTGCTCGCATTGTCCTACGGGGCAACTCCTTCTCATAAAGCATTCACTGCTTTTAAAAAAAGACTGTGGGAGCAGAAGTTTAAAAGAGCCTACAGGAAGCGCCAGGCAATCGAAAGGTTTTTCTCTTTGATTAAAGAGAACTTCTCTCATGAGAGAAAGATGAAAGCAAGAGCTACGAAGAGAGTCCGAATCTATGTCTATCTTATTGTTTCTTCCTATGTTGCCTCTTTCTTTACCCAAGGATTCGGCTGAAGAGATAAATTTTAATTCTCTGAGATAGGAAAAAAGAGAATAAAGAGGAGGAGCTTCGAGACCTCATTTTCCGCTTAAGAGAGGGAGCCTGGTACTCTCTTAATGCATGAGCTAGGATATCAAGACCAGGTTAGGCTGCTTATCGATTCAAGGCACTGGGTTCTACTTGTCTGGGAGTCGACTAAAATCCGCAAGACCCTCGATTCGCATTTCTGTTACTTTTCCTGCCTCGTCAAGCTGGAAAGTCACAAACATTGGGTATGCCACTGGAGCGCGTAATTCAAGCCGAAAGAGATCGTAATGCCAATGCTTTATATCTCCAGTCGCTGCGCCTGGAAACCGAAGGACAAGCGCTCCCTTCTCTTCTGTCACAGTAACCGTGCCGTAAGCATCGTCAATGTATCTCCCAGCGTACTGGCTGAGCGGCAAAGCTGGCTTCGTGCCTTTGACTCGAGCCGCCTGCAACCTGCTTTCAGCCGCCCGCTGCTCCTCCCGGTGAGCCCTTTCCTTCGCCAGAACTTGCTTACTCCAGTCGCGGTCAGGCCCCCTTATATACGCATCAAATATCCTCATCATAAGCACAAGAGGAAGTTTCGACGTTTCGAAATTTGAAAGGATGACGAGGCCGACGTTTTCCTCAGGAAGCAGTCCGACGAGAGCCAAAAAACCATATACGCCCCCTGTATGCCAGATCATTTTCCAGCCATGGTAATCATTCATACGCCAGCCAAGCCCGTAAGCCAGGAAGTGAACGCCTGATTCTTGTTTAAGAAATATTGGTGCATTCGCAGAAGGAATGATCATCTGGGGTGAATGCATCTGCTCAATAGCGGCGGCACTGAGGATGCGCTGACCCTTGTATACACCTTTTCCAACCTGAAGCTGCACCCACTTTGCCATGTCTACGATGTTCGAAGTGAGTTCTCCGCCTGCAGGTCCGATGTTATCATACTTTCGCCACGGGATCGTTCGGATCCCGTCTTCGACAGGCATGTGGGGCATCGCCAAATTCGCGCCGTTTCGAGCATTTTCAATACCGACGGTACGGCCCGGCAGATCACAACAAAAGCAAGGCGCTACGCTCGCAGTGTCCCATAGCGGATCGATGTTCGTGTAGCTCTCTGTCATGCCGAGAGGTTTGAAGATTCGTTCCTGCACGAACTCATCCCAACTCATCCCCGAAACTGCTGCCACTATCTGGCCTGCGAGGGTAAGCATAACGTTGTTGTAGTCGTAGGCAGCCCTAAACGGCGCGTACGGCTTGATGTACCTAAATCTCCTAAGCACCTCGTTCCGGTCAAAGGTTGTATAAGCGGGAAGAGAAGCACCCCCTACTCCAACCCGATGGCAAAGTAAGTCCCGAATGGTGAGTTCGCGCGTGACCCAAGGATCCAGAAGCTGGAACCACGTAATGTGCTTCGTCACCGGATCATCCCAGTTCAGCTTCCCTTCATCTACAAGCATGCCTACCGCTGCCGCAGTCATTGCCTTGGTGGTTGAGCCGATAGCAAAGAGAGTATGCTCGTTGACCAGCGCCGATTTGCCGACCTCGCGCACCCCATAGCCTTTCATAAAGACGACTGAGTCTTCTTTTATGACTGCAATGGCGAGCCCTGGCACTTTCCAGGCGAGCATCGCCTGCTCGATATAACTGTCCAGCCCCTGCAACCGCTCGCTTTGGGTTTGCTCGGCCTGCGCAACCACGAAAACGGCCAGCAGCAAGACCAAGATGGGAATAACTTTATGTCTCACGAGTTCCTCCTTTATAATGTTTTTTTTTAAAGTCATAATCTATTCAGCCACCTTATAGAAAATGTTTTCTGAAGGCGGTGATTGACTTTCAACAATAAAATGCAATTTTATGTGAAAATGATTCTGTCCATCAGCGAAAAATTTCTGATAAAAGCAATGATTTTAATTCGCCAATCACAATAAGGATATTGAAGAGAGTCTGTTTCATACACTCTAGGAGAAGTATATTTAATGGCATTACGAATACTAGAATTACTTGTTTTGGGGAGGAATAGGAAGAACGATGTGAGATGGATGTTCCTTGTCATGATAGATAGTTTGATAGGCAATCTTAAATTTTGTTTCCCCAGCAAAGTCGCCACCTGTATTTAGATTTCTGAAGAGAGGAAAGGCAGCACTGCATATATCAACCCTGATCCTATGACCTTTTAAGAATAAGTTGCTAGTTGGTGGAAGTTCGAACTCACACTTCAAGATTTTTTCTTCACTTTGGCTTTCACCAATAGGTTTAAGACAACGGGTATTAATACCTCCACTGTAGGTAACATATACAGGGTATGTACAACCATTGGGATGTACATCCAGCAAACGTAAAATAAAATCTGTTTCTGGTGCACTGGAAGACACATACAGAACAACTGAAGCTGAACCCGTAACTTCGATATCTTCTTTTAAAACAGAGCTAGTATAAACCAGCACATCGTCTCTTGTTTCTATATGTCGAATATCTTCCGGTCCAGAAGCTGCCAATGTTTTATTTTCTCCACTTGTAATGGCTGGAGTAGGGTTAGCAGGATCATAAATGTACTTATCAGAAGGTTCATTTTTTGGCATCTCCAAACTAAGCTTACCATCACCATTGAGAGTATTTGCATGCCCTGAGGAATGAAGATAAAATGCGGTGAATTTAGTCTCCGGTAAAGGCCAATCACTAACTTCTCTCCATTCATTTTTTCCCATAAGAAAAAGTTTTAGGCAAGCTTCATCCTCAACTCCGTTCGGTATTTCTTTCAACCACCTATCAAACCATCTTAATATTAAGTTATCGATATCAATAACAGAGTCTGAGCCGAAATCCAAAGCTCCAACTTTTGAGGTTCGGTTATAATAATAAAAATGATTCCATGGTCCCATGATAATTCGCTGGTTTCTCTTAGCTAAGGCATTTTTAGCATGACGCTTTGTCTGAATATAATTGTAAAAACAGCACTCGGAAGAACCATCAAACCACCCAGAAATCTGCAAGATGGGAACTTGTATTTTTTCATAGCAAGTTCGATAGTCTTTTTTCTGCTTGAGTTCTTCTGTCCATCTTCCTTCAGCAGCAGATTGAAGATATTCTTCCCAGAAACCAAGATCCTCTAAGTTCAATGATTTTTCCCAGAATGGGATATTTCGTCCTAATAATTTGGGGAGCTCTATCAAGGGAAGATGCCAGAAAATTTTGTCCCAATCATAAGCATCAACATTTTGATTCACCCTCCCATCAGTCGAAACTAGCCAGGATAAACCTAACGGAGACTTGGCTCCTCCATTACATTCTCCTCCTGATTCTCTACCTAAAGTAACGGGAGCGACTATAGGAATCAAGGCTTTTAAATGGATATTCTGAGTGTAGGCAACTTGCCATTGAACTAAACCCAGGTATGAATTTCCGATCATCCCGACGCTGCCTGAGGACCACTTTTGAGTGGCAAGCCAATTTATGGTGTCATATCCATCATCTGTTTCACTTCGCTTTCCATACCATTGGCCTTCTGAATCATATTTTCCTCTGCAGTCTTGGACAGCATAAACATAGCCCCGTTTGGCAAAAAATTTCCCTTCATTTGAAAAACGTACAGATTCGCTCCCATAAGGAGTTCGAACCAGAATAACCGGAAATTTCCCTTCTGCATCAGGTCTGTATATATCAGTAGCTAGTTTAATACCATCTCGCATTGGAATCTTTCTATTCATTTCCATTAAAACGTTATATTCAGGTGAAAAAACTTTGTTATTAAACTCTTTTCCATTTATTGAAGTTGGATAAATAATTAAAGCATAAAGAATCAAAGTAATTATCAAGAACCTAATCCGTATTTTAATCATTTCATCTCCTTTTCTATTTTCATATCTTTTTCATTGCCTATTTTTTATTTTCAACTCATCAATTATTTTTCTTACCTGCGATGCCTCTGGAGCATTAGGTTCAAGCTCTAGAAATTTTTCGAAACAGGAAGTGGCTTTTTCAAAATCTCCTTTTCTAAGATACAGCAGGCCCAATTGATACTGGTTTGAAGAGAAATTTGGATCTAACTTTTCAGCCTCTTTAAACGCAGCGAGGGCCTCATCGATTTGGTTGTTTCTGCTATAAATGAGACCAATGTTGAAATAAATACGTGGATTATCAGGCTCTATGGCTGTCGCGTTTTTAAAGCTGCCGATAGCCTCATCAAACATTTCTTTTTGGACATAACATTCACCAAGAGCAAAATAAGTTATAACCATATCAGGTTTTAATTCTAAGGCTCTTTTTAGGGAGCTTAGAGCTTCTTCAATATTCCCGGTTCTTAAATAGCTGAGGCCAAGATTATAATAAGCCATAGCCATATTTGGGGATATATCTATAATTTTCTTAAAGTACTTAATTGCCTCTTCATAATTTCCTTCCTTAAAAAGTTTTGATCCCATCTCAAAATCATTTCTTGTATCAACTTTAGCTTTTTGCATCCTAACATTCATTTCTGCTGTCCAATCAGGTCGGATGTTTACTGTTTCCTTTTCTGTAACGTATTCCTCTAATTCGAAAGTAATTTCATATGTCGAGGGAAAAATCCCTCTTTTAAAAAACTTTCCATTTTTATCCGTTTTAGTCGAAAATTTCAGTCCTCGAGATGAATCAAACAAGCTAATTTTTACTTTCTCCAGCGGATTTCCTGACTTATCAAGTACACGCCCTTGAATTCTCCCATCAAGAGCAAAGATGGCCTTTAGGGGAAAAAATGATAATAGTACGGCAACTGCTAATGACGAATAACATCTTTTATGAGCAAAATATTTTAGCATTTTTATCTCCTTTGGATGCGGTTAGAACTGAAAAATAACATTGAGTAACCATTCCAGGATGCACACAAGTTTTTCATACTCATTCCTTCCTTAAAGATGAAGCGATAATGTAGGCTAGCTTAAGAAAAAGCCTTCAGCAAAAGGATCTTTAGGGTCAACGACGAGTTGATTAAATCCTGTGATCCATGCCCTTCCTGTTATTTCTGGTATGACCGCTGAAAATTTCCCGACCTTTGTCTCACTTACTAGCTTCCCTGTAAAAAAAGTGCCAAGTATACTCTGCTGGATGTAGTCAACATTAAGCTCTAAGAGACCTTTTGCATGTAAAGCAGCCATCTTAGCGCAAGTTCCGGTGCCACAAGGAGACCGATCAAATTGCCCCTTGCCAAAGATAACTACATTCTTTGCATCTGCCTCCCGGTTCTTGAGATTTTCATAGAATTCAACAAGTTCTATAGACTTTTTATTACTGAATTGGGGATGATAGACTTTAATTTTTTTATTAGCTGCTTCGCATATTACCATTCCCATATCAATAAGATTTTTTGATTGCTTATTATCTACAGATATGCCAAGTTTAGCTGTATCGACTAAGATGAAAAAGTTACCTCCAAAAGCTACATCAGCTTTAACCTCTCCTATCTCAGGAATGGAGAGAGAAAGGTCAGATTCGAATAAGAAAGAAGGAACATTCTGGACAGTAATTGTTTTAATCCTATCAGCCTCTAATTCTGGTCTAAAGGATACCAATCCTATTGGTGTGTCTAAAAACCAGCCATTCTCTGGGCGCTTTGGGGGAAGGATTCCCATGTCAAAACAGACTGTAGCGATTCCTATGGAACCATGTCCACACATATCAAGATAACCCTCAGAGTCAATAAAGAAGGCACCTATTTGTGCCCTCGAATCAGTAGGAGAGGTCAAAATAGCACCAAACATATCTCTGTGTCCTCGAGGTTCCCAGAGGATTGCCTTCCTGAGATAATCAAATTCGGCTTTAAAGTAATCCCTCCTTTCTGCCATAGTATTGCCAGGCAGGAATGGCAAGCCGCTAGTAGCAATTCTTGTCGGTTCACCTTCTGTATGAGAGTCAATTACATTAATAATATGCTTAAATCTCATTGATCACCTAATCCTTCCTGGTCTTTGGCTCAAAGTCACTTCCACACTTGTTTGAAGACTCTGATGAAATTCTCCCCCAGGATTTTCTTAATATCCTTCTCAGAGTAACCCCTTGAAATAAGTCCTCTTGTGAAGTCCGGAGCCTTAGAAATCTCCTCTATGTCTTTTGGATGGTCCCAAGGAGGCAAAAGATACGTATCTGGATCATAACCCCAATATTTATACTCTTCAAGATCGCCTGGTTCAGAAAAATCAAATCCGATACCTATGTAATCTGTGCCCACGAGGTTAGCGATATAATCAACATGATCCAAGAGGTCATTTAGACTCGGTTTGTTCTTTTTCACAAAACCAGGATAGACATTCATCCCGATGACACCTTTTTTCTTGGCCAGAGCTTTTATTTGATCATCCTTGAGGTTTCTCTTGCTCGGGCAGACTTTCCAGGCATTCGAATGACTGAATATAACAGGGTCCTTGGACTCCTCCATCGCCTCCATGGAACTTCTATATCCAACATGAGAAAGATCAACCAGCATCCCTATCTCGTTCATCCTTTTGATCATTTTCTTCCCGAATTTGGAAAGATCGCAATCCGTTAATTCCGTACACCCATCGCCCACCATGTTCTTTTCGTTATAAGTCAGTTGAATGACTCTTACCCCTAGTCTATAAAAAACATCGAGCAGCCTTGTATCATACTCCACAGGCCTTGAATTCTGAAAATGAAAACCGACACCCACCTTCCCTTCTTTTTTGGCTCTGTAGATATCATCGACCTGAGTTATAAAAAGCAATTTATCGTTATTCTCAAACTTTTCATAAAAGGCAACTATTTGGTTAACAGCACTCCGAAATTGGTCATTGCTGGCTATAGTACTCATGGAAAATGTTATGCCTCCCTCTTGAAGCTTCTTTATATAATTATCATCCATAGCAGGGTAGACCAAAGGGCAAGCATGATTGATAACAATGGAAGAAAAATGAATAGCAGGTTCTCTTCTAGATCCTGAAAAAATGCCACTCTTAGAAGAGGCCGATTCTGGACTTATTCCTGATTTAATAACGGAACTTGCTCCTTCCGATACACTCTTCCTATTCTCTGAGAATATCTTTTGACTGCCAAAAAGGGCAATAGAACCTAAAGTGGTTTTTTTAATAAAATCACGCCTTGAATCACAAAAACTTTTTTTACTCAAGATTTACCTCCTTTGAAAAAATTTGTTTTTAATTCTTTCTGAATGTATAGGATATTAATTTTTTCTCTTTAAAAATGTGGAGGTTAATTTTCTTTTATAAAACTAACCTCCACCAATATATTATTCTCTATCAGCTTTATTTAATCCTATGTCTAGAAGCTAACTCTTGCTGCTAATTGAAAAGTGCGAGGATCATAAGCCCAGGTGGCAACTTTATAAGTAAGGGTGCCTACAATATTACCATAATCACCCATGTTCCTTATATTTAATATATTGAAGGCATCTGCGCGGAGAGTTAGTGCGAAGGAGCTAATCTTGAATGATTTGCTGATGAAAAAATCTAGTTTGTGAAACCAGTCGCCTCGCAGCGTATTTTTTCCAACTCCAGGCGGCCTATCATTAGAAACTCCGTCTCCATTATAATCATACCCGAGTTGAGCTGTATAAGGTCTGCCAGAATAAGCCATGTAAATTCCCCCGAGTGAAAAACCATAAGGAAGGTAGTAAAGACCGTTAAAGGAAATGGTATGCCTTAAATCATTCAGAGAATATCCCCAATCAGCATCCATGTCAGTGCTATCATTCGGGCGGCTGGTATAATCTCCTCCATAGCCCAAATCATCTTTTGCTTCAGCTAAAGTATAAGAAATCTGGAAAGAATATTTATGGCTCATTCTTTTGGTCAAATTTACCATCAATGCTTTGTATTCGCTTCTGCCCGTAGATTCAAATTGATCAATTCTTCTGAAACCGTCGTCAGTCGGGTATTGAGGCCGATAAAAATTTCCGTAGTAAGCTTCCCAACCCGGAGTATAAGGCCCATGGAATTCAGTCGGAGCATTTAAATCTCTAATACGGAGAAGGTTATAACCTCGAATGTACACACCATCTAAACTCACAGCAAAATCAGTGCCAAACTGTCTTGAAACGCCGAGGGAAGTCTGCAGGCTATAAGCTGTTTTAAAATCAGGATCAAGGGGAGTAATATCACGAGCAGGTATAGGTTTTCCTTCCGGAAGTTGTTCAATCCTTCCCCAATTTGCAGGAAACATGGGGTCTGGGGGATTAAATGTAATATTAAACATACCTTCTTTTCCGAAGCATTCTGCAGATTGATACAATTGGGTAAAAACTAAATCGTAGTACAAACCAGCTCCGCCACGAATCACTGTTCGACCATCGCCAATAGGGTCTATGGCAAAACCCAACCTGGGAGCAATATTATTTTTATCTTTTGGAGAGAATGTATTGTATTCATACCTAACGCCCAAATTCAGAGTTAAATTTTTGTTGATTCTCCAATCATCTTGGGCATAAACTCCGTATACTCCTATATTGAATTTAAAAGCAGAGGGACCAAAGGCCTGTCTGTAATAATAAGGAGCTCCGTACCAAACAACATAAAAACCATTTTTTGTATAACGAGTATCATGGTCTCCTTGCAAAAATTGACTGTCAAACCCGAATTTAAAGTTATGGTCTCCTGTTTTTGTTCCTGGAAAAGTCAGAGATAAATCATCCTTGATTTGAATTCTTCTTGTTTTATTTAGCTGGTCAACGCTTGGGTGACTCCCAGAAGTATTAATTACTCCGTAAGGTGTATATTGGTAAATCGCTGGATGTCTATCATTCGGAAACCAATCATTTTGCCTCTGTCCAAATTGAAAGCGAAGCTCGTTTACAGCCTTATCAGTAAGAATAAAAGTTTCGGAGACTAAAAAGAGATGTTCTGTAAACTCTGCAGTACAGCCAAAGTTTACAGTTGAATTTCCGCCAATATAAAGATTTTTATTGATGCCATAATTCAAAGAGTACTCTGCTTGTAAATAATGTCTTGAGTTTATTTGATGGTTTATCTTTAGGAACATCTGTTGCGCATTGTAGGTTACAGGAAATTGCCCTACCTCATCTGAAATATCTATGGTAGGATGAGACCAAGATGGGTCAGCAGTAACATAGGCTGTACTATCATAATTAGATCCTTCATAATTTAAGAAAAAATGAGTCCTATCTTTTTTAATAGGTCCCGCTATGCTAAAACCAAATTGTTGTTGACTGTATTTTGATTTCTCTTCTTCTTTTCCAAATTTCATTTTATCATAATCAAATATCCATCTTGGACGATCTAACGCTTCATCACGAACATAATTATATACAGTCCCATGCCATTCGTTAGTTCCTGATTTCGTGATAACGTTAATATTGCCACTTAAAGAGTGCCCATATTCAGCACTGAACCTATTAGTAAGAATTTGGAATTCTTTAACCACCTCTGATGAAAAAAAGCCAAATCCACCCCTAGTCACAACATCAGTGACATCTAAGCCATCAATACTAAAGGCAACATTTCTAAAGGAGAAGGCACTGATACTTGTTTCTCCTCCACCAAAGCCACTTGAAGGAGAAACTCCTGGTGCTAATTGAGCCAGTTGCAGAAACTGGCGTCCATCAAGGGGAAGATCCTCTATTCTTTGAGTTTCAATAACCTGTCCTATTTCTGATTTTGTGGTTTGGACGAGGGGAGCTTGAGCGCTAACTGTAACTTCTTCCTCCAATGCTGACATTTTTAATTTGAAATCGATCACAACTCCTTGGCCAACGAAAAGTATCATGTTCTCTTTGATTTCAGTTCTAAAACCACTCAACGCTGCTGTGACACTGTATTTTCCAGGAGGAAGAGCCATAATTCTATAATAGCCATTGCTTCCAGTAGTGGTTGGTCTTAGTAATCCTGTTTCCATATTTTTGGCAGTAACCTCTGCTCCTGGTAAAACTTGTCCTGTGTCATCTAATACTCTCCCTTCAATGGTAGCTGTCGGAACTTGAGCATTAGAAGAAAAAACACAAAGAAAAAGTAAGCCCAAGAAAAAGAAAAATAAGGTTTTTAAGAAGTAGTTATTTTTCATGCATTTCTCCTAAAGTATATATTTTTATATATTTTATAATTTATATTATATGTTTTGTCAAGATTTTTTTTAGCTTGTCACTTAAGAATTAAAATTGCACTGTTTTTTAACGATTTAAAATTTAAAATTGCACTTTTAATTTTTAACTAACAGATTTTTTTTTAGCTGATTTAATCATCACAGCTGAAGTATAAAGCACAACTACCATTACTATCCATTTTAATATATTCAATGGAAGTGATTTTATGATGTATGCAGCTATTGAAACTCCTACACTTCCAGCAAGCGTAAGCGACATTGAAGCTTTTCTGTCTTGAGCTTCTTCTTTAACAAATTTTATACTTGCTGCTGGCATTAAGAATGCACTGGAACCCATCATGATTGGGAAAGCTACCTTCGGACTCAATCCTAAGGCATAAATAAGCGCCATGCAAGGGGCGTAATTGCCCACACCTATTGTCATTAATGCTCCAAGTACGAAGTTGGAAACAATTGCAAATAAAAGTTTACCTCCTTTTAAGCCGATAGCTTCTCCGCCAATCGGGAACCAGTTCATCAAGCCAGCAAATATTACAAATGAGACAGCAAAAAGAGCAAATCCCATACCCAATTGTATTTTCCTTTCGGATAATTTTGTAATAATACGAGCACCTAAAACAGCACCAATTGTAGCTGCGAATATCATTCCAATAAGCGTTATCGGTTCAACTCTTATAATTGTTATAAATATGAAAGCTTGAAGTACAACTGGAATTGTATCCCCTGTATTTAATGTACCTGGGATTAATCTATCAGAAACCAGTTTGTACAGTTTGAATATTGCAGTTGTTGGAGCAAAACTTCCTATTCCTAATGTATCAAAGAAATTCGTTATAAAACCAATTCCTAAAAAAAGACCCCAGCTTTTCTTAGAAAGTTTGCTTCTGTTTTTTATGAAATCAGCGATAAAAATGTAAGCAAAAAAAAGTGTTAATAAACCTAATGCTGATAACATATAAATAACCATTAATAATTTTTCCTCCTTTTGAAATGAAACACCCGAAGCTCCCACACGAGAGCCGTGCAAATGTGTTCCAAATTCTTTTTGTAATAACGGCGCCGGACCAGAATTGTTTTCCCTGGAAATTCAGGGAATCCACCATTGATGACCCGTCGGGAAGCAAATATCTCTTTTTTTCCATGGAAGTTTCAAATAGTTAATTTATACCAAAATTTATATATAATGTAAAATATATTTTATAAAACTGTTTGTAAATAAAAAAATTTAATAAGTTTAAGGTCTGACTTCTCTTTAAGGACAAGTAGAATGTCCATGAGATAAGAATTAAGTAAATCCTAAAATTCATATCTATTGAGTTAAGGATTTGCTAAGCTAATGTACGCTAAAGTTCACAATTTGCTTTAAGGAGGTGGCCTGCGTAAACTCTTTTTGATCAAAATCAAAAGATTGAAAGGAGAGTTTTAAACGATGGCCAAAACCAATTATAAAGAACTTTTCAAAAGGATTCTAGTTTGCTTTATAGGTCAGGAGGATTCGATATTTGTCATGCTGGAATGGACAGTCCAAAAGATGATGCAGATAGAAGCTGAAGCTATGTAGAAGCACAGACTTTTTGAGGAGTTTACGATGGTTCGAAATTGCGAATAAAATTTGACATGGCTGTGAGCAAATCTTATAATCTAAAAATAATCAAGATATTTCGAAGCTAATTGAGAATGGATAATATCGTGCTGAGTGATGAATACAATAATGCTTATATGTTTCGGGCGAATCAATTTATATCCTTGCCAGGATTCAAAGTGAAGTTTTTTAGGTGTTTTTATTAAAATAAAAAAAAAGAAGATAATTACTAACTTTTTTCGATAAGAAAATACATTCAAAAGGAGATAAAACTATGTCAAAAAGCACATCTGAGAAAATGTCCCCATCAACATCAGAGCAGAACTCAGAAATCCCTAATACTTTTAAGTATCCTGAGCTTAGCTGCCCGACAGAAAGGGTTATGTTGGGCATCAAGCGGAACCAGTCCGTCACCCCAGAGATTTTTCCTTTTCGTGCAGTGGCAGTCACGCGGAGCTACCAGGAAACTGAAGGACAGCCAATAGTCATTCGTCGAGCCAAGATGTTAGAAAGGATTTTCCGCGAACATCCTGTACACATACAAGAAGGAGAGCTCATTGTGGGAATGAAGACACTTAAGCCTCGTAGTTCACCTGTCTTCCCGGAAATTAATTGTTCTTGGCTTGAGCGAGATCTTGACATTATATCAACTCGAAGCAATACACCTTTTTATGTCAGTAAGGAAACTAAGAAAGTCCTTCGTGAAGAGGTATTTCCCTTTTGGCGAGATCGCCAAATCAGTGACCGATTGACCGAGTCAGTTCCTGAGGAGATATGGCGAGCAGATTTACGTGGAGTGATTTACAATTATTTCACTTCGCGTAGTATTGGACATATTACAGTTAGCTATGCCAAAGTTTTAAATAAGGGCATGAATGGCATCAAAACCGATATTCAAAGAGCTCTTTCTAAACTCTATTTCGAAGATCCTAATTATATCCACAAGAAACAATTTCTCGAAGCCGTAATCCTGGCCTGTGATGCTGCGGTTATATTTGCAGGACGGTATGCCGAGGAAGCACGCCGCCTAGCATCTCAAGAGAAAGACCCAGGCCTAATAGCAGAACTAAAGAAAATTATTCAGATCTGTGAGCGGGTACCAGCCAATCCCGCTAGAACGTTCCATGAAGCACTTCAATCGTTCTGGTTTACCCAATTGGTTCTAAACCTAGAAACGAACGCACATGCCATTTCTCCTGGCAGATTCGACCAATATATATACCCATTCTATCGCCACAGCATCGACTCCGGAGAGCTCACTAAAGATGAGGCTCAAGAGTTGCTTGACCTCCTTTGGGTCAAACTAGATGAGATTACGATAGCCAAGAATTCAGGTGAATCTGATACAAGCAGTTCCTATCCAGAGTTCCAAAACCTGAACATTGGTGGACTTACCCCTGAAGGTTTGGATGCTACCAACGAAGTATCGTATATGTCCCTTACCGCGTTGGAACACGTTAAACTTCCTCAACCGCAGCTCTCAGCTCAAATTAGCACCAAGACTCCTTACAAATTTCTTTTATGCTGCTGCGAAGCCCTGAAATATGGGATGGGGCTGCCTGCTATGTTTAACAGCGAAACCATAGTTCTGGGTATGGTAAACCGCGGCAAGAAGTTACAGGATGCCCGCTCAGGAAGTGTCAACGGATGTGTATCACCCAATTGCGATGGCTTGGACCGAATGGCATCTTCTGGATATTTTAACCTTGCCAAGTGCTTAGAACTGGCATTAAACAATGGGATTGACCGCCTCACGGGCGAACAATTAGGCCCTAAAACAGGAGATCCAAATAAGTTCTCTTCTTTCGATGAAGTCATCAATACCTTCCAGCAACAGATTGCTTATTTTGTTGACCTGAAAGTGAAGTATGATAACATCATGCGTGACATCTATGCATCCTATTGCCCTGTTCCTTTTACCTCAGCAGTTGTCGATGATTGCATTGAAAAAGGACTAGACTGGCACAAAGGTGGAGCACGCTATAACCAGGCAGTTATCTCTGGCGTTGGCCTTGGAACAGTGGCGGATGCGTTATCAGCAATTAAATGGCACATTTTCGATAAAAATACTCTTACCATGTCCGATTTGAAGAAAGCATTGGACCAAAATTTCCAAGGTCACGAAGTATTACGCATTGCGCTTGTTAACAAAACACCACATTACGGGAATGATGACGACCATGCGGATTCAATGGCTATACGTACTCAAAGAATTTTTTGCGATGAAGTGGAAAAACACAAAGATATTCAAGGAGCAAGATACTATGTGAATCTATTGCCAACTACTTCTCATATTGCACTGGGCAATTTGACTGGAGCAACTCCAGATGGGCGTCTCGCTCATATGTGGCTTTCTGAAGGCATCTCTCCTGTTCAGGGTCATGATAAGAACGGCCCAACTGCCGTGGCTCGGTCTGTGGGCAAGCTGGACCATGCCCGCTGCAATGGTACTTTACTCAACATGAAGATAAACCCTCAGTGTCTGAAATCCAGGGAAGATTTGCATAAGCTGGCAGGACTCATACGTGGCTATTTTGATCAGAATGGACATCACGTACAATTCAATATCATCAATGAAAATATTTTACGTGCTGCCCAAAAACATCCTGAAAACTATCGAAATCTGTTGGTTCGGGTGGCAGGATACTCTGACTATTTTGTGTTATTAAGCCCTGACATTCAGGAGGAAATAATTTCTCGAACCGAATACGGCTTGTGAACAATAATTTTTCCTTCTGCCTTTCATCCTATGCATTGTGACAAGCTTTTCCTGCAATCATACAAGGAATGATGGATATTTTCTCGCAAACAAAAGTTATCCAAAAGAATAAAATCTATCCTGCTGGGAATAAAAGGAACTCTAAAACAGATGTCAAATAAGGGTCAAGATTCAGTTTCTCCTGCTTCTATAACAGGGATAATCTGGGATATAAAAAAATATGCTCTGCATGACGGACCAGGTATCCGCACCACTGTCTTTTTCAAAGGTTGCCCCTTGCAGTGCCTTTGGTGCTGTAATCCTGAATCACAGAGTTTCAAACCCGAAATCTTGTGGCTAAAAGAGAATTGTCTCAAATGTAATCTCTGCCTGGCGACTTGTCCATCCAAGGCAATCTCCAAGGACAAAGCAGGAAAGAAACTCATCAACTCTGACAGGTGTGACCTTTGTGGTCTTTGTGTAAACAAATGCCCAGCTGAAGCACTCCAGCTCATGGGTAAACGTGTAAGTCTGGATGAGGTCCTTCATGATGTCGCCCATGATGCCGTATTCTATCACCGTACAGGTGGAGGATTAACTCTCTCCGGAGGTGAACCTCTAGCCCAACCTGATTTTGCCTATGAATTACTACGGCGGTTCAAGGTTAAGGGAATGGGCCTTCATACCACCATTGACACATGTGGATATTTCGATTGGCCCAAATTTGCCCGACTCTTGAAGTATGCAGATTTAATCCTATACGATATTAAACACATGGACTCCCAAGAACATCATCGGATAACAGGAGTAAATAACGAGCTCATTCTAGAAAATGCCAGACGAATTGCGGAGTTCCCTAAAAAACTTATAATCCGTTTACCACTAATCCCAGGCTACAATGATTCCGAAGAAAACATAATTAAAACTGCGTCATTCGCCCGTAATCTGCCCGGTGTTGAAGAACTTGACATCCTGCTTTATCATCGCTTAGGGGAACCAAAATATGCACGTTTGGGCAGAGAGTATGCGCTAAAAGGAGTGATGAGTTTGCCTTCAGAGCGTGTAGACATAATCCGAGCCATTGTAGAAAGTTTTGGGCTTCGAGTGAGAATTGTAGGGTAGCTTAATTACGGTTTTCCTTTTTTTGAATTATTGTTTTCAAAATTTATGAGCATACTCAAAAGTATCGTTGTTTACACAAGGCAACGCTAGCTTAATAGCCTTTACATTCACTGTATATTTGGAATAGGCAGTCATCGATGAGGAAGCCTGAAGACTATATCAGGAAAATCCGGCCTTAGCCAAAGAATTTTAACTGACTACTGCATTGATAATGCTAATTAGGTCCTCGATGTCTGGCAGGAATTGTCCTCTTTCCTAATAGCTTGGTATAATCCTGGCTCTGCTTTCCCCGAAGCAGCTTAGAAAAGACCTCATGTATAAAAAGATCGCGGATGGTGTCATCATGGAAGCGGTAGATCAGATGATATTTTCTTCGGCCGAAGTATCACTATCTCGTTTTCTGGGACTTTTTTTAATAAATAAAAAAGTTTTTTGCCTTCTATTTTTTTTATAAAAAAATCCTCAAAATAGGTATCATGGGCTCCATTCTTGTACTAGTAATAATACTCGTTTTGAAGTCTGCCATCGTTGTCGTATTCCAATATCTCGGTACGAGGATAGTTTCGAAGGATAGAAAATTCATTTGTGACGGCTCGAATTGAATAGATGGCTCTCATCAGTCCGTTTTGATTCTTTTTCAGACGAGTCAAATTAATTTTTTCTTTTTCTTTCTCATGATCCGATTTAAATCCATTAGCACATTTTAAAAAATATATTTAAAAAATTCTTTTGATTGCTCTTTCTAAAAAATGTAAAATTGTTTTTCTGCTTATAAAGAAAATTAATGATAAGTTTTTTACATTAATAGAATTTAAATAAATTGAGGGAGTATTGTAATGGACTTAAAAACAATTGCATGTCTTTCAGACAAATCTCTCTATGTGCCGACTATGTGCAGAATAACCCACATATCCGAGCTAACCCCCACAGAAAATCTCTATCGTATTGAAATACCA
>Ga0210003_1001537_pt1 | contig 20241 bp, 18 predicted proteins | sample LantaG_FD_182804 | JGI IMG/M metagenome (GOLD analysis project Ga0210003, IMG submission 182804) | Deep subsurface microbial communities from Baltic Sea to uncover new lineages of life (NeLLi) - Landsort_02402 metaG (SPAdes) (version 2) | ecosystem: Environmental > Aquatic > Marine > Oceanic >... | reverse complement strand
GTCTATGTGCCGCCTACCAACGACCCGTGGGATGACGCCGTCACGCTGGCTTTGACCTACGCCGAAATCCCCTACGACAAGGTCTGGGACGAGGAGGTTCTTTCCGGAGTCCTTGAAGAGTACGACTGGCTGCACGCCCACCATGAGGATTTCACCGGCCAGTACGGCAAGTTTTACGGGGCGTTCCGCAATGTGCTGTGGTACCAGTCCCAGGTCAAGACCAACGAGGAAATGGCTCAAAAAATGGGCTACAATAAGGTATCCGAGATGAAGCGCGATGTCGCCCGGATGATATACGATTATGTCCGGCGGGGCGGATTTTTCTTTTCCATGTGTTCGGCCCCGGAGACGATCGATATCGCCCTGGCCGCCGAGGGGGTGGATATCGTACCGCGGGAATTCGACGGCGACCCGGTGGACCCCGGGGCAGTGGAGAAGCTCGATTACAGCAAAACGTTCGCTTTCGAGAATTTCACGCCTAATTTCAACCCGATGGCTTACCGCCGTTCGGACATCGACACCTACCCGGAGCGGATGCTTCGTTTCCCCGCCCAGCAAAACGACTTTTTCTACCTGTTCGAGTTTTCCGCCAAGCTCGACCCGGTCCCGACCATGCTGGTGCAGGACCATGTCACCACTGTCAACGGTTTCATGGGGCAGGTGACCGGCTTCAAAAAGTCGCTTTTGAAAAAACATGTCATTGTTCTCGGGATGCCGGACAATTTCGACGAGGTGCGCTATATCCACGGCAACCTGGGGCGGGGGACTTTCACGTTCATGGCCGGTCACGACCCGGAGGATTACCAGCATTTTATCAACGACCCGCCAACCGACCTGGCCCTGTATAAAAACTCGCCCGGCTACAGATTGATTTTGAACAATATCCTTTTCCCCGCCGCCAAGAAAAAGGAACGCAAGACTTAAGCGAATAATGCCTATGACTCTATCCATGAACAGAACCTTTATCGCAATCGATTACGGTGAACGGCGTATCGGTCTGGCCAAGAGCGACCCGACCGGCATGATTGCCTCGGCGCTGGCGACGCTGGAGGTTAAATCGCAAAAGGACGCCCTGGAACAGTTGCGGCGTTTTTTGGAGGAGTACCGTCCCGACGCGGTGGTGGTCGGTTACCCGCTTTTGCTTTCGGGCGATCGCAGTGACAAATGCGAGGCGGTCGATAAATTTATAGAGGAACTTAAGAACTTTTACCCCGGGCCGATTCATAAAGTGGACGAGCATTATTCCTCGGTCGAGGCGGCGAAAATCATCCACGCCCACGGCAAGAAAACCGGCCAGGATAAAAAGAGAATAGACCGTCTGGCGGCGGTGATTATCTTACAGCGATACCTGGACGAGAACCCGTAACGTTATGAAAAAACCGTTCATTAAAATAGCGCTGGCTTTACTGATTGTATTGGTCATAGTGATTGCCTACCTGGGGATTTCTTATATTTACCCCGTCAACCTGGACGACCGGGTGGTTACGATAGTAATCGAACCGGGGGACAGTTTTCAATCGGTGGCCGACGAAATTCTTGCGGGGGGGGTGGTAACATCGCGAACCATGCTTTTTTACCCGGCCCGCTGGCGGGAGATCGACAAAAAACTGGTGCCCGGGCGTTACGATTTTACCGGCAAGAACTCCTGCCGGAAAGTGCTCGACCGGCTCGAACGCGGCGATTTTCTCAAAGTAAGGTTTACTATATACGAGGGTTCGCCCATCTGGAAGGTGGCCTCGCTGCTTAAAGAGAGGCTGGATCTCGATTCCGCCGAACTGATAGTTTTGAATACCGATTCGGCCTTCCTGGCCGGGTTGAACCTTCCGGGGCTCGAGGGTTACCTTTACCCGGAGACGTATTTTATTCCCTGGGGGATGAAACTCGAGGGCGTGGTCAAAGAAATGACGGCCATGTATTACGCCCAGGCCGACACTATCTGGCCGGAGACAATGTATAACAACCTGACCCGGGAGGAAGTTATTATCCTCGCTTCGATTGTGGAGGCCGAGACGAAGCTCGATGAAGAAAAAAGCATTGTGGCCTCGGTTTATCATAACCGCCTTAAAAAGGGGATGAAACTCGACGCCGACCCGACCGTCATCTACGGCCTGGGCGGTTTGGACCGGCCGCTTATGGGAAAAGACCTTCGAAAAGACACACCCTATAATACTTACCGCATCAAGGGTCTTCCGCCGACCCCCATCAACTCACCCGACCTGGCATCGATCAAGGCGACGCTCTTTCCCGACAGCACCGATTATTATTTTTTCGTGGCCGACGGTACCGGCGGGCATCATTTTTCCCGCACCAATCATGAGCACAATAAAGCTCGCCGGGAAATAAAACAGGCTTTGAAAGAAAAAGAAAACAACAGCGGTAATTAAATTACGACGGTGTCACGCGCGGACTCTCAGGCGGCTGATGCGCCGCGCGAATTGCCGGGCGATATTATCAAGCAAACCTTCCTCGAAAGTCACGAAAGCCATGGGTCGGTCGGAACTGAAACCCAAAAGCCCGACCACCTCGGCCTCGTGTTTTAAAGGCTGGATGGCGAAAGACTGCGTTTCCTCGTCCAGGAGCAAATTCCGTTCAAACGAGTTGCCGTCGAAAAAATGACAGAAATTATTGGTATAAACCCGGCCGAATTCGGCTATTTTTTCAAACAGGGAGGATACGCCGGGTATTTTTATCGAGAGGTTTTTGCGGCTTTTGCCGTTGTTCCAGGTGGCAGTGGCAATGAAGCGGGTGGCGGCCGGTTCGTTCAGAATCAGCACCCCTTTTTTTATGGTGTAGAAATTCTGCAGCCGGCGGGTCAGACCGATAAAGATTTCCGACAGCCCGGTATCTTCGGGCCAAAGGCTTTCGATATCGTAAACGAACCTATCGGCATTATCGCCGTCGTAATGGTTTCGGTCGGCACGGTAATCGTTGTCCTCCATAGCTTTCACGGTGGCTACCCCTCGACCATTTCTTTTTTCAGGTTATATTTTTTGATTTTGCGCCATAGAGTTGTGCGGCCGATACCCAGTTCCGAGGCGGTTTTGGTGTAATTCCAGTTGTTGTCCGAGAGCGCCTTGACTATCAGGGTGCGCTGGCTTTTGTCCAGCGTGCCCCCCTTAATGGTTAACGTGGTTTTGGTGACCGGGGACGCGTCGGCGACGATACCTTTGTCGCCGCTGATAAAGACGATATCGTGGAAATCAATCTGGTTGTTCCGGCAGAAAGCGGCGGCGCGCTTAAGGGTATTTTCCAATTCGCGAATATTCCCCGGCCAGTTGTGGGCCAGCAGGCGGTCAACAGCCGGACGGGTGATGGTTATGGTGGAACGGTCGTTTTCAAAGGCTATCTTGCGCAGGAAATACTCCGTCAATATTTCAATATCTTCGGCCCGCGCCGTCAGCGAAGGCAGATGTATGGGAATGACGTTCAAACGGTAATAGAGGTCGGCGGAGAATTCGCCCGCGGTGACCTTTTCCGAGAGGTCCCGGCTGCCGGTGGCGATAAGGCGGACGTTGACCTTGCGGGCCTTGTCCGTCCCGACCGGGCAGATTTCCGAGTACTGGAAAAAACGAAGCAGCCTGGTCTGGGCCGCGGCGGGCAGGTGCGACACTTCTTCGAGAAAAACCGTGCCGCCGTCGGCCCGTTCGAAAAGCCCCGGTTTTTCCGGTCGGTATTCCGAGGCGGCCGCGCCGGCCTGCCCGAACAATTCAGTCAACAGCGTTTCTTCCGGGACAGTGCTGCAGTCGAGGGTAAGGAACGGTTTGTGTCGGCGGTCGGAATGGTGATGGATAGTCCGGGCCAGAAGTTCCTTGCCGGTCCCCGGGTTGCCCGTAATCATGACCGTGATGTCGGTGGTCGCGATGCGCATGGCGGTTTCCTTTATCTGCACAACCGGTTTGGATATGCTGATGAAATTGTCGAAACCGTAGTTCATGGCGATATGCTGATGCAGGGCAGTCAACTCTCGTTTCATTGTTATTTTTTCGAGGCTGGCCTGTAGTTGCAGTAGAGCCCTTTCTTTTACCAGAGGCTTGATGATATAATCCAGCGCTCCTTCGGTCAGGCATTTTAAGACCAGGACGTCGTCGGCTGAAGCCGTCAGGACGACCGCGCCCGTTTCGGGGAAACCGCGCTTGATTTTTTTGACCGTTTCCAACCCGTCTTCGCCGATTGATAACAGGTCGACCAGGACCAGGTCGATTTGATTTTCCTTCACTGTTTTTACGGCTCTGGCGCCGCTGTCGGTTTCGAATACCCGATATTTTTTGGCGCCGAGAATACCGGTTATTGAATGAAAAGTTTCTTTGTCGCGGTGGGCGATTAATATATTAAAATCGTTTTGTGCGTGTTTATCGTTCATGTTTCACTCACTGGCCTGTTTGATATTGGTGATTTGAGTAATTATTTTATTGTCCTGAACCGAGCCGGCGATTTCCAGCTTCATGTTTTCGGTCAACAACCGGGAGTAATTTTGCCATTGCTCGGCGCTGTAAGAGGTCTTTTTAACATTCCGACCTTCGGTTTCGAAAACCAGCGACATCAACCCGCCGGGCTCTCCCGGGACGAGATGAATATCCACGGCGTCGATTTCCTTAAGGCTCTCGAAATGACTCCTCATGACGGCCTCAAAAAGATAAAGGTAAGCCGCGATCGGAACTTCGCAGCGTACCGAGCCGATTTCGGGGTCGATATTTATCTGAAAATTCGTGCGGTATTCTTTATTTATCCTGTCCGCCGCCCGTTCCAATTCGTTGAAAAGGTTTATTCTTTCACGCGGCAGGCGGTCATAGTTGAGCAGCAGCCGGAAACGGTTCATCAGCTTTTCCAGGTCATTGATTTCGGAAAGGATAATCTCTATCAGCTCGGTTTCTTCGGTGACCCGGCCGATATCGGTCAGGTTTTCCAGATAGCTGGCGGCGGTGACGGCGCCGGCTATTTTGTTGTGAATGCTGTCGAGGAAATGGTCGGCCAGAAACGGCTCGCTGTTTTTATTTACCGTCTTTTCGTCGGATAGGGTCATGACCGTCAGGCTGTTCTCGTACCGGGCGAGATTTTCCATCTTTATGCAGTAACCCGCCATGACCCGGGACAGCTGGTTTTTGAACTGGCTGTATTCCAGGTCGGTCAATTGCTTTTCTTCACGGCCGAACAGTCTGACCGCCGCCGGGTTGAGATTCAGTAAACGGCCGGAGGAACGGTTGATTATCAGGGTCGGCATGGCCGAATCATGTTTCTGTTTTAGAACGGGAATGGCCGCCTCGATTTTACGCGCCGCCTGGCGGAAGTTCATCACCAGGTTGCAGAATTTGTTCTGGTGCTCAAATTCCACCGCAGCCGTTTCGGGACACAACATCCCCACCACCAGTTCGCTCTGTCCTGAAATGTTTATGCGGGCGGTGTGAATTTTGTAATGGTGCTTATCCGTTTTGTTTTTCGGGTCCAGGCGGTGGCAGAAAAACGCCTCGCTGCTCTCGCGCAGGGCTGTTTCTATCAGTTCCATATTGAACAGCTCGACATCTTCCGGATGCAGGAATTTCCCCTCTTTTATCAAAAAGAGTATGGCGGTATCGCCAACCAGCAGGTCTAAAAAGTTTTTTTCGCTATCGGTTAACCAGTCTCTAAGACATTGTCCGATAAGCAACGACTCGATGCCGGCGGTGGTGAATTCGCTGCTTATGGAGAAAGCGGCCGGCAACCTGTTTCGCACATCGTTGATAAAAAACGGTTTTGATTCAAGTTGGAACTCTAATGTTTTCATAGCCTTCTTCTTGTTTCAAATTGAGACACTTAATAGTTTCATCGGTTGAAAGAGGCTCGAGCTTTAGCCCCGGGCGGCGGGGTTTTGAAGAATATTAACGGTAGTTTTATGTTTTACCTTGACGGGTCAAGGCAACTTTTTTATTTTAACATATGCAGATATCAAAAGAACAGGTAAAGCATATTGCCGGACTAGCCCGCCTGAAACTGACCCCCCGGGAAATAGATAAATACTCACGCGACCTGACGGTCATACTGGATTACATCGACCAGCTCAAAGTTGTTGATACTCATGGAGTTGATATCACGCCCGGCCGAATCGGCGGGAGCCCGGTTTTAAGGGCCGACACGGTACGTGAATCGTTGCCTCGGGAACAGGCCCTAGCAAACGCTCCCGAACGGGATACCGAGTATTTTCGTGTTCCCAGGGTTCTGGATAAATGAAACAGAAAGTAACGGCGGTAATTCCGGCCCGTATGGGTTCCCGGCGGTTTTCAGGTAAGGTGCTCTATCCCTACCTCGGCAAACCGCTTCTTTTTTATGTGTGGGATGAAGTCCGGCGGGCGAAAACGATTGACCGGCTGCTGATCGCCACCGACCAGGCCGAGGTGGCCCGGGCGGCGGAAGCGTTCGGCGCCGAGGTGGTCATGACCTCAAAGCGCCATCGCACCGGCACCGACCGGGTGGCCGAGGCGGTCAAGAAAACCGGCGGCGATATCGTGGTCAATATCCAGGCGGACAATTTCGGTTTGACCGGGGTCTTGCTCGACCGGGTGGTCGAAAAAATGAAACGAGAAAAAAAAATACGCTACGCCACCCTGGCCTTCCGGATTGACGACGACCGCGAACTGTTCGACCCCGACCTGGTCAAGCTGGTGATGAACAGCGAGGGCCAGGCGCTCTGGTTTTCCCGGTTCCCGGTGCCGTTTCTGCGCGGCGCGGAGGATAATAAACGTACGAAACAATTTAAATTTTACGGTCATATCGGAGTGTATTTTTTCAGAAGGTCGGCCTTGAAGGCATTCGCCGACTGGCGCAGGACGCCCTGCGAGAAAGCGGAATCGCTGGAACAGCTGCGGGTGTTGGAAAACGGCGAGAAAATGCGGATTTTCCCCACCCGCCTGAAAATTGTTTCAATCGATTCGCCCAAGGATTTGAAAAAGCTGGATAATATTTATAAAGGTTAGAGGAGAGTTATGTCTGAGAGGGGCAAAACAAAATATATTTTCGTAACGGGTGGTGTTGTTTCCGCTCTGGGCAAGGGAATTGCCTCGGCCTCGATCGGTCTGCTTCTGCAGAAACGAGGTCTTAATGTACAAAACATCAAGCTGGATCCCTATCTGAATGTCGACCCGGGGACGATGAATCCTTTTCAGCACGGGGAGGTGTTTGTCCTGGACGACGGTTCCGAGACGGACCTGGACCTGGGACATTACGAGCGCTTCCTGGATATGTCGCTGGGCAAGGATAACAACGTGACAACCGGGCAGATTTATAACACGATCATATCGCGGGAACGGCGGGGTGATTATCTCGGGGCGACCGTGCAGGTAATCCCGCACGTGACCGAGGAGATAAAAAACCGCATCAAGCGGCTCAAGAACAAGGAGCCGCGGCCGGATGTCATTATCGCCGAAATCGGTGGCACGGTGGGGGATATCGAATCGCTGCCGTTTCTGGAGGCGATTCGCCAGATCGGCCTCGAGGAAGGACCGCAGAATACCATGTTCCTGCACCTGACGCTGGTGCCGTACATATCCTCGGCGGGCGAGTTCAAGACCAAACCGACCCAGCACTCGGTCAAAGCGCTGCGGGAAATCGGTATTCAACCCAATATGCTGCTGTGCCGTTCGGCCAAACCGATATCGGACGATTTGCGCAAAAAAATCAGCCTGTTTTGCTCCGTGCCGGTGCGGTCGGTGATTGTGGCGCAGGACGTCTCGACCATTTACCAGGTGCCGCTGGGGTACCACGCCCAGGAGGTGGACCAGATTGTCTGCGAGCATTTCCAGCTTGATTTACCGGAACCGGACCTGGTCGAGTGGGAAGAAATGGTCAACAAAATTATCAACCCGGCCCGGCGCATTAAAATCGGCATTTGCGGCAAGTATGTCGGCTTGAAAGACGCCTATAAATCAATCATTGAGTCGTTCATTCACGCCGGGGTGGAGGCCGACGCCGAGGTCAATCTCATCTGGGTCAGCTCCGAGGACATAAAACATAACGGGGCGGACAAGTTTTTGTACGACGTCGACGGCCTGCTGATTCCGGGCGGTTTTGGCGAGCGCGGGGTGGAAGGCAAAATCGAGGCCATCCATTACGTGCGCGAGAACAATATTCCGTTTCTGGGTATTTGCCTCGGCATGCAGTGCGCCGTCATCGAGTACGCCCGCAATGTCTGCCGGCTGGAGGATGCCCACAGCTATGAATTTTACCGCGATCTGAAACATCCGGTTATCCACCTGATGGCCGACCAGGAGGGGGTGACCGAACTCGGCGGCACCATGCGCCTGGGCGCCTATCCCTGTGTCCTGACGGAAAACAGCCACTCGCACGCGGCTTACGGGGCAATCGAGATTTCCGAACGCCACCGCCACCGCTACGAATTCAATAACGTTTACCGGGAGATGCTGACGGTCAACGGCCTGGAACTGACCGGTCTCTCGCCCGATAAAAGGCTGGTGGAAATCGTCGAGGTGCCGGATCATCCCTGGTTTGTCGGGGTACAGTTCCACCCGGAGTTGAAATCGCATCCAACCAAACCCCACCCGCTTTTCAGGGAGTTTGTCCGGGCGGCCGTGGTTTACTACGAGAAAAAAAAAGACACGGTAGCGGAGAATGAAAGTGAGATAGAGGACACCACCCGGACCCGGTAATCACCGGCCGGTATTGCTGTTGACTTTCATATCCCTAATAAGTATGTTTGTAAGCCCTGGAAAGGTTGACCGCATACATTGGCGGAGGTGCATTTGAGGTTTTTTTGTTTTATTTTGATTATCACGGTTACCCTGGCGGCGCTCCCGGCGGCGGCCCAGTCGCCCGGCGGCGATGATTCGCTCGGGTTGATAAGCAATTATCGCTTTTACGACGAACCGGTGAAGGCCGAGCTGTATCTCGTGCGTCCCGGTGAAAAGCTCCTGATCACATTTCTCAAGACCAAACTGCCCCAGCTCTGGCTGCAGGTGAATCCTGAAGGCAAGCTGATCGATAAAAACCTGGGCATGTTCGACATCGCCGGGCATACCCTGACCGAGATTCGTGCCATCCTGACCCCGCCGTTAAAAGCATTGTACAACGCCGAGGATATCGATATTTCCGTCCGGGAGCCTTACGAGGTGGGGGTGGCCGTCGCCGGCGAGGTGGCCGACCCGGATATCTATCTCGGTTATACTTCTTTCATGTGTTCCGAACTGATCACCCTGGCCGGCGGCGTGACAGCCGACGGCTCCACCCGCAATATTCGGTTTTATGCCGGAGAAAAGGAACTCAGGGTGGACCTGGACCGGATTCGTTTCATGGGCGACAATTCATTCAATCCCTGCCTCTACGCCGGCTATCGCCTGTATGTGCCCCGGAAATCGAACGATATTATCAATATTGTCGGTGAGGTGAATTTTCCCCGGGTGATTGAGCTCCTTCCGGGCGACGACCTGGAACTGTTGCTGGCCCTGGCCGGGGGGGCAACCGAGCAGGCCGATATCGCGGCCGCTTTCGTGACCGGCGACCCCGATCGGGATATCGGAAAGCCGGGCAATCTCCGCGCCGGCGATGTCATCATGGTGCCGACCCGCAAGGATATCTCATCGGAACGATTACTGATGGTTTTCGGACTCGTCAACAAACCGGGACGTTATCAATACCGCCCCGGCATGACGCTGTCGGAACTGATTGCCGCCGCCGGCGGTCTCGATGAAGAGGCTAATTTTGAAAATACGGCCGTGTTCCGCAAAGTCGAGAAAAGCGCCTGGGCCACCACGACCGAGTTCCGTTTCCCGATTACCCGGTATTCCGCGGGCGAAAGTGATTTTAAAAATTATACTTTGAAACCGAACGACTCGGTTTTTGTACCGCCGTCGCTGGGCTATGTGAAGGTGAGCGGGTTCGTTCGGCATCCGGGCTTTTTCCCCTTTACGCCGGGAAAGAGCGCCCTGCACTACATCAACCTGGCCGGGGGTTTTCAGAAAAACACCGACCGGGGTGAAATTAAAATATATGACCGCATCTCGAAAACCACCCGGTCAAGCGGGGCCGAGGCGGCGGTTGACGACGGCGATGAAATCATTATCGAAGCGATTGAGAGTAAACCATGAACGATTCTCATTCAAGCAACTTATGGTTGTTTTTCGAGGCCCTGACCCGGCGGCGCGCCCTGATTATTTCCATTGTCATCCTGGTGACGCTGGCCTCGGTGGTGATTTCTTTATTGCTGCCCAAATGGTACGAGGCCAACGCCCTCCTGCTGCCGCCGAAAGATGTTTCCGTGTCGGTCGGCAGTTACTCCAGGCTGGCCGAGGTGGTCTCTATTACCGAAGGGCTCAACCTGCCGGTGATGGTGACGCCCACCGATGTTTACGCCCGGATGCTTTCCAGCCGGACGCTGGAAGAACGGGTCATTGAAAGATGCGCTTTAAAAGATTATTTCCAGACCGCCAATATGATAGAAACCCACCTGGTGCTCAAAATGCATACCCGTATAGCCGTCACCCCGGAAGGTCTTTTGAGCGTGTCGTTCGAGGACCAGGACCCGCAGACGGCGGCCGATGTAACCAACGCCTACGTGGATGAGTTGAACAAATTGAACCGGGAAATAGTCACTTCGCGGGCCAAAAAAAGCCGGACCTTTATCGAGGAACGGCTGGCCGGAGTCGAGCGGGAACTCGATTCCCTGCGCGATGTCTTCGAAAAATTCCAGGTCGAAAATAAAGCCATCGATTTCGACCAGCAGACCCGCCTGGCCATTGAACAGGCGGTGCAACTCAAGGTGTCGCTGACCAATATCGAAATCGACCTGAAAATGAGCGAGCAGATGCTGGGTAAGGACAATCCCGAACTTATCGAGAAACAACGCCGGCGCGATATCATCAGGCGGGAACTGGAACAACTGGAAACGACCAACCGCGACAGTTCTTTCTTCTCGCTGCCGATAGCCTCGATTCCCCGGCTCAAGGGGGAGTATGATAATCTATACCGGCGGGTCAAGGTCAACGAGTCGCTGTACACCATCCTTTTGGAACAACTGGAGCAGGCCAAGATTCAGGAACGGGAGGAAGCCCCGACTATTTCGGTGCTCGATTATGCCCGGGTTCCTGAAATCCGCAGCCGGCCGCAGCGGACGTTGATTGTGGCCGGCAGTTTCGGGTTCTCGCTGCTGGCGGCGGTGTTACTGGCTTTCATTTTCGAGTATTTCCGGGCGCTGTCCGAAAAAAAGCCGGAGGATTATAAGCGGGTGGTGATGTTTATCGAAGCCTACCTGGGCTGGGTGCCCGGTGTTCGCAAAGCGTTGAGAAAATAGAAAAATTTAATATTTGAGGTTATAGATGTCCACTTCAGTTATCGCCCCGACAGTAACAATAGGTATCGGTTCACGTTACGGGGAGTTCTGTCATTTCGCCGACAACGTTAAAATCGGCGCCGGGTGTGAAATCGGCAGCCATGTTGTCATCCACGAGGGTGCGGTGATCGGGGATAACGTGCGTATCGACGACGGTACGGTTATCGGTAAGCGACCAATGAAGGCCGCCAACACCGCCGTTACCCAGGAGCAGGAGTTGCCCCCGACGGTAATCGGCTCGGACGGCATTATCGGCACCCACGTTGTTATCTACCGCGGGGCGGAAATCGGCAACCGGGTGTTAATTGCCGACCTGGCCACCGTCCGGGAGAATGTCACGGTGGGTGAATATACCATCGTCGGGCGCGGGGTGGCGGTCGAGAACTTCTGTAAAATCGGCCGTTACGTGAAACTTGAGACCAACGCCTATATCACAGCCTATTCCGAACTCGAGGACCGGGTGTTCGTGGCGCCCTGCGTGGCGACCTCGAATGACAACTATGTCGGCCGCACCGAGGAGAGGTTCAAGCATTTCAAGGGTGTGACGATAAAAAAAGGCGCCCGGATCGGCGTCAATGCAACTATTTTGCCGGGCCTGGTTATAAATGAGGATAGCCTGGTGGCCGCCGGAGCTGTCGTCACCAAGGACACCCCGGCGAAAAAAATATGCGCCGGTGCCCCGGCCCGAGCTATCCGTGACGTGCCGCCGGAACAACTTTTGGAAAATCAAAACTGGAAAGATTGAGGTGTAACCATGGCCGTGCCGCTCCTGGATTTATCCCGTCAGTATGCCTTGTTGAAACCGGAAATTGAAAAAGCCGTCTTCGAAGTTCTCGATAATAGTTCCTTTATTCTCGGACCACAAGTGGCAAAGTTTGAAGAACAGGTTGCAGCCCTGGGTGATGTTAAACACGCGGTCGGGGTCGCTTCCGGTACCGACGCGCTTTTAATCGCCCTGCGCGCCTGCGGTGTGGAACCGGGCGATGAGGTTATCACCACCGACTTTTCATTCTTCGCCTCGGCCGGGGTGATTGCCCGTCTGGGTGCCAGGCCGGTCTTTGTCGATATCGAGCCCGACACCTACAATATCGACCCGAATTTAATCGAGGCCGCCATCACTCCCAAAACGAAGGTGATTATGCCGGTGCACCTGTTCGGCCAACTGGCCGATATGGACCCGATTATGGAAATAGCCCGACGGCATAATTTGAAGGTAGTCGAGGACGCCGCCCAGGCTATCGGTGCGGAATATAAAGGTCGCAAGGCCGGTTCCATCGGCGATTACGGCTGCTTTTCGTTCTATCCGTCCAAGAATCTCGGCGCCGCCGGCGACGGCGGGATGATTGTCACCAATGACGACGATGGTTTCGAAGCTTGCCGAAAACTGCGCGTGCACGGTGAGAATCCCAAGTATTTTTATCACTTGATCGGTTACAACTCCCGGCTGGACAGTCTCCAGGCCGCTATCCTGGCGGTGAAAATTCCGCACCTGCAAAAATGGTCGGAAAAGCGTGTCGCCCACGCCAGAATTTACGACCGGGAACTGGCTGGAATAAAAGATCTGGTAACGCCGGTGTGTAAGGGCTATGCGACGTTCCATATTTATAATCAATACACGCTGGCTTCGCCTCACCGGGAAAAGATACTGGCAGCCTTCAGGGAAAAGAATATCGGGCATTGTATTTATTACCCGCTGCCTTTCCACAAGCAGAAATGTTTTGCCGACCTGGGTTATAAGGCGGAAGAGTTCCCGGTTTCCAATCGGGCCACCGAGGAGGTTTTCTCCATACCGGTCTTTCCCGAGCTGAGAGCGGAAGAACAGGTGGAAGTGATAGAGACCATTAAGAACAGTCTTGCTTAGAATAAATTTAACAGATTTGGAATAAGCTCAGCAGAGAATCTTCATGCCTTCCAAACCCAAAATTATTTCCATCGTGGGCGCCCGTCCGCAGTTTATCAAGCTGGCGCCGCTGGCCGAGAAGCTGGGTCGTAAATTTATGCACCGCATCGTGCACACCGGCCAGCATTACGATTTCAACATGTCCGATATATTTTTCCGGTATTTGAAAATACCCCGAGCCCAGGTGAATTTGAGAATCGGCGGCGACAATCACGGCGCCATGACGGGCAAAATGCTGGCCGCCCTGGAGAAACGCCTGCTCGCGGAAAAACCCGACCTGGTGCTGGTTTACGGCGATACCAACACCACCCTCGCGGGAGCCCTGGCGGCCGCCAAACTGGCCCTGCCGGTTGGCCATATCGAGGCCGGCATGCGCTCTTTCGTCAGGGATATGCCCGAGGAAATCAATCGGAAGGTCGCCGACCATCTATCGACGCTTCTTTTCTGCCCCACCCCGACCGCCCGAAAAAATCTCCGCGCCGAAGGAATTAAAAAGAACGTCGTGATAGCCGGTGATTTGATGTATGAGCTTTTGGAACGCTCGCGGAAGATTATCGACCGCAATAAAAAGTTTTTGAAAAAACACAACCTCGACGAAAAAGATTTTATCTACCTGACGGCTCACCGGGCGGCCAATGTCGATTGCCGGGAAAACCTGGCGACGATTCTGGAAATTATTGCCGCGCAGGACATTCCCGTACTGTATCCCGTTCACCCGCGCACGAAAAAACAACTCGGGAAATTCAGGTTGCTGTCAAAAATGACCCGGATAAAAAATCTAATCATGACCGAGCCGCTGGGGTATCTCGACAACCTGACGGCGGTTCGATACGCCCGCGCGGTCATGACCGATTCCGGTGGCCTGCAGAAAGAGGCTATCTTTCTGGGCACGCCGGTTTTGACCCTGCGCAAAGAAACAGAGTGGGTGGAGACCCTGAAAAGGGGCAACCACCTGGTCGGCCTGGATATCGGGAAAATAAAAAAGCTGCTCGGGCGTAAAATCCCCGTCCAAAAAATCAACTATCGCATTAATAACAAGCAACCATCGGATATCATCACGGCCGCGATTGCCGGCTTTTTGAAGGAGCGCTAAATGGCTTCCGGTCGGCTAAAGGCCGTTTTCGGCGTGGCCGGGGTCGTTTTTTTATCCAAACTGCTCGGACTGGCGCGGGAGATGGTCATCGCCGACAAGTTCGGCACCTCGGCCGAGTACGACCTTTATCTTATCGCAATTATTTTGCCGGCCCTGGCTTACGGCGTGATCAATTTCGCCTCGTTCTACCTGTTTGTGCCCTACCTGACCCGAAAGCTTGAAAAAAACACCGACGCGTTAGAATTGGGCGGCTGGAAAACCGCCTGGAGTCTGTTTAATTTTACGTTTACCGGTGCGCTGGTTGTCACCCTGATAATTATTTTAGGCGCGCCGCTTATAATGCGTATCTGGGCCGGGGATTACGCCCCGGAACAGTTCGAGATGATTATCTTTTACAGCCGTGTGACGGCCTTTATCGTTTTGCTGGGTATTTCAGAAGCCTTTTTACGGGCGGTCCTGAATGTCAAAAAAATATTCACCTACCCGGCCGCCGGCCCGATAATTTTCAACTTTTTCTCCATCCTGTGCATCATACTTTTCTCCGGGAAACTCTCGGTGGGAGCGATAGCGCTCGGTTTGATGGCCGGTCTGTTTTTACAGAACGTTTATCTCGTACTGCGCCTGGCGGGTCTCAAAGCCCTGGGCGGGTTCAATCTTTCGTTCAAGTACATTGATTTCCGCGAGCTAATGACGATGGCGGGCATTTTGATTTTAATCGAGCTTTTAAACCGCTCCTATTTCATGATTGACCGCTATTTCGCCCCGCAGTTCGGCGAGGGGATTATCTCCGCTCTCAACTACAGCCAGGTCCTGGTGCAGCTCCCCGACGCCGTGGTCGGGTTCGCCATCGCCTCGGTCCTGTTCCCCCTGTTTTCAAGAACTTATGATAAAAACAACCTGTTCCGGTTCAACGCTCTTTATCAAAAAGCCGTAATCGGCGGGCTGCTGGTAGCGGTGCCGCTGGCGGCGGTGTTTTACATCAACGCCGGGGAAATTATTCACCTGATTTTTTATCGGGGGGTGTTCGACACCGCCTCGCTGACCAAAACCGCCCAGGTATTGAAACCCTACACCCCGACCATCATCGCCCTTTTTGTCATTTCGACCTCACTTCGGGCCTGTTACGGGCGCGGCCTGGCCCGACAGGTTCTGGTTTTTACGATTATTCTTCTGGTTACGAAATTTCTCACCACCGCCCTGCTGCCGCTCTGGTTCGGCTACGCGGGGATTTCGGCGGCGACCTCAATCTCCCAGGTCGGTTTCGCGGTCCTCCTGTTTCTTCTGATTATCAAGCGCCACCGGATGGAGTCAAAAGGTAAATTTGTTTTCTCGATAATAAAAATATTTTTAGCCGGAATAATCGGTTTTGTCCTGGTTTATTACGTCAACCATATCGCCGGCGGTTATCTGGTAGAGATGTCGAGATATACCTCGGTGCTAAAAATAGCGATTTCATCTGCAGCGGTGCTGCTCTTTTACGGTTTGCCGGTTTATCTTTTCGGCTTCGGCGATTATATTAAAGAGATACTGCGCCTGAAAGAAAACAGGGCGTAAAACTAAATAAGCGGGTAACGAAATTATGTCGCGAAAACGAGTGGTCATATTCGGTTGGGCGCACCGGGTGCATACCCAGCGCTGGGCGGTGGGGATGGTTTCGCGCGGTTTCGAGGTCAAGTTGATTTCACTCGGGCAAGCAATCCTGCCCGGAATCGAGACCGTCACTTTTCCACACACCGGCAAGGCCGCTTATTTGAAACACCTGAGCGGGGCGGTTCGGGAAGCGAGAAAATTCAAGCCCGACCTTGTCCACGCCCATTACGCCGCCGGGTTCGGCCTGTGGGCGCTGAGAACCAAAATCAAACCGCTGCTGGTTTCGGTCTGGGGCGCCGATATTATCGATTTTCCCTCGAATGTTATTACCCGCGCTCTCATCCGGCGCGTTCTCAAAAAAGCCGACAGCATCACGGCCACCAGCCGCTTTTTGAAAGAAACAGTCAGGAAATTACTTCCCGGAGCAGAGGAAAAAACCGTGGTTATTCCTTTCGGGGTGGCTATCCCGCCGGAAATTGCCCCCCTGCCCGATAAACCGATTAAGATCTGTTTTATCAAGGCCTACCGGAAAAAATACGGCCCGGATATACTGCTTAAAGCTCTTGCTGAAGTGAAAAAACAGATCCCGGAGATTACCCTCTCGCTTGCCGGGGAGGGTGAAATGACCGCCGAATTGAAAGCGCTGACCGCCGAACTGGGTCTGGAAGACAATGTCCGGTTTGTCGGTTATATCGATAACCGGGAGATTTACAGTTTTATAAAAGAGCATCATTTTATGGCGATGCCGTCGGTGATGGAGTCGGAGTCGTTCGGGGTGGCCGTTCTCGAGGCGGGCGCCTGCGGCCGACCGACGGTAGCCTCGAAAATAGGCGGCGTACCGGAAGTTATTGTTGACGAAAAGACCGGTTTTTTAGTACCTGCGGGTGACGTTGACCGGCTGGTGAAAGCGATTGTCAGGCTGGCTGAAAATACGGATCTTATAAACACCACGGGGCAGGCGGCCTATCGTTTTGCGAAAGAGAATTATAGTTGGGAGCAATCCCTGGATATGATGGCCTCAGAATATGAGCGGTTGATTTATGGTGAGAAAAAAAATTCCCCTGTATGATTTGAAGCTGACGCCGAAAGCACTCCGGGAAACCGCCCGGACGTTGAAATCGGGCTGGTTGACCACCGGTTCGAAAGTGGCCGCTTTCGAAAAGGCGGTGGCCAAATACACCGGTGTCCGTTACGCGGCGGCGGTCAATTCCGGCTCGATGGGGCTTTTCATGGCCCTCAAATTACTCGGTGTCGCCCCAGGCAAAGAAGTAATCACCACCCCCTATTCTTTTGTGGCCACCACCGAGATTATTTTTCACAGCGGCGCCCGACCGGTGTTCGCCGATATCAATCCCCGCACGCTAAATATCGACCCCGATGAGGTGCTGCGCAAACTCAGTTCCCAGACCGCCTGTATCCTGCCGGTGGATATCGCCGGCTTCCCGGCCGATTACAAGGCGCTGGGAGATATCTCCGACCGGTACAAAATCCCGCTTATTTCCGACGCCTGCCATTCTTTCGGCGCCCGGTATCATAAAAAGAGCATACCGCAGGTAGCCGATGCCGCGGTTTTTTCGTTCCACGCCACCAAGAACCTGACCTGCGGCGAGGGGGGGATGGTCGTCTCACGCCACAAGGAATTCATCCGGGCGGTTAAGGTGATGTCGCTGCACGGGATGTCGGCCGACGCCTACCAGCGCAAGCTGAAAAACCGCTGGGAGTACGATATCGTTAATATCGGGATAAAAGCCAATATGTCCGATGTCCACGCCTCGATTGGCCTGGGCCAACTGGACGCTTTTGACAAAAGCCAGAAAAAACGCGAGGCGATCACCAAACGCTATATTAAAAATCTGTCTCCTCTGGCCGATTATCTTGAATTGCCGCTGGTCGAAAAATCGATTCAAAGCGCCTGGCACCTGTTTATCATCAAGCTTAATCTGTCCCGGTTGAAAATCGACCGCGACCGTTTTATCAACCTGATGGCCCTCAAGCAAGTAGAATGCGGCGTGCATTACAAACCCATCTACGACCTATCTTTTTACAAGAAAATGGGTTTGACCGAACAGTATTTCCCCAACACAGCCTTTGCCTGGCGGCGGGTGGTAACTTTGCCGCTGTACCCCGATTTGAAAGCCGCCGATATTGATTATATTTGCGAAGTGATTGAGAAAATTCTCAAAAAGAACGTTAAATAACATTTTCGCAAAATCATAGCCGGTCTTTTTCCGGGCCGGTCGGTTACGCTTGTATAAAATCGAATTTTTTATTATAAATAAGGTATGCCGGCCAATTTACCGCCACAATATTACGAGCTCGAGCGGGAGTTCAAAGCCGAACGCGACCCGCGCGAGAAATTACGCCTGGCCCAGGAACTTCTGGCCATTATGCCCAAGCACAAGGGTACCGACAAGCTCCAGGCCGACCTGAAAAATAAAATCTCCAAGCTCAAGAAAATGCTCGAGTCGCCGGACAAGAAGCACGGCGCCCGGCAGGAGGCGGCCAACGATTATATCCCCAAGGAGGGGGCCGGGCAGGTGATTTTAATCGGCCCCCCCAACAGCGGCAAATCCTCGCTTATCGAAAGCCTTACCAACGCCAAACCGACCGTCACCGATTATCCCTATGCCACCCGCGAGCCGCTGGCCGGGATGATGGTCTTTGATACTGTCCAGATTCAACTGATCGACACCCCGCCCATCTCGGCCGATATGTACGAAAATTACATGGCCAACCTGACCCGCCAGGCCGAACTGGTGGTGCTGGTGTGCGATCTCTCCACGGACAAATGCCAGGAGGGAATTCAGTTTATTTTCGACAAGCTCGATGAAAAGCGGATAATTTTGAGACCCGAGGCCACCGAAAAACCCGACGACCCCCGGTACTGTATCAAAAAAACCATCATCTGCGCTCACAAGATTTATGACGACGAGTTCGGCGAAAGGCGCAAAAAACTGGGCGAGAGGTTCGCCAGGTTCAAAATTATCGAGACCTCGATTATCGACGACGACAGCCTTAATAATTTCAAAAACGAGATATTCAAAGCTCTTTCGATTATCCGGATTTATACCAAGCAGATTGGCAAGGAGGTCGTTTACCGCGACCCGATTATACTGCCGGTGGGGGGGACGGTCGAGATGGCCGCCGAAATAATCCACAAGGATTTCGCCCACAAGCTCAAATTCGCCAAAATCTGGGGGGAAGGGAAATTCGACGGCCAGCGGGTGCAGCGCGATTGCGGCTTAAACGACAAAGACGTTATCGAATTTCATATTTGATTTTTTTAAGGGAAAATTTAAGGTAAGATTAAACTGGCGTTCCGACTTTCGGGGGCTTTGTTTTTTCCGGCTGGTTGTTCCGGTTAAACTCGGCCAGTTGTTTGATTATCCGGCAGGTGCATATCTGGACCTCGCTTAAAAGTTTCCGGGCGGAATTGTCAACCAGGTGGTTCTCCAGAAGCATTCGGATTAAATCCTTCTCGACGACATCGAGACGTTCGGCGCTGCGGAACAATTTTAATATCTGCCGGCTGAATTCGCTGTCATCGAGTTCACCCAGTTCTTTTTTGATTTCGACCGGGCGTTCGAGGTTGTAAGGTTCCGTTGACGTATCGGTCTCGAACGCCCGCGTCGAATCACTATCGCGTTGATCCGGTTCAGTCGTCCTCGATAAGGTGAAAAAGACCAGCAGGGTGACTGCCAGGGATATGGCCGTCACCAAACCCAATACCAGGGTGACAGTAATTCCGGTGCCGTCGGCGAAGCTGCCCGCCCCCCGGAAATCACTGAGGGCCAGATAAAAGATGATGAAAAGCGCTGATATATGGGTTATGAGGCTGATTGACGTTAAAAGGCGGATGTTCTTAGACAAGGAGTTCATGGTTGTAAAATTACGGCGCCCTTTTTTATCCACTTGCCTCACCTTATCAAGTTTCGCGTTATTAGATATATCGGAAGGAAATATGCGGTTTTAACTTTTTTAATTGCTATTGAATCGTTTTTAAGAGTATCGTGTAAAAAAAAGACAGGGATTGTCATGATTGGCTGACAGTTGCTTTCAATCACGACAATATTAAAATAGCTTGACTTTAAAATAGAGGCGGGTGAAATTAAAATTATGGAAAAGCTCCATTTTGATTTCCGGGATATTTTATGGGCGCCGGCGCGGGCGTTATCGGCCAAGCAGATTTTCGTGATGACATTTTTTGTCGTGGCGGCCCTGGTCGTCTATGATATCTTTTATTACCTGGCGCAGATTTTCGCCGGGGAACGGCTCGGGCTGGTTGTCTCGGCTTACGGCTTTTTCCCCTTTGAGCAATTCCGTTTCGACAACGTCGCCTCCCAAATTTCC
>Ga0210003_1001536_pt1 | contig 20244 bp, 11 predicted proteins | sample LantaG_FD_182804 | JGI IMG/M metagenome (GOLD analysis project Ga0210003, IMG submission 182804) | Deep subsurface microbial communities from Baltic Sea to uncover new lineages of life (NeLLi) - Landsort_02402 metaG (SPAdes) (version 2) | ecosystem: Environmental > Aquatic > Marine > Oceanic >... | reverse complement strand
GTACAAGGCCAACCTGCTCCTCTTCGACGCAAGCAAGCGGATCATCGGCGAGGAAGACAAGCCCGCCTTCACCTACAAAAAGGACCGCTGGCAGGGCACGCGGATCGGCCTCGAAGACGAGGTCTGGGATCCGTTCACGCCGCTCGACTACGCCGGCTCGAAGCCCGAAGCCCAGGCCCTCGCCACGCTCAAGCATCGCTTCGCGCTCGACGGCTCCGGCCTGCCCGCCCAGATCGAGATCAAGGCCGATCCCCGCGATCTCGCACTCGAGGCCCGGGCCAATCCGGCCGCCGTCGCGAGCCAAGAGCTCGTGGCGATCGGCCGCGGCCCGCAGTTCCGGGCTCCCATGCGGCTCGAGGCCGTCGTCGACGGCAAGCGGGTGAAGGCGGAGGTGGTCGAGCCGGCCAAGCCCGTGCGGCAGGACAAGAGCGAGGCGGAATACCGCTCGAAGCTCAAGATCGGCCCGCTCGAGGCGGTCCTCACGACCCGCTACGACTGCGACGGCTCGTTGCATGCGAGCTTCGCCTACTCGGGCAAGAAGGCGAAGGTGGAGAGCCTCGAACTCGTGGCGGAGATCGACGGCCTCGTCGATCTCTGCCTCTCCGAGACGGGCAATGGAGCCATGACCGGCGCCGACCGCTGGGAGTGCACGCTGCCGGATGGCCCGGGTGTCGTCTGGGACAGCCGCGACACTGGCATGGAACTCTTCTATACCAAGTTCATCCCCTGGCTCTGGTTCGGCAGCGCCGACCGTGGCTGGAGCTGGTATTGCGACAGCGACTCAGGCTGGTTGCTCGACCGCGACGGCACGAGCATGCGGCTCGAGCGCGACGACAAGGGGGCCGTGACCTGGCGGGTGCTGTTCGTCAACCATCCCACCGAGGTCGACGGCAGCCACACGATCGACTTCAGCGTCTTGACCCATCCTGCGAAGCCGAAGCCCGCCGGGCACCGGCTCGACGCCTGGCATCACTACATCGGCCCCGGCTGGGCGACCGGCTACCAGCAGGAACCGCTCGAGCTTTCCGAGGAGTATCTGACGCAGCGGTGGCGGGCCGCGGCGAGCGCCCCTGCCGACTGGCCCGACGAGAAGCGGGCCGAGTGGCGGAAGGACGAGGCCCCGCACCATCGCTACGGCCGCTGGCGGAATGCCGGCCCCGACAACCCCACCGCCGAGATGGACATCGAGTGGGAGGAGAAGGCGACCTATTTCTTCGAGCAACACGTCCGGATCGGCCGCCGTGTGGGCTGGTGGATGGACGAGTATTTCCCGGTGGCTTTTGGCCGCAGCGACAACATCGCCTCGGGCAACGCCCGGCTGCGGAATCCTGCCGACGTGAAGGGGGACGAGCTCCCCTGGCACCCGGGCTTCCTCACGACGCCGATGCGGAACCACTACAAGCGGATGGCCCGTGTGTTCCGCGCTAACAACGTGCCGCAGCGGCAGCACACCTGGAGCAACAACGCCGCCACGATGCTCGAATCCACGGTCTGGAGCAGCATGCTGGTGGAGGAATGCGGCGCGATGAACCGGGCCTACGAGGTCGATCTGCTCACGCAGTTCCCCAACTCGCTCTACCGCTTCATGGGCAAAAACTGGACGGGCCTCGTGACGGCGATGTGCGCCGACACCACGTTCTGCATGCCCGGCGACGACAAGCGGCTCGACCGGCAGCGGCTCGGCCTCGGGCTCTTGCACGACTTCGGCGTGATCCCCAATGGGCCGCACGGCACGTTTGAGCACAAGGAACAGGGCGTGCGGCTGTTGCGCGAACTCGAACGATTCGGCATCTTCGACGATGCGACTGTCGAGAAGCTCCCCTTCTGGCGGAATGCCGCGGTCGTGGCGGTGGGGGCCAACGAGAACCCCGCCGCGAAGCAGGCGGGCGAATTGGCCGAGAAGGCCCGTGGCACGTCCGAGGTGCGGGTGACCGCCTATCGCCGGCCGCTCGCCGGCGCTGATGGCAAGGGGCGAAAGGGCACGGGCGTGCTCTTCGTCGTGCTCAACGAGACGCTCCACGATGCCGACGTGCCGCTGGTGGTGAAGAACCCGGCCCGGCTCGGCGGCGCGGGCTCGCTCAAGGCGGCCGCGGTGCTCGGCGAACTCACGCCACCTGCCGGTTTTGACGACTGGTGGCAGGGCCTCGTCTCCCGCGATGGCGAGGCGATCGTGCTTCGCGACATCGAGTCGGGCGACGTCGTCGAGCAGAAGGCCGCCGGCACCGACGGCGAGACCTACGGCCCGATCCACGTTCCCTCCCACGACTACCGCGTGTTCTACGGGGTATTCGGCGGCTAGTTTTCCTGAGGACATCCCACCCGTGCACACGTTCGCTTCACCGACCGCCCGCATCGCTCCCTGGGCCGTGCTCCTGCACCTCGCCGGCTCGCTTCCCGTGGTGGCAGCGCCCGCCCTCGAGGGCAACGCCGTTCGTTCCGGTCGCGTGACCTTCACGCTCGACGGCACCGGGCTGCCCGCTGCGATCACGATTCCGCCCCGGCCTGCCGAAGTGCCGCTCGACCATCGCGGTGGCAATCCCCCCGCCGAGGTGCTCGCGACAATCGGCCGCGGGCCCTTGCTGCGGGCGCCGATGCGGTTCGAGGCGGCCGTCGAGGGCAGGACCGTGGGGCTCGAGGTGAAGGAGGCGGCCAAGCCGGCCGTCGCCGAGGGCGCGGTGAAGGCCGCGTCGAAGCTCGCCGCCGGGCCGTTGGCGGTGGCGGTCACGACCACCTACCGCGACACGGGCCTGATCGAGTTGGAGCTGAAGGCCACCGGCAACGACACGGTCGGCGGGCTGAAACTCGTGGTGCCGATCGCCGGCGTCGTCGATTTGGTGATCCCGCTTGCCGCCCTGGCCACGGTAGCCGATCCGCCGCTCGGGGCCTTCACGCCTGCCGCTCTCGAGGGCGTGGCCTGGTCGTCGGCGAAGGGGAATGGATCGAAGGCCGTCGTGCCGGCGGCGGGGCTCGCGTCGCCCGTCTTCTTTGGCAGCGGCGACCGAGGCATCGTGTTCACCGCAGTCGACGCCGCGGGCTGGCCGCTCGATCCGGCCGGTTCGTCGGTCGAGATCGTGCGGGATGCCGCGGGCGCGGTCGAGGTGCATCTCTCGATCGCCAACCAGCCCAAGGGACTCGCCGGGGAGAAGTTGTTCCGGTGTTCGCTCCAGGTGCTCCCGGCAACGGCGGCGGAACCGGTGACCCGCGCCGCGGCCTGGCAGAAGCCGGCAGCCGGTGGCCAACCGGTGGGCAAGGGTCTCGAGACGCCGATCGTCGAAGGCAGCGTCGACGTGCCGGCCGCGAGCCTCTTCCTGCCTGATGGCCGCCTCGGTTCGATCGAGCTGTTTCGCTATCTCTCCGGAGCACCGGCAGGCATCGCGGGTGTGATCCGCGGCAATCCGGCTTCGCAGCAACTGGCAGGCGGGTCGCCAAGTTCCACCAAGGCGGTGATCGGCCGGGCGCTCCTGCACGGCCTCGTGGTGGACGGGGCCGCGCTGGCCCACCGGGCCGACCTGCTCCGCGCCGTGCGGGCCCTCGCGGCCGGCGGCCTCTTCAACGAGGCTGTGGCGGTCGAGACCGTGCCCTACTGGCGATCCGCGGGCCTCGCCCGCTATGGCGAGGAGTTCAAGTCTGACGGCGGCTTCGAAACGACGGCCGAGGATCCGGTTGCCCGCGTCCACACCGCGGCCTTCGTGCTGCCCCGCGGTGACAAGCCGGACAGCCCTCGGCAGACGCTGTTTGTGATCGTCAACGATGGCGACAAGCCGATGCGGGAGCAGTTTTACGTGACCAATCCGCGGGCGGCATTCGGCGGTCCCAATCGGGCGTCGGCAAAGCGGCTCACGGGCAGCTGGGACTACACGGGCTTGCCGGCCGACAGCGACTGGCGGAAAGACGTGCTCGTCGGCTCCACGCCGGGCACGGAGAAGGGACTCGATCCGGCGCTCGTCGACCTCGAGGATGGCGGCTTCGTCGCCCAGACCAAGGCCACGGCGGAGATCGAAGTGTACGGCCCGCTGTTCATTCCGGCCCGCAGCTACCGGTTGCTGTGGGGCTCGGGCGACGCCAGCGCCCTACCAAGCCGGTGAACCAAGGACGACTTCCCGACCATGCACCCACATCAAAAAAACACTGCCACACACCCCGTCGCCGGCGGGCTGCATGCCTGCCGCCACGTGGGAGATCGACGCGATCATTCAGGTGTTGGACCTGAAGGTAGGCGGCCCGGACGCCGTCGCATGATCACCGTTGGCTGTCTGCTTGCGGTCGTGGGGGTGGCATCGGTGGCCGACGAGCCGAAGCCTGATGTCGGCTTCGTGGCCAAGGGCGAGACGCTGCCCAACGCCGTGGTCACGAGCGACGGCGACGTGAATCGACTCAAGCCGCTGCTCGAGTCGCTCCCCGACGGCCATAGGCTGGAACTCGAGTTCGTGACGGTCCCCAAAGCCGTGACGAACTACAAAGACGACCTCCGCTACGCGCGGCGGGTGACCGCGGTCGACGCCGCCGGCAAGCCCGATGGTCTGGAGATCGAGTTTCACAACTGGTATCAGCCTCCGATCCGCAAGACCACCTACAAGCATGGCGTCAGGGATGGCGTCGAGGAGCTGTTTCACCCGAGCACCGACCAGAAACAGTCCGAGATTCCCTGGAAGGCCGGGCAGATCGAAGGCGTCAAGAAGACGTACCACGTCAACGGTGTCGTCGCCGGAGAGACGCCTTACGTGGGCGGGAAGACCCAGGGCGAAGCGAGGGCGTTCACCGCCAAGGGGGCTCTGCTGCGGAAGGTGCGGTTTGTCGACGGAAAGCGGGATGGCGAGTCGGTCGACTACTGGCCCGACTCCGGCGACAAGATCGATCGCGTGATCCCCTACCGCAAGGGCATGGTGGACGGCGTGAGCCGGTCCTTCTATCTGGACGGCAAGCCGAAGTGGGAGAAGCCCTTCCGCAACAACCTCCAGCATGGCATCGAGAAGCAGTTCGCCCCCGACGGCATGCTCGAACGCGAGCGGCACTGGATCGATGGCGACGCGGTGTCGGCCGAGGAATTTCAGGCGAAGTACAAGCCGTGACGCGGCCCATGCCCCCCGAGGAACGACCGATGCGTGAGGAGATGGAAGCATGCCCGGCAGCCCGGCGCGGATGTGACGGAACCAGGCGCGGCATGACGAGTCGCCACCTCCCGACTGCCGCCGGGGGCTGCTGGAGTCGCTTCACCGGCGGCTTCACCCGGCGATTCCCCCTCGCGGCGATCCTCGTCCTCGCCGTGATCACGCCGGCCGTTGCAGCCGATCCGTGGAAGTCGATCACCGTCGCCGGATCGCCCAATCTGCTCGGCGACGAGATCCAGTTCCTCACGCCCGCCCGCGACGGCAAAAGCCTGTTCGTCGGCACGCTCCAGGGCGTGGCCAGTCTGCGGGGTGAATCGCTCGAAAAGGTTCTCGATGCGGTGGGCGATCCGAAGAGTCCGCAGCCGCCGAAGGCCTGGTCGGTGACAGAACGTGCCGACGGCACGCTCTGGATCGGCCACGAGCGGGGCGTGACGCGGCTCAAGGGGGCCGAACGGAAGGACTTTCTGCCGAAGCTCCAGGTCACCCCGGTCATCGAGGTGCGGCCGGGAGTGCTCTGGGCCCTCGGCAAGCAGGCGGGCAGCCCGGACAGCGGCGTCTACTCGCTCGAGGGAGAGGAGTGGAAGCGGGTGCCGGGCAGCGAGATGTTCCAGATCGACGACATCACGCTGGCCGCCGACGGCCGCGTGTGGGCGATCATTGACGGCAACGGCGTGCTCGAGATCGACCTCGAGACCGGCTTCGCCAAGGCCACGCACCACCTCCAGGGCATTACCGTGACTACGATTCAGGATCTGCCTGCCGCCGACGGCCAGGCACGCCGCATCTGGGCGGGCACGTGGACGCGGGGCGTGGCTGTCTGGGACGGGCAGGCCTGGGCCAACCACCTGGAAACGGTCAAGGAATCGTCGGTCCTGCAGATCGCCCGCGACACCGCCGGCAACACCTGGGTGGGCACGAGCGCCAGCGGCGTCTTCCACGCTGCGGCCGACCTCGCCAATTGGTCGCAGGAACTCGCCGACGAGGGATCGATCAACCTGCTGTTCGCCGACGCCTCGGGCGCCGTCTGGGTCAGCGGCCAGCAGACCGGCGGCCTGCGGCGTCGTGCCGCCGGCACCTGGACGGTGTCGCTCGACAGCCCGCTGCCGATCCAATCCCTGGTCGAGACGGCCGACGGCCGGCTCGTGGCCGGAGGCGTGCTCGACGGCCTGCACATCCTCGCCGCGCCCCCGAAAGGAACCCCGTGACGACCTCGATCAATCCCTCCGCCGCCGCGGAATTTCGCGAGCTCATCGACCGCGTGCGGCACGAGATCCACAAGGTGATCGTCGGCCAGCAGGAGCTCGTCGACCTCACGCTCCAGTGCATCTTCTGCCACAACCACGCGCTGCTGATGGGTGTGCCGGGCCTGGCGAAGACGCTCCTGGTCACCACCGTGGCCCGGGCCGTCGGCATCACGAGCAACCGGATCCAGTTCACGCCCGACCTGATGCCCTCCGACATCACCGGCACCGAGATCATCCAGGAAGACCCGGAGACCGGCCGCAAGCAGTTTGTGTTCGTGCCAGGGCCGATCTTTGCCAACATGGTGCTGGCCGACGAGATCAACCGCACGCCGCCGAAGACGCAGGCGGCGCTCCTGGAGGCGATGCAGGAGAAGCAGGTTTCGGTGGGTACCAAGAAATACCTGCTCGAAAAGCCGTTCTTCGTGCTCGCCACGCAGAATCCGATCGAGCAGGAGGGCACCTACGCGCTCCCCGAGGCCCAGCTCGACCGCTTCATGTACCTGATCGTCGTCGACTATCCCGAAACCGCGGATGAGATCGAGGTGCTCCGCCGGACGACGACGAACCACCGCGCCGACGTGGAGCAGGCGCTCGATGGGCCGACGATCCTGAAGTATCAGCAAATCATCCGCGAGGTGCTCGTCCGCGACGATCTTTACGACTACGCCGTGCGGCTGGTGCAGGCCTCGCGGATCACGAAGGACACCTGCCACCCATATGCCCGGGAGTGGGTCTCGTGGGGCGCGGGGCCGCGGGCCTGCCAAAACCTCGTGCTGGGGGCCAAGGCCCACGCCTTCTTCGCCGGTCGCACCTACATCACCACCGACGACATCCGTGCCGTCGCGCTGCCGGTGTTGCGGCACCGGATCATCGTCAACTACGCCGCGGTGGCCGAGGGCATCCGCTCCGACGATGTCGTCCGCGAGTTGGTCAAGGGTGTGTCCGCCCCGGCGGACAAGGCGGTGGCATGACCGCCGCTGCCGCCTACGAGCTATCCGACCTGTTCGGGGCCGACGGCCGTCAGGCGCTCGAGCACCTTCGCGTACGGGCCCGCCGGCTTGTCACCGGCATGCTCCACGGCGGGCATCGAAGCCGCCGCAAGGGCGTGTCGACCGAGTTCGACCACCACGCCCTCTACCAGCCGGGCGATCCGCTCAAGCTCATCGACTGGAAGGCTTCGGCCCGTCATGACCGCGTCTACGTGAAGCGGCAACTCGAAGACACGGCCCTGCAGGTGCGGCTGGTGGTGGATCGCAGCGGCAGCATGCGGCGGGCGACCGGCACCGGACCCACGAAATACCTGCAGGCGGCCCGGCTCGCCACGGCGCTCGCCTTCGTGATCCTAGAGGAACGCGACCGCTTCGGACTCACGATCGCCGGCGGCGACGCCGGCCACCGATCCGCTGACGGCAAGACCGACGCCTGGCTCCCCGCCGGCAGTGGTGAAACGCAGCTCGTGCGGTTTGTGAAGGCGTTGTGCACCGCCGAGGGAAGCGGTCGTGACGGCTTGGCGGAACCGCTCCGCGTGCAGGTGGAGCGAAGCGAGCGACGCGGGCTTACGGTCCTGATTTCCGACCTGATGTTCGATCCCGGCCCGGTGCAGAGCCAGCTCGCGCGGCTCGCGGCCCAGGGGCATGACCTGCTCGTATTCCAGGTCTGCGATCCGGTGGAACAGGATTTTCCCTTCAGCCGGTGGATTCGGTTCCAGAGTCTGGAGGCCGGTGGCCGCGGACGTCGCGTCGACACGGTGCCTCTCAAGCGGCTTTACCGCGAGGAGTTCGCGGCGGTGCAGGAGGAGTGGCGGGCCTGGTGCCGCCGGAGTGACTCGCACTTTTGCATCGCCCGCAGCGACGCCGCGATGGAGACCGCGCTCGCGGAGTATCTCTCCTTCCGGGAACGCATCGGCAGGTAGCCATGGCCGACATCTCGTTCTCCAATCCGCACCTGCTCTGGGCGCTGCCGTTGGCGGCGGCCCCGGTGATCATCTACTTCCTGATGCGTTTCCGAGCGGTCACCGTGCCCTGGGGAGCCGACTACGTGCTCGAACGGGCGCTCGAGCGGCTCCGCAAAAAGCTGTTCGTTGATCAGCTGCTTCTGATGGTGCTGCGGACGCTTGCCGCCGCGGGAATCGTCGTGGCGATCGCGCGGCCGTTGACGAGCCGGCAGTCGGGGAGCGCGGGGGCGGTGCAGGGGAGCGGAGTCCACCATATCGTGGTGCTTGACGATTCGGCGAGCACGCTCGCGCGGGTTGCCGGTGGCGGCGCGACGACGATCTGGGAGCGTGAAAAGGAGATTCTCCATCGGCTCGTGACTTCCTGGGGGCGGGGCGAGCGCTGGTCATTGCTGCTCGCGGCAGACGAGCCCCGCTGGGTCCGCGAATACGCCGAGATCACCGACTTGGATGAGGCGGCTCGGGTGGTTGAGTCGCTCGAGCAACCCGGCGAGGAGTCGGCCGCGCTCGGCCGCGCGCTGGCGCTGGCGCTGGCCGCAGCAGGAGATCGGCCCGCCGAGATCGTGCTCATCGCCGACGATCAAGCGTCGAGCTGGACCGGTGCTGAAGACGCCCTCCCCGTGGCGGCGGGCGGACCGCGGCGCGAGGTGACCTGGGTGCGGCTCTCGCCCCGCGACCGCGACAACCTCGCGATCACTGGCGTGGCCGTCAGCCCCGAGGTTTGTCTCGCCGGCCATCCCTGCACGGTCGAGGTCAAGGTCAGGAGTTTTGCGTCGGCGCCGGTAGACGACGTAAGCGTGGAGCTGCTGCTCGACGGCAGTTTCGCCGCGCGATCCTCGACGCCGATCCAGCCGGGGCAGGAGGCCACGCTCACGTTCACGATCTCGCCGCCGGAGGCCGGCTCGCATCGGCTCGCAGCCCGCCTGCCCGACGATGTGCTGCCTGCCGACGATGAGGCCTTTGCCGGAATCGACGTCCGCGGCCGTGCGTCCCTGATGGTCTGCCGGGATCCGGCCAAGGAGGGCACGTTCGCGTCGGCGGGCGGATTCCTCACGCTCGTCGCCGAGGTCGCCAGCCGCACGGCGAAGGAGGGGGGGCCGCTCGTGCCGGCGGCGCCGCTGGTGGTCGAGACGTGCGCCGAAGACTGCTCGGCTGCGGCCCTCCAAAAAGCCGACGTCGTGGTGGTTGATGGCGGCAGCCGCCTGGATCCAGACCTGGTTGCGGCGCTCGCCCTGCGGGTCGATGCGGGGGGCGCCGTGCTGCTTGCCCCCGATCCGGGAATCGACGTCGACGCGTGGAATGAAGCCTTTGCCGCGGTCGGCCTTCTGCCGGCGAAGGTCACAGCCGCCGTCGAGGGAAGTCCGGGAATGGAGCCTGTTCGCAGGCTGCCCGGCTCGGCTGCGGCGTTTCATTCCTGGCTCGATCTCGAGCCCGTGCCGGGGCAGTCGGTGGTCCTGCGGTCGTTTGCCGATGGCGGGCCGTTCGCGGTGGGGCTTTCACGGCGTGGCGGCACGGTCGTGGAACTCGCCGCGGGCTTGAACGCCCGCATCAACAATCTCGTCGTCTTCGTCGACGTGCTGCCGACGGTGGTCGACCTCGTGACGCTCGTGATGTCGCGGGCAAGCCATCCGCGGACGGTGCAGGTGGGGGAAGCGATCGCTCTCGCCCTTCCCGCGGCTGGTGACGTGGCGGGCGTGACGTTTGGGATCGGCGATGCAGAGCCCGTGCCGGTCGAGCCTGCGCCGGTCGTGCGGCTCGCCGGCGGTGCCCGGCGGAGTGGCCTCGGAAGCTTTCTCCTGCTGCCGCGGGATTCGGCCGGCGGCGCCGCCGAACGGGTCTGGATTGGCGTGCAGGGTCCGCGGAAGGATGCCGACCTCGCGGCGCTCGCCAAGGACCGTGAGACACAGGCCGCGGCGGCGATCGACCTCACCACCGTGGGCTCGTGGGAGGAACTCGATCGCTTGCTGGAACGCCGCCGCACCGGCCGCGATTGGCAGCCGTGGTTGCTCGCTGCGCTCGCCGCTGTGTTGGTCGGGGAAACAGCCCTCTGCCGGAGGTTTGTATGACGCGGCGGGATGTCATTGACCCCGGGGCAGGCCGGTTGGGAGCTGAATCGAGACCGCTGGCATGAACCCCATCCGCTCCACGGAACTGTCGCTGCGGTTTGCCGGCACCTGGTCGCCGGCATGGTTGATCGTGATCCTGCCGGTCGTCCTCGTGCTGGGGGTGATCCTGCTTCGTGGCCAGTTTCCCGACGTCCGCCGGCCGCGGGCGATCGGCCTGGCCCTCCTGCGGCTCTTGCTGCTCGCGGTCGTCGCCGTCCTCGCGTTCCGGCCCGACATCGTGCTCACCGAAACACTCACGTGGCTGGGCCGCGTGATCGTGCTCGTCGACAACTCGGCGAGCATGGGGGTGGTCGACCCAGCGCTGCCGGCTGGCGATGCCCTGCGGCTGGCCCGCGTTCTGGATGCCAAACTCGAGCCGCGGGAGGCTCACGACCGCGCCGAATCGCTGCTCGCCACGGCCGACGTGCTGGCGAGATTCGAACCGGTCTCACGCGATGGCGATCGTGAGGACGAGGCCTTCTGGGCCAAGGCCGAGGCGGCAGAACAGCAGGTGGGCCAGCTGCTCGCCACGGCCGCCGCGGCCGATCTTTTGCCGCAGATCGGTCCGCTCTTCGGCGGCCCGGCCCACGCGGGCCGGCGGGCGTTTGCCGCGGCGCGTGAGGCACTCACCGCGAGGGCCGCCGAGATCCGCAAGCAAGGCGACGACCGCGATGCAGCAACGCTCGCCGATGGAGGACCGGCCGCGGCCGCGCTTGGAGCCGCGGTCGAAAGCGTGCGCGAGGAGAACCGGATCGATCTCGTGAAGGCCGTGCTCGCGCAGCTTCCGGGGTCGCTGCCCGACCAACGGCTCGACGTGATCCCGCTCGTTGAGTCGGCGACAACCGAACGATTCGCCCTGGCCCCGGGCGGCACCGACCTCGGTGGCCGGCTGGGTGGCTTGGTTGCCGATCCCGAGTCGGATGCCGCGGGGGCTGCCGACCGGTCGCCGATCAATGCGATCCTGCTCGTCAGCGACGGCCGCGACACGACGACGGCCGAGGCCCCGTCCGCGGCGATTCTCACGCGGCTGACCGAGCGCACGGCGCCCGTGATCACGTGTAGCGTCGGCGGCGTGGCGGAGCCATTCGACCTCGCCGTGCTCGGCGTCACCGCACCCCCGATCGCGGTTGCGGGCACGCCCTTGGCCGTGACCGTGAGGCTCAAGACGGCCGTCAGCCCACAGGCCGGTGACGCCGGCAGAGCGACCTTAACACTCGATTCGGTGGCGGCAACCGCCCCGCTGGCCAGTGCCGATCTGAACGCCGGCAGCGCGGCGTTGCAAACCGTCGTGCTCTCCTTCACGCCGGCCGCGACCGAGTCGGACCAGCCGCCGCAGCGGCTTGCCATCGACATCAAGCCAGTGCCCGGGGAGGTCGTGCCCGCCGACAACAATCGGCAGGAGTTTACGGTGGCGGTGCGGCGCGAGCCCGTGCGGGTGCTCCTGCTCGACGCCGTGCCCCGCTGGGAGACGCGGTTTGCGATCAACACCCTCAAGCGACTCCCGTTCGTGGAACTCAATTCGATTGTGGCGAGCACCCGGCCGCAGGGACAGGTGGCCCGCGGCGTGCAGCGGGGCACGTGGCCGGCCGACGAGCCGACGCTGGGGCTGTACACGGTCGTGGTGCTCGGCCGTCTGCCCGACGACATGCTGACGGCTGCAGAACGCGAATCGCTCTCTCGCTGGGTGAGGGAAGGGGGAGGGACGATCGTCGAGCTGGCACCGGAAGGCGCTGGTTCCGTCGCCGTCGCCGATTGGCAGCTGCGGCTGACGACGGTGGGGGCCGCCCACCCGCTCACCCGGAGGCTGCCAGTGCCCGGACTGCCGGAGGCGGCCCAGCCAGATGCCGCCGCCGGCGAGACGCCGCTGCTCGTCACGCTCGACCCGGCCGGGGGACCACCCGTGCCGCTGATCGCGGTGGCCCGCGCCGGCGCGGGGCGGCGAGTGACGATCGCGTCCGACGCACTCTGGCGTGCGCTCAACCCGCGAAGCCTCGACGCGCACACGTCGCTCTATGCCGAACTCATTTCGTGGGCCGCGCTGACGGGACCGACGCGGGCGTCGGCAGCCTCCGCGTCCCTGCCAGCTGCCGCCGCGGAGGCCACGATCGAGCCAGACATGCTGACGACGACCGACTCCGAGTCGATTACGGCCACGCTGCCCGAGTCGGCCGCCGAAGCCGCAGACGTCGACGTCATCCGGGCCGGTGAGCCGGTCGCCCGCGTGTCGTCGCGGCGTGGCACCGTTGTCGTGCCGGCGCAGCGGCCGGGCACGGTGCAGCTGCGACTGGCGGGCACTAGCATCCTGTCGCGGCCGATCGAGGTCGTGGCCGACGACCCGGAGCTCCGCCTCCTCGGCCGGAACGAGGAGTGGCTCGCCACGCTCGCGTCCCGGAGCGGTGGCTCCGTGGCGTCGCTGGCCGACCTGCCGCGGCTGGCGCGGTCGATTCCCCCGAAATCCCACGTCGAGCGTCAGGAGCGGGTGTGGCGGCCGTGGAACAGCGGCTGGACGGTGGCTCTGCTCGCGGGTCTGCTGATCCTGGAGTGGGTGTGGCGGAAGTGGGAGGGCCTCGTATGACGCAGCTCGCCGCATCGATCGACGCCGCGCTCGCCCGATTCGGTCGGCGGCTGTTTGCGAAGGGATTGCTCCGCTGGCTGCTGATCGCCGCAGCGGTGCACGGGCTGCTGGTGCTCGTGGCGACCCACCTCGATCGGTTTCTGTTTCTGGATGACGCGGTGCGACGCGGGCTCTCGGTCGCAGTGCTCGGCGTTCCGGTCGCAGTGCTCGCAGCGGGTGTCGGCTGGCTCGCTGTCACCCGCCCCGACCGCCGGCAGCTGGCCTACCGCTACGAGCGGAGCACCGGTCTCGACTTCTCCGAGGCGGTCGTGACCGCCGAGGCGCTCGCGGGCCAGCCGCATGATGCCGCCGCGCCCGCCGTGGCGAATCCCGTGCGTGACGAACTCGTCGCCGAACTGATGGCGTCGGCCACGCAGCAGGCACGTGACGCCGGCCCGCGGGCCCGGGCCGTCGATCCGTGGCTTTCGACCGCCCTGCTCACCGCGGCGGGCGTGGCGGCGGCGTGGGGGGTGCTCGCAGCCTGGCCTGCCTGGCAATTCCCGCTGATGCTCGAGCGCACGTATCTTCCCTGGCGGGACCTCCCGAAGCCGAGCTTCACGCGGATCAAGGTCGTGCCCGATACGATCCAGATCGGCCGCGGTGACGAACTCGTGGTGCAGGCTGAGATCGCCGGCGAGATGCCCTGGCTCGTCGAACGGCTGATGCACCTGCTCGGCAGCGACACGCGGCGCTGCCTGATCGAGATTCCCGGCCGCTCTCCGACCGAGATGACCAGAGTGCATCGGCGGCTCTTTCTCACGACCCGGGGTGACGTTCGGGAGCCGTTCGAGTTTCGGATTCGCTGCGGCGATGCGCGGACGCGGCTCCACGCGGTCGACGTGGTGACGCAGCCGGCGGTAGCTTCACTGGCAATCACACTCACTCCCCCGGCCTACACCGGCCGAGCCCTCACCGTCGTCGAGACGGCCCGGCAGCCGCTGAAGCTGCTCGTGGGTTCGCAGGCGGCGGTCGTGTTTCAGGCCGACCAAGAGCTGGAGGCGGTGGAGGTCACGGTCGACGGCCAGGCGGTGCCGGGGTTCACCTGGGATGCCGCCGCCCGCACCGGACGATTCACGATCGAGGTCGCGGATTCGCAGGAGATCACGATCGACCTCGTCAACCGGCAGGGCTTCCATGCGGTGCGGCCCACCGTGATCTCGATCGAAGCGCTCACCGACCAAAAGCCGGTCGTGCAGCTGGAGGCGCCGGCCGCAGAGACCGAACAGGTGCCGGCGGCGCTCGTGCCGCTGCGGGCGACTGTCGAGGACGACCTCGCCGTCACGACGGCTGTGGTGATCTGGCAGCTCAATCCGCATCTCGACGCCGACGCACCGCTTCGCGAACTGCCCCTTGAACTCGCCGCCGCGGCCGCTCCGCGGGTGAGCATCGAGGCTGCGGTCGATCTCGACGTCACGAAGGGTGTGCCCGGCGACGAGATCGTGGCCTTCGTGAGGGCTCGCGACTCGGCCGGCAACGATGGCGACTCGGCTCCGTTCACGATCCGAGTCGTGTCGTTCACCCGCGGTGAGAACGAACGGCAACGACTGGCAACGCTGCGGTGGCTCGCGGCGGCCGCCCCCGCGGTGATGGCGGCAGGCGGCCGCCCGCTCGCCGAAGACGCCGTCGTGAACCTTCGCGACGCCGCGAAGAAACTCGGGCTCCCCGACGACCTCGGTGCCTCGCTGCCTGCGGTGCTCGCGCTACTCGAGCGGGAGGTCTACCTGAGCGAAACGTCGTCCGACAAGCAGGATGCGATCGCGGTCCACGGCCTGCTCGCGGCGGGGACGCCCGTGCCCGGGGAGATTTTCATGGGCCTGGCGGGCCGCCGGCGGCTCGAGAACGTGATCGTGCGGCTGTTCGGGATGCGTGCCGAGGCGGAGCGGCTCGCCGCAGCGCTCGGGCAGGAGCCCGACATGGAGGCGATCGGCCGGCGGGCATCGCTTGGCCTCAAGACCTTGGAGCAGATCGGTGGCGATCTGCTCGACCTCGCCCGCGACCTGCCGGCGGCCGGACTGAGCGAGTCGCACCTGGTGGACTTGCAGACGGCGGTGAACGAGGCCGGCTACAGCATGACCCGCGGCTCGGTGGCCAAGCGAGCCGCGGCCTGTGGCCGGCTTGCCGAGGGGATCTCCGGGATCGTCGCCGCGATCAAGCCGGCCGCTGCGCCGCTGCTCAGCGTGGAGGCCGATGCCCGAAAGCAGGTCGCGGCACTGCTCAACGCCGTCGGGGCAGGGCTCGTGCAACCCCAGGCTGGCACGGCGGCAGGACCAAACCGCGAGTGGTTTCGCCGGCGGCTCGGCCTGCTTAATCTCGACCCTTTTGCGGCCGGTTTCGACATTCTCTCCACGCTCGCGGTCGCCTCCGGCAATCCGCCCCCGGCGCTCGCTCCGCCGGTCGTCGCGGCGGAGCGGGAGTGGTGGCAATGGCTCTCGGCGGAGTGGGAGCGGGAGCGGCTCTCGGCGGTTGCCGGCATGGCCGCCGACGAACGGGCGACTCTGGGGGCGTTGCTCGCCGCCCGGCTACCGGCCTCACCTCCGCAGGTTTCGTTCAAAGACTCCGTCGACGCGGTTGCGGCTGCAGCGCTGCCGCTCGTGACGGAGCCAGAGGTGGCGGCTCAGGCGATCGTCGCGGCCGCCCAAACGGTGGTGGCGCGGGCGCCGGCCGACCCTGTGGCCCGTGCCGCGGCGATGGCCGACTTCGATCGAGCGGTGGATCTTGCGGTCATGACGGCGGCCGCCCGCAGCCGGGTTGCACAGCTGTCGGCGGGGGGGAGTTTTGCCGCCGACGCGCTGCTCCTGCGGCTTCGGGACGCAGTGCTTCGCTATCGGCAGAACGTGAAGCTCGCAGCCGCGGACGGCACGGCCGATGCCGATGGTTGGCAGCGGCCGCTCAAGGGGCTCGAGGTGGCGATCGGCAAGCTGCTCACCGCGGCCGCAGCCGGAGAACTCGTCGCCTCCGAGGCCGTCGAGCGGAGTCCGTTCCTCGTGGCGGCCCGCGAGACGCGGGCGCTTCGCGATGCGGCCGCCACGGCGGATCGGCAGGGGCTCGTCGCCGGCTGGCCTGCCGCCGCCGACCTCGTGCTGTCGCAGGGCGTGAGCCTGCTGGTCGCGGCATCGGCGGCCGTCGCTGAGGCCGACCGGTTGCTCGCGGGCGAGACGCCAGACCCGCAGGCCTGGCAGCGACTGCGGGCGGATATCGACCGCGGGATCGACGGTTTTGCGGCGCTTGCAGCCGGCATGGCCGAACTCGCTAGCCCACAGGACGAGGTGCAGGCAAAACTGGCGGCGCTCGACCGAACGACCGGATGGGATCCGGCGGGGCAGAGGGGGCGGCGGCTCGCGCTCAGCGAACTCGCTCCGGCACTGGGCGTGCTCGAGCGGCGGGCGGCCGCGGTGGCGGAGCGAGCCGATGCCGACCCGGGCGGGTTTGAAGGAGGCCCGGAGCAGGTGTGGGGGGAGGCCTCGCAGCGGGAAGCGCTGGTGGGGCGGCGGATGGTCGTCGACGCCTGGCGGGCCGCCCGACGCCGGGGCGTGACGACGCTCCTGGGCGAATCAGCGCCGCCCGAGGTGGTCACGGCGGAGGCCTTGCCGTGGAGTGCATTCGCGCTGCGGCTGGGGCTGTCCGAGCTTGGCGGAGCGGCCCGCGGCGGCGGACGGCAGAGGCAGCAGGAGGCCAAGGGAGATCCGCTCGTCACCTGGCTCAGGCGCGAGATCGATCAGGCCCGTAAGGCAGTGCGATCGGGCGCGGCCCAGGATCTCTATCAGAAGGCGACGCTTGAATACCTGGATGCGGTCGATGACCTGCTTCGCTATTGAGGATGAGATGAACCGGAACCTCAGGGGCGGGCTTCAGGCCCTGCCGAGCGGTGATCTGCCGCATCCATATGCCCGCGCGCTCGATCGTGGCCTGTATCACGGGCAGGCATTCCTTCCGCCACCTTGGCGTGTGAGATCACTCATGCCAATCGTCCAATATCGAATCCTGGGGGCCTGTCTGATCGCTGCGTTTGTCGCGGCCACGGTGGCCCGCGCCGAGCCGGCGGCTGCGGCGCGAGCTGTCGAGGCGGGGCTGCGACGGCTGGCCGTAACGCAGCGGACGGAGGGACCACAAGCCGGCAGTTGGGACTGCCCGCGGCCGGAGTATCGGCCGGCCACGGCGGCGCTCGCCGGGCTCGCCTTTCTCGCCAACGGCAGCACGCCGGCCGAGGGGCCGTATGCAGTGGAGGTGCGCCGCACGCTCGACTACCTCCTGCCGCGGATCGGACCTGACGGCTATGTCGGGCAGGGGGATCCCTCGGGCATGTACATCCACGCGATCTCGCTGCAGTTCGCACTCGGCTGCGTGGGGATGACGGGAGATGAGCGGCTCGAGGCCGACCTGGCCCGGTGGTGCGAGCGGGCGATCGCGGTGATCGAGCAGGCACAGGGGGTGCGCCGCGGTGCGAAGGAGCGTGGCGGGTGGCGGTATACCCCCGGGTCGAACGAAAGCGATCTTTCGGTGACGTCGTGGCAGCTGCTGGCGCTGCATGCCGCGCGACAGTGCGGCTTCGAGGTGCGTGACGAGGTGATCGCCGAGGCGCTGGCGTTCGTGCGGAGTGCCTACCTGCCACTCGAGCCGGGAAAGGCAGGCTACGTCTACCGTCCCGGCATCAGTCGCGAGCCCGAGCCGTCGGTCACGGGCGTGGCGCTGTGCATCCGTGCGATCCTTGACCGGCCCGACGAAGCCCAGACGGCCGCAGCGCTGGCCTATCTCGAGTCTTTTCCGCCGGCCTGGGGGGGCGACCAGTACAAGCAGTTTTATTTCCTGGCGTCGTTCTATCTTGCGCAGGGAATGTTTCAGGTCGGGGGCCCGGCGTGGGAGCGACACCGGTCGGCGGTGGAGGAGGTGCTGGTCGTGCATCAAGCAGGCGACGGCAGCTGGCCATTTCCTGCCGACAACGCCCCGCAGACCCGACTCGCCGGACCGGCCTACCCGACGGCGTTGGCGATCCTGATGCTCTCGCTCGACAAGCAATACCTGCCGGTCTACCAGCGGCAGCGGGCCCTTTATTGACGACGTGGCGGGCGCGAGCAGGCCTGCCGACAGAACCGAGTGGTTTATGGTGCTCACATCCGGAGCAGATCCGCACGGTCGGCTCCGCTACGGCACGCGGCTTTTCCGGGTGGACCTGCAGGAGCCCGTGAGGGCAGGCATGCAACCGGCCTTGCCGAGGTGACCGTACCCGGCTGAATAGCCGGTGGTGGTGGCCCGGATTCGAAGTCTATAGGCTACGGACTTGGTCTGAGGTTTTGAAACCATCGTGGAGATCCCCCATGGGCCGTTTCGGCCGTCGGCTCGCCGCCACCCTTTCCCGGCGCGGCTTTCTCGCTCGTTCCGCTGCCATCGGGGCGGTTGCCGCGCCCACGATCGTCTCAGCCCGCGCCCTTGGTCTCGAACCAGGCACCGCGGCAGCCAGCGAGCGGATCACGCTCGGCGTGATCGGTATCGGCAACCGCTGCCGCTACGTGCTGGGGTCGATGTTCACGCTGCCCGACGTGCAATGCGTGGCGATCGCCGACGTGCAGGCGTCGCGTCGGGAAGAGGGTAAGAAGATGGTCGACGGGAAGCAGGGAAGCGACGACTGTGCGCTGTATGGCGACTTCCGCGAGCTGCTCGCCCGCGACGACATCGACGCCGTGCTGATCGCCACCGGCGACCGCTGGCATGGGCCGGCCGCGATCATGGCCGCCGAGGCAGGCAAGGACGTCTACTGCGAGAAGCCCTGCGGCCTCACGATCGACGTCTGCAAGCAACTGGCCGAGACCTTTGAGCGGACAAAGCGGGTGTTTCAGGCCGGCACGCAGCGCCGGAGCGTGCCGAACTTCGCGGCCGCGGTGAGGCTCGCTCAATCGGGACGTCTCGGCAAGCTCACTCGCCTCAACGCGTCGGTGTATGAGCCGGTTCTCGGCAATGACTGGCTCCCGGCCCAGCCCACGCCGCCGCCAGAGGTGTGCGATTGGAATCTGTGGCTCGGCACGGCGCCGTGGCGGCCCTACAACAGCCAGTATGTGGCCGGCAAATGGCGTGGCATTTATGACTTCGACTCCGGTGCCCGGCTGCTCGACTGGGGCGTTCACACGGTCGACCTCTGCCAGTGGGCGAATTCCTCCGACGTGACTGCGCCGCTGGAGTTCGAGCCGGTTGAACAGGGGATCGAGTGCCGCTATGCCAACGGGACGAAGCTGTTTCTCGACTTTCTGGCAAAGCCCTTCAACGATCGCAGTCCCCGCTGGAATAACGCGGTGGGTATCTGCCCGGTGAAGTTTATCGGCGAGGAAGGCTGGGTCGAAACAGGCGACGAGGGCCGGATCGATCTCTCGAACGAGAGCCTGCGGTCCGATCTGCCGTCTGCTGAGAAGGTGCCAAAGGGCATCGATGCCGCGACGCATGCCCGCAATTTCTTCGACTGCGTGAAAACTCGCAGCGAGCCGATCTGCAACGCCGCCGTGATGCGGAAGAGCCACCTCGCCTGTCATGCCGCGGCGCTGTCGTGGATCCTCGGTCGCAAGCTCACGCTCGACCCGGCCCGTGAGGTGTTTGTGACGGCGACGGGCCTCGACGACGAGGCGAATGGCCTCAAAAGCCGCCCCGCGCGGAACCCCTGGGCCTGAGCCCGAGGTCGTCCCCGTTGGCAGGTCGATCGCAGAGATCAAGGAAGTCAGTGACGCCGGGCCGCGGGCGACCCTCGTGGTGGACGCCCAAGCGGCTCGGCCTGACACGGGGCTGGATTGGAGCCAGCCGAGCAGAAATCTCTGGAAGTCGTCGGAGACCGGCGGCCAGGCGCTCGAGATGCGCTAGGCTGATTCCATCGAGGAGGAAAAAGTTGGCGTAAAAACTTGCCTTCTAGGAGCTGGCCGGCATAGAGTTCCCTCAGAGGCTTTGGCGAACCATGTACGCGACCCATATCCATCTCAGTCGGTTTCTCATCGCCTTTGCGGCGGTTATTGGGCAGTTCGTCCCTGCTTCGGCCACGTGGGCGTGTGGCGAATCCTGCTGCTCGGGATCGGCGAGCCAGTCTTGCTGCACGCAGGTCGGGCCTGCAGAGCAGGACCTCGACTCAGAGTGTCTGCTTTGCAGCCCGCAACCTGTCGAGGGGTGTGCGCCGCCGTGTTACTGCCACCAGAAGGCTCGGCACGATTCGGCGACCAGGATTGAGGCGTGCAGGCCGCTTGATCTTCAGCAA
>Ga0210003_1001534_pt1 | contig 20263 bp, 11 predicted proteins | sample LantaG_FD_182804 | JGI IMG/M metagenome (GOLD analysis project Ga0210003, IMG submission 182804) | Deep subsurface microbial communities from Baltic Sea to uncover new lineages of life (NeLLi) - Landsort_02402 metaG (SPAdes) (version 2) | ecosystem: Environmental > Aquatic > Marine > Oceanic >... | reverse complement strand
TCTCCGGCAACGCGCTCGCGGGGCGCTACGCGGGCGAGCCGAAAATCGCGCCCGACGGCACGGAAATCGACTTCTGGGGCAACAACCCCCAGCACCACTATGGCCTGGCCGGATGCGACACCGTCCGGCAGCTTCGCGCCCACCGCTGGTCTTGTATGGTTGCTGCAGGCACGTACGTTGGTTGTATCACGTTGAAGGAGGGCGTCGGGCTTTACGGAGGATTTGCCGGCACCGAAGACCCGGCATCGTTCGACCTCGCCACCCGCACAACGAAACCATCCTCGACGGCGATGAAGCCGGAAGCGTCGTCACCGCGCCAGTCGGCGCCGCACAGACCACGAGAATCGACGGCTTCATAATCACCAACGGCAGCGCATCGCGGATCTTCGTCCGCAATCGCCTCAACACCAAGTGCGAATAGACGCACTGACCTGACAACCAAGGGCCGGCTCGCACAACAAAGCGGGCCGCCCCTCTGCATTTCATGACGATATAACGGGTATGTAAGGATTGGCCTGTAGACGGAGGATTGCGTTCTGGAATTCCTGCTGCTTATCATAACCGGCCTTGTTGCCGGCGTTCTGGGCGGGCTGCTCGGCATAGGCGGCAGCGTGGTGATGATACCCGCGATGGTCTGGATATTCTCAACGGTGGTCCCCACCGGAGAAAACGTTCACCAGTTCCAGGCTGCTGCGATGATCATAAATTTCCTGCTGTCGGGTGTGGCGGCAACGCGCCATGTCAAGGCGGAGGCGGTCGATTTCGATGTATGGCGATGGCTTGCACCCGCCGCGTTGACCGGCGTGGTACTCGGTGTGGCGGCCAGCCGGCTGCCGATCTTCACCGGTGAAAATGCCCGCTACCTGCGGTATACGTTCGGCGCTTTTCAGTTGTACGTGGTAGCCTATAATATCAGGCGGCTGCGGCATCATTCAGCCGTACGCGCTCAGCCGGAAAACGAAATGCTGCCGGCGGGCAGGGGGACGAAGGCGGGCGTGGGGCTTGTGATGGGATTTGCGGCTGGGCTGCTGGGGATAGGCGGCGGGGCGCTTGCGGTGCCCGCGATGCAGATTCTGCTGCACATGCGGCTTCGCAATGCTATCGCGACCTCCACGCTCACGATCTTCAGCGTCGCGTGGCTGGGCGCAATCGTCAAGAACGCAACGCTGGGGCAGGACGGCACCGTCGTGCGGTCGCTGTTTCTCGCTGCGATTCTGGCTCCGTCGGCAATGGCGGGGGCCTATCTGGGCGGTCATCTGACGCACAAGCTGCCCAACCGGGTTGTTCGTGTTGCATTCATCCTGCTGATGTCGGCTGCGGCGTGGAAAATGTTTGCGCCGTGAGCCGTTTGATCTGCTCCGTGTTCTCCAGTGAGGCTGTTCTTGCCTGCACAGCGTGGATTGACTCGCAGGACGGCATCGTGCAATTGCACCAGGCGGGGCTGCGGATTGCGGCGTTGCGGCTGCGGATAAATCGAAAGCGAGCGGTGCAAGATGGCCGGCGGGATGTTTTTTTGCTGTATTTCCTTTGTTTTTAAGATTTTCTCAGGTTCTCATTTTCGCTTATGTACAAAGGAAAAAGCCGATCATGCGACCGCGCCGGAAAAAATTTTTCGAGTTTTTTCCAAAAATACACTTGACAAACGCCCCGTCATGCGGTAAAGTAGTATAGGAGAAGACAAGCGAGCGAGTTCAGTCTCGCTGATTCTCCTGTAAGAGCCCCCACAACGCGGGCCGGGGTTCTGCCTGCATGCCCAAGAGAAGGACGATTTCCCCATCCCCGGCCCGCGCGTCCCTTAGAAGCGACTGAGGCCGGCGCAATAAGCGTCGGCCTCAGTCTTTTCGCCGGCTGCACCCCAGCCAACGCGCCCCGCCCGAAAACCTGCTCGCCTGAGTGCCGGGTGCGGCAAGATTTTATGGTTTCGCAGCGGTTTTGCATCTTCATCATCCGTCTCCTTACAAGCCCGCCAGCAAACCCACCGTTGAAACGGTGGGCTAATATTGGGTCGTCCTTACAGGACGGAACCGCTGAGGGCGGGCGGTTTTGCATCTTCATCATCCGTCTCCTTACAAGCCCGCCAGCAAACCCACCTTCATCATCCGTCTCTTTACAAGCCAGCAAACCCACCGTTGAAACGGTGGGCTAATATTGGGTCGTCCTTACAGGACGGAACCGCTGAGGGCGGGCGGTTTTGCATCTTCATCATCCGTCTCCTTACAAGCCCGCCAGGGCGGAAGACTTTAGCCCACGGCGTGAGCCGTGGGAACACGTTGTCCCTTCATTATAAGCCCCCGCAGGGCGGCGACAGAAAATCTGACGTTTCAACCAATCAAGAGCCAGATTATCTTGCCACACCCTGCGCACCGCCACACATCGAAAACAATTGATTCCGGCCGCATCATGTGTGATAATGATGGTGGCCTGCCGAAGCACCTGCCGCCGGGGTGACGAAGCGTCGCCTTGCCGAACTGCGTTCGGGGGCAGGCATTACCAGAGCATTTTGCAGCGGTCCACTACGCACTGGCACACGGTTGGGCCTATGACCGGACAGGATTCCGCCCGGGCGTGGCGGCCCCCTTTTTCCGTAGTCGTAACAGAAGGATAGGAGACGATCGTTAATGACGACCATAATTGAAACGCACGCGAGAGAAATCCTCGATTCCCGCGGGAATCCGACGGTCGAGGCGGATGTCATGCTGCTGAGCGGCGCCGGCGGCCGCGCGGCTGTGCCATCCGGCGCGTCTACCGGCGAGCACGAGGCGGTGGAAATGCGCGACGACGACAAGAAGCGCTACGGCGGCAAGGGAGTGATGAAGGCTGTGGAGGCGGTCAACAGCGTGATCGGGCCTGCCGTCGAAGATATGGATGCGCTCGACCAGGTGGGCATCGACCAGAGGATGATCGAGCTGGACGGTACGCCCAACAAGAGCACACTCGGGGCAAATGCCATCCTCTCTGTATCGATGGCGGTGGCTTCGGCCGCGGCCGACAGCGTGGGCCTGCCGCTGTATCGCTATTTCGGCGGGGCCAACGCGAAGTATCTGCCCGTGCCGATGTGCAATATCCTCAACGGCGGCAAGCACGCCGACAACAACGTGGACCTCCAGGAATTCATGATCATGCCGTTCGGCGCACCTTCGTTCTCGCGCGGCCTGCAGATGGCAACCGAGACGTTCCACGCGCTCAAGGCGGTTCTGAAAGATCGCAAACTCAGCACGTCCGTCGGCGATGAAGGCGGCTTCGCGCCAAACCTGAAGTCCAACGAAGAGGCACTGCAAGCCATAATGGAAGCGATCGAGCGTGCAGGATACAAGCCGGGCAAGGACATTTTCATCGCGCTCGACCCCGCCGCAAGCGAGTTCTTCAAGGACGGCAAATACGTGCTCGGGGCCGAAGCCAAGCCCGAGAAAACTTCAGACGAGATGGTAGACTTCTACGCCGACCTGTGCGAGCGCTATCCGATCAGGTCGATCGAAGACGGCCTCGCCGAAGACGACTGGGCCGGCTGGGCAAAGCTGACCGAGCGGCTGGGCAAGAAGGTGCAGATAGTGGGCGATGACCTGTTCGTGACCAACGTCAAGCGCCTGCAGCGCGGCATAAACGAAGGCAGCGCTAATTCGATCCTGATCAAGTTGAACCAGATCGGAACGATTACTGAAACACTCGACGCGATCGACCTGGCGCACCGCAACGGCTTCACGGCGGTTGTGTCGCATCGCTCGGGCGAGACCGAAGACACGACCATTTCGGACCTCGTGGTGGGCACGGGCACCGGCCAGATCAAAACCGGCTCGCTGTGCCGCACCGACCGCGTGTGCAAGTATAATCAGCTCCTGCGGATCGAGGAGGAGCTGGGCGATTCCGCGATCTATGCCAGCGGGCTGTGGCGGAAGTGATCTGATATCGAACAGGGGCGGGTGGAAATTCAGCCGCCCGCCCCTTCGCTGATACGATGGTTGAAGTAGACTCGGGTGCCGGCGGCGCCCGCGAGAGCCGGGGATGCTATGGAAATCGATGCTTATGTTGACCGACTGACTGCGAATGCCCGCGCTGCCGCCCGGAAGCTTGCGGTGGCGGGTTCTGCTCGCAAGGATAAGGCGCTCGCGCTCCTGGCCGATGGCCTGCTTGCGGATGCGCAGGCGCTCAAGGCGCAGAACAGGAAAGACCTCGACGCCGCCGCACAGGCCGGGCTGTCGGCTGCGATGCTCGACCGCCTGACGCTGGACGACGCGCGGATCGCGAAGATGGCAACGGGCGTGCGGGAGATCATCGCGCTGCCGGACCCGGTGGGCGAGGTGCTCGACGGCTGGGAGCGGCCCAACGGGCTGAAGCTGCACCGCGTGCGCGTGCCGCTTGGCGTGGTGGCGATGATCTACGAGTCGCGACCGAACGTGACGGTCGATGCGGGCGCGCTGTGCCTGAAATCGGGCAATGCGTCGATACTGCGCGGCGGCAAGGAATCGCTGCATTCAAATCTCGCCATTCACAAGGTGATAGCGAAGGCGCTGGAGCAGGCGGGCCTCGACCGCAACTGCATCCAGCTTGTTGAAACAACCGACCGCGCGGTCGTAAGCGGACTGCTGAAGGCGCAGGGGCGCGTGGATGTTGTCATTCCGCGCGGTGGCAAGGGCCTCATAAAGGCGGTTGTCGAAAACTCGACCGTTCCGGTCATCAAGCATTACGAGGGCATCTGCCACGTTTACGTGGATGAGTATGCCGACCTCGAGATGGCGCGGTCGATCTGCTTCAATGCGAAGGTGCAGCGGCCGGGCGTCTGCAACGCGATGGAAACGATGCTGGTGCATAGTTCGGTGGCGAAGGAATTCCTGCCGCCGATGGTGGAGCAACTGCACGACGCGGGCGTGGAGGTCCGCGGCTGTGCGCGGTCTATCGAGGCTTGCCCGGCGATAGGCGTTGCTGCAACCGACGAAGATTGGGTGACCGAGTATCTGGACCTGACGCTGTCGGTGCGCGTGGTGGACGATCTATATGCTGCGATCGAGCATATAAACAACTATGGTTCGCAACACACCGACAGCATCGTAACGCAGGATTATTCCCGCGCTGAGGCGTTCGTGGCGGGGGTGGAATCGGCCTGCGTGTTTGTGAACTGCTCGACGCGCTTCTCGGACGGCGGCGAGTTCGGGCTTGGTGCGGAGATCGGCATCAGCACAGAAAAGCTGCACGCTCGCGGCCCGATGGGCCTGCGCGAGCTGACATCGTATAAGTGGGTGGCGCACGGAAGCGGCCAGATTCGCACGTGAACGGTTCGTGCGGCCGCGCCCGGCCGGCGCGGCTGCCGATAAGATCGAGGAATAACATCGTATGAGAAAGCGTTTCTGCCTGATTGCCATAGTGCTTGCTGCGGCTTTCGCCGGCCGGCCCTGCCTGGGCGAGGTGAGCTTCGAGAAGATTGTAAGCGATGCGCCGGTGCTGCTCGAGGCGGGCAAGCTCGATGAGGCGGTGGAGATGGTGCGGTCGCTCGACACGCTTGCCGGGCGGTCGATCGACCAGCGCAAGACGCTGGCCCGCAAGCTGCACGACATGCACAACACGCTGCTTCGCCGCGACGAGAGCGACTGGCTGCTGAAGCTAGGCGAGCACGCGCGGAAGCTGTTTCCTTCGGAGCGCACGGCGGGCGCGGACTACGGCGAGGCCTGCATTCGTGCGGGCAGGTTCGACCTCGCCGAGCGCGAGCTGCTTGCGGCGGTCGGGCAGCGCAACCTGGATTATCCGGCCGCCGGCGGCGAGCTTGCAAGGGTGAACCTGCTGCTGTCGCGCGCGGCCCTCGTGCAGGGCCACCTGGACGTTGCGAAAAAAGCGATAGCAATGGCAACAGAACAGGCGCCCGCCGACGCGCGGATGTATTACACGAAGGCGCAAGTCATGCTCAGAGACGGCGACTGGGCCGAGGTGAGCGCGGCGCTGAGCACAGCATTCAAGCTCGATCCGAAACTTGCGCAGCCGGTCGATTATATGGTGCGGGCGTCGGCGATGGGGCGTGAGGCGGCGCTCGAGCAACGCCCCAGCCGCATGCAGACGCTTGCCCAGACCGAGAAGCTGCTCGAGCAGGGTTTGAAGCGTTATCCGACGGCCCCCGGAATGCACTACAGCCTCGGGCAGTTGTACCTCGCACAGGAGAAGCCCGCCGCAGCGTTCTATGAATTCCAATACGAGATGATGCTGTCGGGGCCGAAATCCTCGTACATGCAGGAGGCGAAGGATCAGATCGAGATCATCACGGCGTTGCTCGAGAAGGATATCAAGACGACCGGCGAGAAAGACACGTTTCTCAAGATCGCCTACGGTGCAGCGGCGCTGATGAAGATGCAGCCGGGCGACTATGAAGTCGCGATCGACAACATCCGCAAGGGTTTGCGCGCCAACGGCGACAACTGCCTGCCGCTGCAGGTGCTGCTCGGCCGCGCATATGTGGAGCTGGGCGACCACAAGAAGGCCGCGGAAGTCTTCAGCAACGTCGTGCGGATCGACAAGCATTTCGTGCCCGGGTACGTGGACCTGGGCGATGCCTGCGAAGCGATCGGCGAGCGCGAAGAAGCCCTCAAGCATTACGCAGTGGCCTACTCGCTGGACAAGTACAACTGGCGCGTGCTCGAGATGCTTGATAAGGTCGACCGCATGCAGCAGCAACCGGAATAGCGAGATCACCAGAAAGACGAGCGCGGCCGCGCGCCGCCCCTGGGATCGCGGGCGTCCCGCCCAATGGCGTGAGGTTAAGCATTTTGTATGCGGAAAAAGGTCGCCAGAAGAAGGGCGGGCACAGAGACCCGCCCCTACACCAGCCGATGTCATTCTCTGGCGATATGGCTCGGTGGCCGTCAGAAAGCAGCGTTGATTCATGCAGGCAATCAATTCACCAAAGGCAGTTCAAGGGCGTTGTTCATGCTTGTGATACCTTGATTTCGCGCCATTCGGGAATTACCTCTATCTTCTGACAGCAAGCCAGCCGGAGTTTCAACGAAGAATGATATCAGCTCATGTAGGGGCGGGTCTCTGTGCCCGCCCTCTTTTCTCTTTATCCACCGTCTGTTCCGAACATAAGTAGGCCTTAACCTCACGCCATTGGGCATCCCGCCCGCATTCCCGAGCACATGCCGGCAGTAACATCTCCTCGACCTAAGCCCTGATGGGGCGGCTATTCCTCGATTCCGCTTGAGCCGCCCCTGCGGGGCTTGATCATTTCTCGGTTGTCCGCCCTCCGTCTGGTGTTGCTGATTTGCCAGACCCCATCATTTTCCATACCACTGCCCAACGTACGCGCCGAAACAGATATGACGACGATGTATGCCGCGCTACGGAGGGGCGTATGCTCGCACGACAACAGAAAATGCTCCGCGCGTTTGCGCCGATGGTGCGCGATTGGCTGCGCGTGATGATGGTGCTGGCGGCCGGTGCTGCGGCATGGGCCGGAGAAGATGACGAGGCGCGGCCGAATGAGGCGACTGCTCCGCCCGGCAACGTTGTGGTCGCCGAGACCGCCCGGTTCACGGTGCTGACGCCGTCGCTGATCCGACTCGAGTACGACCCGAGCGAGTCTTTCACCGATGCGCCCTCGCTCGTTGCCGCATATCGGGCCGATCCTGAGCTGATGGAGCAAACGGGGCGCGTCCGCCTGGAGGTGCGGCGGGGCGATGCTTCAATCGAGATCATCACCGACCTGCTGCATCTGAAATTCCGCCCCCGCAGCGGCCCGATAAGCTCGCGGAATCTTGAAATCGTTGTGAAGAACGACGGCGGCGATATCCGGTGGAAGCCGGGCGATTCGAACGCCAACCTGCAGGGCACCGCCCCCACGCTTGCGGCGGCGCGAGGCCCCGCCGGCTTGGGCGAAGGCATCCTGAGCCGTGCCGGTTATTATCTGCTGGACGATTCGCGCACGCCTGTTTTCAACGCAGATGGCTGGCCTGGTGCTCGGGCGGGGCTGCTCGAGCAGGATTTCTATTTCTTCGGCTACGGCAGCAGTTACGAGCGCGGCCTGGCGGATTTGAACCTGCTTTCCGGCCGTATTCCGATGCCGCCGGAATGGGCGTTGGATTTGTGGCTGATGTGCGACTGGCCCCTGAGTGCTTCGGAACTGCTGGAGCTGATCGAAGCGTTCAGGGATAGGGGCATTCGTGTCGGAGCGCTGCTGATTCAGCATTGGAGCCGGCGCGGATACAGCAGCTACGATTGGAACCCGCGGCTGTTTCCCGAGCCGGAGGCGTTTCTGGCCGAGGCGCACCGGCTGGGCGTTCGCGTGGGGCTGCTGATCCACCCGGGCGGGGCGCTGATCCCGCAGGATTCCCGCTATGAGAAGGTGGTCGAAATGGTGGGGTGGGATCCGGCGCGACGCAACCGTGTTTTTTTCGACGTCAGCAGGCGCGCGGAGGCGGAGGCGCTCACGCGGGTTCTGCTCGAGCCGCTCGAGCGGCAGGGCGTCGATTTCTGGTGGGCCGACACGCCGGCCGCCACCACCATCCGCCGGTTGGGCGATCAATGGTGGACTAATTATCTGCTGTTCAACCGCAGCCGCCTGCCGGATGGCGAACGAGGGCTGATTCTGGCTCCCTATGGCGGACTGGGGAGCCATCGTTTTCCGGCAGGTTTCGCGGGAATGCCGGAGACATCGTGGGATATGCTGGAATACATGACGTGGTTCACGGCCACCGCCGGCAACGTGGGGATGGCATACTGGGCGCAGGTTATCCAGGGTTGTTCGCCCGGCGGCACGGGCTTCGAGCTGTTCGGCCGATGGCTGCAGTTCGGCTTGTTCAGCCCGGTCATGATCATCCGCACGCACAAGGGCGACGTCCCTTGGCTGTTTGATGCGGCCACGCCGGAGCAGGTGTTTTTCTTTCTCCGCTACCGCCGAATGATGAGGCGCCATATCTATTCGTTGGCCCGCGAGGCGCACCTTGCGGGCCTGCCGCTGGTGCGTCCGATGTATCTGCACTATCCGGAATACGAGGCGGCTTACGACGCGAAGTGTCAGTATATGCTGGGGGGCGACGTGGTTGTGGCGCCGGTGGCGAGGCCGTCGCGCGCGGGCGAGGTGCTCGCTTCGCGCAGGGTGTGGTTTCCGCCCGGCGAGTGGCATGATATTTTCACGGGCCGGATCGTTGAGGGGCCGGCGCTGCTGAGCTATCCGTCGGGCGTGAATGTTACGCCGGTTTTCGTGCGGTCGGGCGGAATCATTCCGATGGAGGCCGAGGAGGGCCGCCTGACGCTGGACGTTTATGCCGGCGAGTCGGGCGAGAGCTTGTTGTATATGGACGACGGCCTGACGACGGCCTACCGCTCGGGTGCGGGTGCTTCCTGCCGGGTGGAATACCTGGAGGGCGAGAACGTGCGTATTTTGCGCATCGGCTCATGGGAAGGCTCGTATGATGGCAAACCTGAAAAGATGAGCTACGAAGTGCGGCTAAACACCTTGCTGCCGCCGATTGGTGTGGCGGTGAACGGTTCATCTCCGCCGTCGGAATCGGAGAAGAGTGCGGCATGGTGGTCGTATGACGAGGCCCGCAGCCGAATGGTGGTTCGCACTCGGCCGTGCAGCCTGGACGAGCCGTTGGAGATTGTTTTCGCGGGGGATTTCAGCCACGATTCGCGCGAGCTTGCATACCGGCTTCGCGAGATGATCCCGCGGCTCGACGCGGCGGCGATCCTGTTGCGCGAAAGCAAGGGGCCGGCGTCGCTGATCAACGAAATAGGCGTGATTACAAGGCGGGCGGAGCTTGCCGCCCTCGACGCAGGCGCGCCGCCGTTGCAGCGGGAATTGATAGCAGCCGAGATCGATACACTTCGCTCGGCAATCGAGCGGGTTGTCCGGCGGGTGGACGAGCAGATTCTCAACGAGCAGGTGAAGCTGGAGTTCGTGGAGGTGCTCGCCGGCATTTCGCTTGCGGCGCGGATCATTCCCTCGCCCTACCGGCAGGTCATCCTGCGAACGGAAGTGAGCCTCCTGCCGAACGGCTGGGGCGATCTCAGCGGCGTTGTGCGCGTTGAAGAACAGCCCCCGTTGAATCTGACGCTGCTGGAGCCGGGCAAGGGCGCATTCTTCGAAAGCAACATCGCGATAGATGCGCTGCTGCTCCAGGAGCTGGCTTTCCGCGTGCGTGCTGAGCTTGTGTGGAATGGTCTGCCGCTGAATCTGTCGCTCGAGCAGAAGCTCGACAACACGTTCATCAAGCAGTATTACGTCATCGGACCATTCGGCGACGGCAGCTATCGGCGGATGACGCAGGTGAGCTTTCCGCCGGAGCGCGGGATCGACCTCGATGCTACGTACGCGGGCAAGAAGAAGGCGCCTGCATACTGGCGGAAAATCCCTTGGCAGGCGCCGGTGAAAGATTATGACGGGCGCGATTTTCGCTTCGTTGATTTTTCCGAGGCCATCCCGCCGCAGGCTCCGGCGGCTGGATACGCGGTGACGTATGTGCACGTGCCCAACGACGTGCAGGCCAGGCTGCTGCTTGGCGGCAGGAGCGGAATGGTCGTGTGGGTGAACGATACGGAGGTGCTGAGCGAGCCATACATGCGGTTCGACCGGCCCGACGCTGTGTCGGTGGCCGTGCGGTTGAATCGCGGCTGGAACGAAATTCGCGTCAAGGCCGTGGACGAAGGCGAGCGGTGGGGGTTTTTCCTGAGGCTGCTGGATGAAGACGGCCAGCCCATACCCGAGGCGCGCTCCGGCTGGGGGGAGAGCTTGGATTGACGGTGGCCTTGCCGACGATAGAATCACCAACCAATGATGAGCCGTCGCCTGTGGGTGGCCCGCCCCTACGCAGAATTGAAGATGCGGGCGGGACGCCCGCGATCCCAGCAATGCGCGCCTGCACCGGCATCATTCCTGATCTGCGGAATCTGCTGATGACCAACGCTGCTTCTATCCGGGCGTTGCGCGGACGGCGGCCTCGTATTCGCAACGTGCCAGCAGGTAAGAGAGCGTGGCCTCGGCGCCCTGGTTGCGGTTGATGCCGGAGGGCATCAGGCCGTCGTAGCACGCGCCTGTGGCGGTGTCGATCAACGATTGGCCGTGGCGGTTTCTGCCGTGGTACCACATGAGGGCCTGCTGCGCGCGCTGAAGGTATGCGGGGTTTCCCGTGAGACGGTAGGCGCACGATAGCGCCTCGACCATCGTACCCGCCTCCACAGGCTGCTGGTCGAATTCAGACTTGCGGCCGCCTGCCTCGTACCACGCATGGTTTCCAGGCACGGAAAGGACGTCCTGCTCGAACATCACCTGTATCAGGAACTGGAGGGATCGTTCGGCGACGGCGAAGTATTCCTCGTTTTTCAGCACGCTGTACGCCATGTACAGCGCCTGGGGTATGCGGGCGTTGCAGTAGGTGAGGTAGCGTTCGAACCAGTGCCAGCCACCGTAGTCGGCCACGTCGAAGCAACGCAGGAGGAAGTTTGCGCCGGTTCGGAGCATGTCCTGTGCGATGTCGATGTCGTGCACGTCGGCGCAGCCCAGCATTGCGAAGCTGGAGGAGCGGGGCGATCGGAACTGCGCGATCCTGTGAGCGCTGCGGCGGAATACTTCCTGGGCGGCATGGCGCGCGGCGGGGCTGAGTGCAGCCGATCTGCTGGCCGTGCCCGCCGACCACAAGGCCCGGCCCTGGCTGTCTTCCGAGCCGATGGAGTCGTTCCATGTGCGGTCGTACAGCAGGAAATTGTGGAAGGTGCCGTCGGGTCGATTCGCGAAATGCAGAAACGAAATGCAGCGGCTGAGCACCTCCATGAGCTGCGGGCTTGAGCGGGCCGGTTCGTAGCGGCAAAGGAAGACGATTGCCCGGGCGACGTCGTCGGTGCAGTAGCCTTCGTTGCGGTTGGGCACGCCGTAGGCTGCGTGCTGGAAAACGCCGGTGTCGTCGCATAGCAACAGCAGGTGGTCGAGCTTGATGGGGGGAAAGCTCATCACGGCAGTTGCATCAAGCTCGGAGAGCAACGGTCGGCCTGCTGCCACCGCTGCATTTTCTCCCAGTATGCTGTCCCCCTTCGGATCAGCGGATTGGGTCATTTGTTTTCGCCCTGTAGCATTGCGGCGGCTGCTGCCGTGGTCGGCAGAAAAGTGCCGGCGGTGCGGCCCGTATGATATTCTACGGCAGAATCCTGCGCGGGCACTTGATTATCCGATGCAATGCCGGCGCGCAGGCTCCAACCGCCGCAGCTTCTCATGTTGACATCCTCACAAGTTACGCGCCGCTTGTGCGGTGAACGCTCCGACAACCGCAACGCGGCTGCGGTTGCCGGCGGAGGCCACGTCTGCGAATACCTGCGCATATTCGCGCGCAACAGATGCCCACGACATCCGGCGCGCGTACTCGAGCATATCCTGCTCCATTGCCACACGCATCGCTTCGTCTCGCAACACTGCGGCCACTTCGCCTCCCAGCGCCTGGCTGTTGCGGAAGGGTACAAGCCGCCCGCGCGAATCCGCGAGCAGCTCCCTCGCGTATAGAAACGGGGTCGACACGACAGGCTTGCCGAAAAAGACGGCCCTGGCCAGCGCACCGGACGTTATCTGATCCGCTCCCACGTACGGAGTCACGTATACATCGGTGGCCTCGAGGTAGACGCTGAGTTCTTCGTCTGAAAGGAACCTGCCCACGAACCGGACGTTGTCCTCCAGGCCCATTCCCGACACGAGGCTTTCAAGCTCGGCGCGGTAGCTTTCGCCTTCATGCTTTCGCACGATAGGGTGCGTTTGCCCCAGGACCAGGTACAAGGCCTCGGGGTGCTGCCTGACGACATCGGGCATGCCCGCGATCATGTATTCAACGCCCTTGGCGCGCGAGAGCAATCCGAAGCTTGAGATCACCTTGCGTTCGGAAAGCTCGAGCTTCTTCTTCGCCGCCATCTTGCCGATGTGGTTGAACGGCGGCACTCCGTGGGGTATGACCCTGATGCCGTGGCTGGGAGCGCCGTATTGAGTGCATAGAATATCAACGGCTATCTGCGCCATCACTATGGTGGCCGAGCTTCTGGTCGTAATAGTATTGATGATCTGGCGGGGCAGGTCCATGCAGTTGGGTATCACGGTATGGAGGGTTGTCACGATCGGCTTACTGCAGGTCAGGTAGAAATCGGTGAGTTCCTGCCCCCATTCGCCGGGGAATATGCCGAATTCGTGCTGAACGCATACGACGTCGTATTCGGAGCTGTTGATGCGTTCGGCGAATTCACGGTAGGCCTTGGGGCGGCAGTTCGGTATCCGCAAGACGACTTCGTCGCCGTATTCGAGGGCCTCATCTTCGGAGATGTCTACTGCCGCAATGTCGGGGATGATGTCGGTTTCCCTGCCTATGTTCTGAGTCAGATCCCGTGTGAAGGTGCCGATACCGCAGGCTCGCGGCGGATAGGTGCTGGCGAAAAGAACGCGGATTGAACGGCTTCCAGAGATCTCGTTCATGCTGGAGTCTCCTTGCTGCCTCACAGGCAATTGGTCGAAGCCGTGTACCTGCAGAGGTGGGGAATCGGGCTTGGGGCTCGGTGCGAGCTTCTGCATAATTTCAGACCCTGTGCCATAGGGCCGGCCTTGGAAGCCGGTTCCTTCATCTGATGAAACAGATTTGCCCGTGCCGGAGTTCCGCAGAAGGAGTGAGATCGAGGTGCGGCTTTGCGCGTGGGACAAAAGAAACCGCTGCGCCTAGCACCGAATATAACAGAAAAAGAGTGCGATGTCAAGTAGTTTTTCGGAAAAACAGGGGAAGCAGCTTGAAACCGGTGCACGAACGTGATATATCTATAAACATTATGGGCTGTGCCCGACGGATGTTTTGCGTTTTTCGCGCCGAAAAGTATTTTTGGCCGGCGTTGAAAAATCCAATCGCGCAAGCTCCTGTCGATGCACGTTGCATAGTTGCGCGTAGGATATTGAAACACTGCTCCTGTACATTGCAAAACAGTTTGCGCGAAGCCTTCGCCGGGAGCAACAGAGAAAATCGCGTCGCACGCGACGCGAGCCGCCAAGGAAAGGAACCGACCGATGGACTTGCAGTGGAAAGCCAAATGGATATGGACACAGGGCGATCCGCGGCCACGCAATTACCACCTGTGCGTGCGCAAGACGTTTCCTGCACCGACCGAACGAGATCGCGCCGTCTTGCATATCACTGCCGACAGCCGCTACCGCGCGTATCTCAACGGCGAGTGGCTCGGCGACGGCCCTGCACGCTCCTGGCGTGATTTGCAGCAATTCGACACATATGACGTCGCCGGCTTACTCTGCGACGGACAAAACGCGCTGGCCATACTCGTGCACCATTTCGGAGAATCGACCTTCCACTACGACATCGGCCGAGCCGGCCTGCTCGCGCAGGTCCAATGCAGCCATGCGGCATCTTCCGGCAGCATGGAAGTAATTGCCGCCACCGACTCCACATGGCGGACCCGCCACAACGAGGCCTTCGAACGACGCACGCTGCGAATAAGCTGCCAGATGCCGTTCGAAGAGCATTACAACGCGAACCACGAGCCGGCACGGTGGACACAGCCCGACTACGACGATTCCAACTGGGACACGGCGATCGAGCTTGGCCCAGTAGGCATGGCGCCGTGGAAGCAACTCGAGCCGCGCACGATTCCCTTCCTCACGCGCGAGCCGGTATACCCGGTGAATCTGCCCGAGATGCGGCTTGCCAATCCGCCCAACATCGATTCGTCGTTCCACCTCAAGCCATACGTGTATCCTTCGGATCGCTCGAGCAATCCGCGAATAGTCGATGCGGTGGCCGCAACCGTCATACATTCGGATTCGCCGCAGGAAATAATTCTGCTGCCAGCGCAGGCAGTCAACGCTTCCGCCATCTGCCTCAATGGCCGCGAACTTGCCGTGGAGGCGAGCGAACTGTGGCACGCGCCGGTGCACGTGAGGAAGGGGCGGCTGCGCAAAGGCGAGAACCTCCTCACAATCAGGATGGCGAGCCTGTCGCACGTGTTCGACGTTTCGCTGTGCGGCGTTACGGCCAAGCCCGTCACGCTGCGCTCGCCCAGCGGCCAGGGCGCGTGGATGGTGTTCACGGGAGCAATCCACGATGGGCGCGCACCAGCCGGCCCGGAAAGCGGAACGGCGGGCTGGGAGCGCGATGCACACCTCGATGATATCGCAAGGTGCGCGTCGCCCGAGGCCATACGCCATCACCTGTCGGAAGGCACGGAGGTGGACTTCCACGACATGGCCGATGCCAGCGTTTTCAACCTGACGGCGTGGGCCGTGCAGGCACCGGGAAAGCTGTGCGTGGAAGGGCCGGAATGCTGCCTGACCGACCAGGCCGACGTCGCAACGATCGAATGCCCGGCAGGCGGCGATACGGAGCTGCTGCTGGATTTCGGGCGCGAACTGATCGGATACATCGAGTTCGACGTCGAGGCCGAAGCAGGCACGGTTCTCGACGGCAACATGTTCGAGGGCATTCAAGACATCGGCAGGCATTACACGCTGGGCAATCTCAACAGCTTCCGATACGTGGCGACGGGCGGCAGACAGCGGTTTCGCAGCTTCCAGCGGCGGGGCTTACGCTATCTGACGCTCACGCTGCGCAACCACACGCATCCCGTGAAAATCCATTGGGTGCGATGCCTGCTGTCGACGTACCCTTCCGTTGAGAGGGGCAGTTTCCGCTGCAGCGATCCGATGCTTACAAAGATATGGGAAACAGGCCGCTACACGCTGCGGATGTGCAGCGAAGACACCTTCACCGACTGCCCCACCTACGAGCAGACGTATTGGGTCGGCGATGCGCGCAACGAAGCGCTGGTCAACTATGCGGCATACGGCGACGAGCCGCTCACCGCGCGTTGCGTGGTGCTGCCGGTGCATTCGCTGCAGCGGTCAGTGCTGACCGAAAGCCAGGTGCCCAGCGGCTGGCAGAACGTGCTGACCGCGTGGAGCCTGCTGTGGGTGCTGATGGTGGAAGAACATTTTCAGTGGAGCGGAAATATCAGGACGCTGAGGCAGGCGTATTCGGGCGTGATCGGCAATATGCGGTCGTGCCACCGGATGCTGGACAAGCGCGGGCTGCTGTCCATCGACGCATGGAATATGTTCGACTGGGCACCGCAAGACATCAACAGCCGCGTGGTGGCGCACAACCAGATGTTTCTGGCCGGCGCGCTTGCATCGGCGGAACGGCTCGCGACGGTTCTGAACCGCAGCGGCGACGCCCGCTTCTGCCGTGAGATGCGCAGCAAGCTCATCCGATCCATCAACAGGCATCTGTGGGATGACAAACGCAAGGCATACGTAGACTCGATTCACGACGACGGCACCCCGAGCACCACGATCAGCCAGCAGACCAACAGCCTGGCGGTGCTGTATGGCGTTGCCGGGCGCGACCGGGCGGAGCAGATCGCGAAGATGACGGTTCGGCCGCCGGCGCGTGCGGTGAAGGTCGGCAGCCCGTTTGCGATGTTCTACATACTCGAGACGCTGGCGCACATCGGCCGCCACGACGAGCTGATCGGGATAGTCCGCGACCGGTGGGGCGCGATGATCGACGCGGGGGCAACAACATTCTGGGAAACCTTCCCCGGCTGGGAAGGGGGCTGGGTCAGCCGCAGCCTGTGCCATGCGTGGTCGGCGGCGCCCACGTGGTTCCTCAGCCGCTATCAGCTCGGCGTCGAGCCGCTCGAGCCTGGTTTTGCAAAGGCGGCGGTGCGGCCGGTTCCTGCGGGGCTGGAATGGTGCGAAGGATCGTTCCCCACGCCCCACGGCAGCATAGGCGTGAGCTGGAAGAACGAGCGGGACGCGTTCAGCATCGCGGTCGAGCCGCCGGCGGAGGTCGAAACCGAGATTCAACTGCCCGTGCCGCCGGCCGAGTTCCCCGTGCTGCGGGTGGACGGAAAATCAGCGCAAGCGGCGGGAACGAAGGCATCGAAAGCCGGCAACCTGTGGACCATTCGCGCCCCGAGAGGCCGGGCGGTGCGTGTGGAGGCAAGGCGGAAGAAATAATTCACACGGACGAACACGGACTTACACGGAAACCCTGGCGCACACGGAAACGCTGGCGCACACGGGCGGCCACGGGCGGCCACATGCGTTTGCCATCGGGGCGCTGCACCGGTGGTGCAGCCTTCCTTGCGCGCGCCGTATGCCACACGCCTCGCGCCACGCGCTCACCCCTGGTTGCACAGGGCATAGGCTTTGCGCAATGCTTCGATCACGTCGCCGCGCGGCTTGAATTCGTGGCCTACGTACAGGTCGTAGCCGGTTTCTGCAATTGCGCGGCAGATACCGGCGTAGTTCAGCTCCTGAGTGTCGTCCATATCGTTGCGGCCGGGGTTGCCCGCCGTGTGGAAGTGGCCGATCCACTGGATGTGATCGCGGATAGTGCGGATTACGTCGCCTTCCATAATCTGCATGTGATAGATGTCGTACAGCATCCTGACTCGCGGGCTGCCGACGCGCTCTATAACCGCCATCGCCCACGCGGTATGATCGCACTGGTAGCCGGCGTGGTCGACCTTCGAGTTGAGCAGCTCGAGGTTCAGGTTCACGCCCTTCTTCTCGGCGTAAGGCGCCACGCGGCGGAAACCGTCGGCCACGGCGTCGATCGCTTCGTTTTCGCTGACGTGCGGCATTCGATTACCGCTCATGCAGATCAGGCCGGGGATGCCGTGAGCGGCGGCGAGGTCGATTGATTCGCGAAGCTCGGCCTCGATCTTATCGTGGCGGGCGCGGTCGTTCAGGCCTCCGCCGTGGCCCATTATGCTGGCAACCACGAGGCCGTGCTTCTTCGCCGCCGCCACGACCTCATCGAAACATTGACCGCGGCCCCACATCTCGACGGCCGAATAGCCGATCTCGGCCGATGCGCGGAACAGGTCGTCGAAGCTCATCTCGCCCGGCTTGAGTATCGGGTAGCAGACTGATTGCTTTACTGGCATATGTATCTCCTGGGCTTGGCGCCGTCTATACCTTCAGTTCGATTATCTTGCCGCTCACCATCGATCAGGCCCTGTTCGAGGTCCGAGCGGACGATCCCGCCCGGGCCGATGAATCCGAGTCGTATCTTCCTGGCCATCTTGTTTTCCCAGTCAACTTTCCTGCCTCGGCGACCGTCCGGCGTATTATGCCGGCAGCGCAGCATTATGGCTGATACACGCGACGGATACAAGAGAAAACTGCGGCTTGCAATTCGCACGCGGTGCGCCAGAATTTTATGGTCTTGCGGCTCGGTCAGCGCTCTTGCATCTTCATCATCCGTCTCCTTACAAGCCCGCCAGGGCGACAGCCTTTAGCCCACGGCGTCAGCCGTGGGGACATGTTGCCCCTTCATCATAAGCCCCCGCAGGGCGGCGACAAAGAATCTGCCCGGGTGCAAAGTGAAAGATGCGGGCGAGACGCCCAATGGCGTGAGGTTAAGGCCTACTTATGTTCGGAACAGACGGTGGATAAAGAGAAAAGAGGGCGGGCACAGAGACCCGCCCCTACATGAGCTGACATCATTCTTTGTTGAAACTCCGGCTGGCTTGCTGTCAGAAGATAGAGGTAATTCCCGAATGGCGCGAAATCAAGGTATCACAAGCATAAACAACGCCCTTGAACTGCCGACGGTGAATTGATTGCCTGCATGAATCAACGCTGCTTTCTGACGGCCACCGAGCCATATCGCCAGAGAATGACATCGGCGGGTGTAGGGGCGGGTCTCTGTGCCCGCCCTTCTTCTGGCGACCTTTTTCCGCATACAAAATGCTTAACCTCACGCCATTGGGCGAGACGCCCGCGATCCCAGGGCGAAAGACTTTAGCCCACGGCGTCAGCCGTGGGGACATGTTGAATATGAAACGTTTCAGCCCGATCAAGAACCAGATCATCTTGCCGCACTCAATTCGCTCCTTTTTTCACCTTGACCCCGCCTTGCACTGGTGTATAATGTAGAACTTCGATCGGGAAAGAAAGCAGAACAGCCATTGTCTTGACGGGAGTATGCCCATGGGCCGACCTTACGATGCAGTAGTCGCCGGTCACCTGTGTATCGACGTTTTTCCATCGTTTCCCTCGCTGAAGCCGGACGACAAGGATAACCTGCGCAAGGTGCTTGTGCCGGGTAAGCTGGTGGAAACCGGGCCGCTGACGGTTTCGACCGGCGGGCCGGTCTCGAATACCGGCATCGCCCTGCTGGTGCTGGGGATCAAAACAGAGCTGATGGGCAAGGTCGGCACCGACGAGTTCGGTGGGCTGATCGGGAATATTCTCGAGCAGCGCGACGCCGGCCGAAACCTGATCGTCGTCGACGGCGAGACAACGTCGTACACCATCGCCATTGCTGTTCCGGGGTCCGACAGGATTTTCCTGCATCATCCAGGGTCGAACAACACGTATTGCGCCGCAGACGTCAACTACGAGATCGCCGCGCAGTCGCGGCTGTTCCATTTCGGATACCCGCCGCTGATGAAGCGGATGTTCGACGACGGCGGCACGGAACTCAGCTCGATTCTCAGCCGCGTCCACAGCCTCGGCACGATCACGTCGCTCGATATGTCGCTGCCCGATCCCGACTCGCCCTCGGGAAAGGTGGACTGGCTGGGCATCCTGTCGCGCTCGCTTCCGCACGTGGACATCTTCCTGCCGAGCGCCGAGGAAACGATGTTCATGCTCGACCGCCCCCGTTTCGACGAGCTTCAGCAGCAGGGAAACATCCTCGACATGATTGACGCGGACGATCTGAGCCGGCTCTCGCGCGGCGCGCTCGAGCTGGGCTGCAAGGTGGCCGTCATCAAGTGCGGTCACCGGGGCGTGTATGTCCGCACGGGCGATTGCACGGGCATCGTGGACGATCCGGCGGCGTGGTCGAATCGCGAGCTGTGGGAGCCGGTTTACAAGGTGGATCGCGTGGTCAGCGCCACAGGCTCGGGCGACAGTGCAATCGCCGGATTCCTCGCCGCGTTTCTCCGCAACCTCGGCGTCGAGGAATGCGCACGCTATGCAACGGCCGTCGGCGCGGAAAATGTCGAAGCGATGGACGCCATCAGCGGCGTCGGCACGTGGGATGAAATCACCGCGCGGATCCGGGCAGGCTGGCCCAAGGTGCCGCTTACCGTGACGGCCCAGGGCTGGAAGCTCGACGACGCCCGGCAGACCTGGATCGGCCCCTGCAAGTGAGGAAAGGAAGAAGAACTCACGCGGAGACGCGGAGACGCGGAGAGAAGACAAGAAATTTCCGGTTCCACAATCTGCGGAATCTTCGTAATCTGCGGATCATCTTCTTCCGGAAAGGATACAACATGAAGTTTGGTGTGGCTGATTACGGAATGAACG